>Ga0163144_10007938_pt1 | contig 23100 bp, 17 predicted proteins | sample OliLak19BULKMAT1_FD_123175 | JGI IMG/M metagenome (GOLD analysis project Ga0163144, IMG submission 123175) | Freshwater microbial mat bacterial communities from Lake Vanda, McMurdo Dry Valleys, Antarctica - Oligotrophic Lake LV.19.BULKMAT1 | ecosystem: Environmental > Aquatic > Freshwater >...
CACCAACCGCTGGAGGATGTCGTCGGCGCCGGTCTGCGCCAACGTCCACGTGGAGCGCAGGCCAACCAGGTCTCCGCCATCGATGCGCACCGCGCCCGTGATGAGCTTGGTGCCCCCGATGTCGATACCGAGGACGTAGCGGTCCGCATCCGCCACGTTCAGTCGACCTGCAGCACGGCGAGGAAGGCTTCCTGCGGAATTTCCACCTGTCCGATCGACTTCATCCGCTTCTTGCCCTCCTTCTGCTTCTCCAGGAGCTTCCGCTTGCGCGAGATGTCGCCACCGTAGCACTTGGCGAGCACGTCCTTGCGCATGGCGCTGATCGTCTCGCGGGCGATGACCTTGTTGCCGATCGCCGCCTGAATGGCCACGACGAAGAGCTGCCGCGGAATCAGCTCCTTGAGCTTCTCCGTCACCTTGCGGCCCCAGTCGTACGCCTTGTCGCGGTGAATGATGACGCTGAAGGCGTCGATCGAATCGCCGTTGATGAGCATGTCGAGCTTCACGAGCGGCGACGAGCGGTAGCCCGCCATCTCGTAGTCGAGCGAGGCGTAGCCCTTCGAGATGCTCTTGAGCCGGTCGTGGAAGTCGAGCACGATCTCGCCGAGCGGAAACTCGAAGTCGAACTCCACGCGCGCGGAGTCGAGGTACGTCATGCCGTTGTACACGCCGCGGCGGTCGGTGCCGAGCTTCATGATGCCGCCGATGTACTCGGTCGGGGCCATGATGCGCGCCTTCACGTACGGCTCGTCGATATGATCGATCTCGGTGGGGTCGGGCAGCTCGGTCGGGTTCTGCAGCTCGATCATCACGCCGTCGTTGCGGTAGACGTGATACGTCACCGTCGGCACCGTGGTGATGAGATCCAGATTGAACTCGCGCTCCAGGCGCTCCTGCACGATCTCGAGATGGAGCAGCCCGAGGAAGCCGCAGCGGAAGCCGAAGCCCAGCGCCGTGGAGCTTTCGGGCTCGTACTGCAGCGACGCGTCGTTCATGACGAGCTTGTCGAGCGCATCGCGCAACTGTTCGTACTGGTCGGAATCGCTCGGATAGACGCCGGCGAAGACCATGCTGCGCACATCGCGGTAGCCGGGCAGCCGCTCGACGTTGCGGTGCTTGGAGTCGAGTATCGTGTCGCCCACCCGGCAGTCGCGCACATTGCGCAACGAGGCCGTGACGTAGCCGACTTCGCCGGCCAGCAGCACGTCGGCGGGCCGCTGGCCCAGCTGCAGGTAGCCGACTTCATCGACGGTGTAGACGTCCGCGGTATGCGAGCCGAAGACGATCTGCTGGCCGGCGCGGAGTTCGCCGTCCACGACGCGGATGCTCGGGATGCCGCCGCGGTAGCGATCGAAATAGCTGTCGAAGATGAGCGCCCGCGTCGGACCATCGGCGCTGCCGGTGGGCGCCGGCACTCGCTTCACGATCTCCTCGAGCAGCGCCGGCACGCCGGTCCCGTCCTTGGCCGAGACGGCGAGGATTTCCTCGCGCTTGGCGCCGATGAGATCCATGATCTCCTTGGCGCGGCGCTCGGGATCGGCACCGGGCAGGTCGATCTTGTTCAGCACCGGAATGATCTCGAGCCCGGCATCGAGCGCCAGGAAGAGATTCGAGAGCGTCTGCGCCTGAATGCCCTGCGACGCGTCCACCACGAGGATGGCACCCTCGCAGGCGGCCAGCGAGCGCGACACCTCGTAGGTGAAGTCCACGTGGCCTGGCGTATCGATCAGGTTCAGGGTGTACTCGTGCCCGTCCTCCGCGAGATGGCGCATGCGGACGGCGTTCAGCTTGATGGTGATCCCGCGCTCGCGCTCGAGATCCATCGAATCGAGCATCTGGGCGCGGAGATCCCGCTTCTCCACCGTCCGGGTCGTCTCGATGAGACGATCGGCGAGGGTGGACTTCCCGTGATCGATATGGGCGACAATGCAGAAATTACGGATTCGAGACTGCGACATGTCGTAAAGATAACCGGGACAATGAATTGGAGCGCTCCGACACACCCGACGGTGGGAATGGCGGCGCAGGGCACCCCCTGATACACTTGCCGCCCTCATGACCGTTCCCTCCGCCCTTTCCGAGACCCCCGGCACCGGCTGGCGTTCGCCGCAGGCCGGCCTGCTCCTCGTGGTGCTCTTCTGGGGGGCCAACTTCACGGCCCTCAAGCTCGCCTTCACGCAGATCGAACCGCTGGGGCTCACCGCGCTTCGGTTTTTGCTCGGGACGGCGGTGATGGCCGCACTCGTCTATCGGATCGAGGGCAGTCTGTCGGTGCCGCGGTCGGCGGTCGGTCCGCTCGTACTGCTGGGTCTGCTCGGGAACACGCTCTATCAGCTGGTCTTCGTGGAAGGGCTGTTCCGGACGTCGGCCACCAACAGTTCGCTGATTCTCGCCGCGATGCCGGTGGCCGTGACGCTCTTTGCGGGGCTCCTTGGCGTCGAACGGGTGAGCCGTCGGCAAGTGGGGGCGGTGCTGCTCGCGTTTCTGGGCGTGGTGATCGTGCTGGCGGCGCGCGGCATGGACGGCGTGGCGCTCGGTGCCAAGCTCGGCGACTTGCTGATGATGCTGGCCGTGGTGCTCTGGACGGCGTACACGCTGCTCATGCGCCGCTTCCCGCTGCAGGGCATCTCCTCGCTCAAGATCACCACGTGGACGCTCTTCACCGGCACGCCCGGCCTGGTGCTCGTCGGCATCCCGTCGCTGCTGCGGACCGACTGGAGCCAGGTGACGTGGGCGGGGTGGGGCGGCGTGCTCTACTCGTCGCTGCTCTCGCTGGTGGCGGCGTATCTGCTGTTCAATCGCGGGGTGCGGGCCCTCGGTGCGAGTGGAGCGGCCGTGTACTCGTGCCTGACGCCGCTCGTGGCAGCGGGCATCGCCATCGTGGCGCTCGGCGAACGGCCGACGTTGGTGCATTTCGTGGGGGGCGGGATGATCGTGGCGGGGGTGCTGCTCTCGCGGAAGCCGGGAAAGACCGCAGCCCCGGCGGATGATCCCGCCGGGGCTGCCGAACTGCACGCTGCCGAGTAGCCTCCGCCGGCAACCGGGCCTTACCGGCCGGCGCCGCCCACAATCTGCTTGTAGCTCTCCGGATTCCACATCGGCTTTGCGGGCCGGCTTGCCACTTCGTGCCCGAGGAAGAAGAGCAGCTTCAGGATGCGCGCTTCCTTTTCGGAGTCGATCAGCGAGGGGTCGTCCGACACCTGATGGTAGTCGGCATGCACGCCGTTGAAGAAGAAGAGGATCGGCACGCCCTTCCGCGCAAAGTTGTAGTGGTCCGAGCGGAAGTAGAACCGCTCCTGCGGCCAGATGTCGTCGATGGCGGTCATGCGGAGTTCGGGGTGCTGTGCGTTCACTTGCGCCAGCGTCTGGCCCAGGTCGGAGTGCTCCTTGCCGATCGCGACGATCGAATCCTTCCAGTTGCGGCCGATCATGTCGATGTTGATGTTCGCCACGATCTGCGGCAGCGGTACGGTGGGGTGCTCGGCGTAGTACTCGCTGCCCCAGAGGCCCTTCTCCTCGCCGCTCACGGTGAGGAACACCAGCGACCGCTTGGGCCGGGCCCCCTTCTGGACGAACGCTTCGGCGAGTTCGATGACGCCGACGGTGCCGGACGCGTCGTCATCGGCGCCATTGGCAATCGAATCGGGCTGGCCCGGACGGATGCCGATGTGGTCCATGTGGGCCGAGTAGACGACGTACTCGCGCTTGAGCTTCGGATCGGTGCCTTCGAGGATGCCGACGGTGTTGGGTGCGCTGTTCGCTTCGAGCACCGTGCGGACGATGTCGAAGTCGACCGTCACACCGGCGAGCGCCTTGGTCATCGGGGCCGTGGCGGCACGCGTGGCAGCGACATCCACACCACGCCCCTTGAGCCACTCCGCCAGCACCTGCTCCCGCACCTCGACGATCGCCCCGCCCTTTCCCTCACCCACCACGGTGCGGGCGCGCATCTGGGCTCGGCCCATCTGCTCGAACATCGCGTCGGCGCGGTTGGAGACCATCACCACGCCCTTCGCATCAGCGGCGAGGAGCGCCGGGCCGACCCGCGAAAACGCCTGCATCCCTGCGGGGTTGCCGAAATCCAGCACCAGCAGAACGATCTTGCCGGCGACATCGGCCTTGATGATCTAATCAACGGAGGAGATGCCGGCGACGACCACGGCTTCCGCACCGAACGGCTTGGCGGGAATGCTGCCGAAGATGAAGCGGGCGTCGGAGGCGAATTCGGCGTGCAGGTGGCCGGCGCCGCCCATGAAGCCGATGTGGGACTTGGCGACATCGAACGAGACCTTCGAGATGGCGTACCGTTGGAACCAGGTGGCGTTTTCGCCGCCCGGCTTGAGGCCTAGGCGCTTGAACTCATCGGCCACGTATTGTGCGGTCAGCTCCAGCCCGCGGCTTGGCGTGTCCCGGCCGAGCATCGAGTCGTGCGCGATGATGTTGACGCGGCGGGCGACGTCGGGGGCGGTGATGGTGGCGGCGGCCTTCGTGAGGGCTGCCGTGGGGACGGCCTGCGATTGCGCGGCGAGGACGCCGGGCAGGCCGAGCACCGCGAGGGATGCGACATAGACGGAAACACGAAGCATGTGATCGGTACCGAAAGGAAAGTGGAACGGCAAAACTAAACGGGCGCGGAATCTCCGCGCCCGTCGGGAATGACTACGGCTTGCGCCGCTGCAGGATCGGTTCGCCGGTAGGACGAGGCGTGGACTTCGACTCCTCGCGCCGGCGGGGCTCGGTACGCTCGGGTGCCGGAGTGGGCTTCGGCGGGGCACTCGGGTCGCGCCGCGGTTCGGACTTCGGTGGGTCGGACTGCGGCTCTCGGTCCTGCGCCGCAACGGCGGCAGGGAGAGCGCCAAGCATGATGGCCAAGACGGCCAGCGATGAGCAACGCATGGGACATCCTCGAAACGCGGTACACTAGGGGCACGTCGGACCACGGTGCACGGGGTGTGCCATCGAGGGCGCCAGAGGCGTCTCGGGCGCACGTTCGGTTTCCCGACACCGAAGCCGTGTCGACGTTCCAATCGCAGGACAGCGGTGTCCTGCGTTGACTAACTCCGGCGACACCTCAACTTTCGGCCGCTGATGCCCACCTCTGCCGCCAATCCCCGCCCCGATCTGCTCGATCCGGTCGATGTCGCCCGTTTGGGTGGCCTCGAACTCACGACCGACGGCATCGTCGAGGGCTTTCTCAACGGACAGCACCGCTCGCCGCGGCGCGGGTTTTCCGTGGAGTTCGCCGAGCATCGCGGCTACCAGGCCGGCGATGACCTGCGGTACATCGACTGGAAACTCGCAGCCCGCAACGATCGGCTCTACATCAAGCAGTACGAAGAGGAGACCAACCTCCGCGCCATGCTGGTCTGCGATGCGAGCCAGTCGATGGCGTGGAGCGGCGGTCCGGCCACGCTGCCCAAGCTCGAGTGGAGCAAACGGTTCCTCGCGGCGCTGGCGCTGGTGCTGCTCCGCCAGCGCGACGCCACGGGGCTCCTCACCTTCGATGACGACGTCCGCGACGTGACGCCGCCGCGATCGCGGCTCGCGCATTGGGAACTCATTGCGCGGACGCTCAATGCGCGGCAGGCCGGGCACGGGACGGCGGCCGAGCCGGCGCTGCGTCGCGTGGTGGACCAACTGAAGCGCCGGGGCCTCGTGGTGTTTGCGTCCGATCTGCTGATGGATCGTGACCTGGTGCTCAAGGCGCTGCGCTTTCTGCGGGCGCGCGGGCACACGGTGGTGGTGGCTCACGTGATGGATCCGGCGGAGTTGACGCTCGAGGGCACGCAGGAAGTGCGGCTCACCGATGCCGAAAGCGATCAGGCCGTGGTGCTGCGACCGAAGGACTGGGCCGACGCCTACGCGGCCACGGTGGCCCGCACGGTCGCCGAGTGGCGCGCCGCCTGCCGTCGCAGCGGCATTCGCTACCATCTGCTCCGGACCGACACGCCGTTTGGTACCGCGCTGCACACCGTGCTGTCCGAGCATGCTCGTGGCCGCTAAGATCGGCATGGCGTGATCACCTTTCTGCAGCCGTGGGCCCTCGCGGGGCTCCTTGCCGCAGGGCTGCCGCTCCTCCTGCATCTGCTGGCGCGCCGTGATCCGCCTTCGCAGGTGTTTCCTGCGGTGCGCTATCTCATCGAGGCCACGCAGGAGCGGGAGCAGCGTCGTCGGCTGCAGCACTGGCTGCTCCTGCTGATCCGGACGCTGCTCATTGCGGCGCTCGTGCTGGCTGCGGCGGGACCGTCGATGGCGCTGCGCGGCGTTGCGGGCCACGCGCCGGCCGCGATGGTGGTGGTGCTGGACAACAGCGCGTCCAGCGGCGCCGTCGTCGATGGCACATCACGGCTGACAGCGCTGGCGGCAGCGGCGCGTGCGGCCCTGCGGCGCGCCACACCGGACGACGCCGTCTGGCTGCTGCTCGCCGACGGCGTCCCCCGTCGAGGCACGGTCGGCGAACTCGAGACGCTGCTCGATTCACTTGCGCCGTCGCCGGCACGACTCGCGCTCGCCGAGGCCGTGCGCTCCGCCGATGCCGTGCTCGCCGCCGAGCGGAGACCCGGCGAAATTCTGGTGATCACCGACGCGCAACGCAGCGCCTTTGCCGCCGCGACCGCGAACGTGCCGGTGACCGTGGCGCGGCCCGTCGATGCGGCGCCCGCGAATCTCGGCCTCGCCGCGGCGGATCTCGGCCCGCAGCCCTGGTCGCCGGGCGGCGGGCGCCTCGTCGTCACCGCCGCGGGCGATTCCGGCCGGGGCGCCCAGATCGAGGTGCGCGCCGGTGCGCGGCCGGCCAAGCCGGCGTTCGTGCAGTCGGGGGCGCCGGTGGCGGTCGGGATCAGCGCATTGCCGGTCGGGTGGCAGCCGATCCGCGTAGCGCTCGATGCCGACGAGTTCCGCGCGGATGACATCATCGAGACGGCGGTTCGCGTCGCCCCGCCGGCGCGCGCAAACTGTTCCACGAGCGGCCGTTGGGCGCAGGCGGCGTGCAGCGTGTTGGCCGAGAGCGGACGGCTCGCGGTAGGCATCGAGGTCCGCTTCGGTGAACTGGGGCCGGGGCTCAGCGTCGTCGAGCCGCCGGCCGATGCGGCGCGGCTCGGTGCCGTAAACCGTGCGCTCGCCACGCGCGGCATTCCGTGGCAGTTCGGGGCGCTCGGCCCGGCCGGGGTCGTGGATGCGGGCGGGATGGCTGCGGGTGCGCAGATCGATCGGCGGCTGGTGCTGGTGCCGAGCGGCAGCGGACGGACCGGCGTGCTCGCGACGGTCGGCGGCGCGCCGTGGCTGGTTGCCGTGGACGGCGTCGTGCTGATCGGCTCGCGGCTCGAGCCGGAGTGGACGCCGCTGCCGGTGTCGGCCGCCTTCGTGCCGTTCGTGGATGCGCTGTTGAACCGCACGGTGCGCGGGGTGCTGCCGCCGCTGCTCGGGTCGCCGGGCGCCGCGACGCTGCTGCCGGATCGCGTCACCGAGGTGCGCCGCGGCACGCGCATCTGGACGGTAGAACCGGGTGCGCCGTTCCGCGCACCGCTCCCGGGCAGTTACTTCCTGGCGGCAGGGCGCGACACCGTCGGCGTGCTGGCGGTGCAGATCGATCCGCGCGAGAGCCGGCTCGACGCCGCGACGGCCGATGCGATCACGGGTTTCTGGCCCGACGCGCGTGTCGTGCCCCTTGCCGATGCCGGCCGCGAGGCGTTTGCGCAGGCGACGCGGGCCGATCTGCGCGGGCCGCTCCTCTGGCTGGCGCTGGTGCTTGGCCTTTTTGAAGTGCTTCTCGCAAGTGCACGCCGGCGCACGGCGACCCGATGAACGACTGGACAGCATGACCCTTCCGCTGATTCTCGATGCCTTGGGCCGCACACCTGGTGCGCGCGACCTTGCGGCCCGACTGCCGACCCGCGGCGAAGCGCGGCGCCTTGGCGGCCTTCCCGGTTCTGCCGGCTCGACCCTCACGGCGTGGCTGGCGGCCGAGTCGCCGGGCCGTCTCATCGTCATCGTCGCCGCAACGCCGTCGGACGCCGAGCGCTGGCTGGGCGATCTGCAGTTCATCGCCGCTGCGCCGAGTGCGCTCTATCCGCAGCGCGAGGCCCTCGGCGAAGACGAGCCGCACTACGAAATCGCCGGCGAACGCATCGAGACGGTGCGCGCTCTGCTGGAAGGGCGCGTGCGCATCCTCGTCACGACGGCACGTGCGGCGATGGAGCGCACGCTGGTGCCGGCCGCACTCGAGTCCTCGACCCTCGACCTGGCCACGGGACGCAAGCTCGGACCGGCTGACCTGGCGCAACGGCTCGACACGATGGGGTACGAGCGCGTCGCGACGGTGACGGAAGTGGCGCAGTACTCGGTGCGCGGCGGCATCGCCGACGTGTACGGCTTCGGCATGGCGGGTCCGGCGCGCCTGGAGTGGTGGGGCGACGAGATCAGCTCCATTCGCGGCTTCGATCTCTCGACGCAGCGCTCGCAGGCGGAGCTCTCGTCGGTGATGGTGCTGCCCATCTCGAGCCGCAGCGTCGCGGCCGCAAGCGATGGGCCCTCGGTGCGCACCACGATTCTCGATCTGCTGCCGCCGGATGCGCTGCTCATCGAGGATGCCGACGCGCCGAACGCCGATGAGGTGGACCGTGCGTGGAAGGAAGCCGCGCATCACCTCGAGATTGCGCGGCGCCTCGGTGAGGACGTGCCGCAGCGCGAGGAGCTGTTCATTACGCCGGAGACGTGGCGCCTGACGCGCGCGCGCTTCTCGCGGCTGGTCCTCCACGATGACGCGCCCGAGATCAACTTCGGCTTCTTCCCGCCCGAGCCGATCAATCGCGATCTGCGGCGCCTGGGCACCGTGCTCGCGGGCGACAAGAAGTCGCTCATCCTCTGCGACAATGATGGCCAGCGCGAGCGTCTCGGTGAGCTGCTCGAAGAGGGCGGCCGACGCGGGTCGGCGATGCTCGCGGTGGGTGCGCTCGACGGCGGCTTCGTCATGCCGACGCTCCGCATTCTCACCGACCACGAGATCTTCAAGCGCGCGCGCCGCCTGCGCCGCAGCCGCCGCTACCGGCAGGCCGCACCGAGCAGCGCCATGGGCACGCTGGGGAAGGGCGACTATGTCGTGCATCTCGATCACGGCATCGGGATCTACCGCGGCATCGTCACCGTCACCGTGGGCGAGCAGGTGCTGGAGTGCGCGGTCGTCGAGTACGAGGGCGGCGATCGCCTCAACGTGCCGCTGTACCGGATCGATCAGTTGGAGCTCTACCGCTCGGCCGACGACGGCACCGACCGGCCGCCGCCGAAGCTGCATCGGCTTGGCGGCTCGACGTGGCAGCGCGTACGCGACAAGACGCGCCAGGCGATCCAGCAGATGGCGGGCGAGCTGCTCGATCTCTACGCGCGCCGCACCGTGTCGGCCGGTTTCGCCTTTCCGCCCGACACCAAGTGGCAGCGCGAACTCGAGTCGAGCTTCCTCTACGAGGACACGCGCGATCAGCGGAAGGCCACCGACGACATCAAGAAGGACATGGAAGCGCCGAAGCCGATGGATCGTCTGCTGGTGGGCGACGTGGGCTACGGCAAGACGGAGATCGCGGTGCGCGCCGCGTTCAAGGCGGTGCAGGGCGGCAAGCAGGTCGCGGTGCTGGTGCCGACCACGATTCTCGCCGAGCAGCATGGTCGGACGTTCGCCGAGCGTCTGGCGGACTTCCCGATCAAGGTGGAGGTGCTGAGCCGCTTCCGCACCGCGAAGGAGCAGAAGCTGGCACTCGCGCGGCTCGCGTCGGGCGAGGTGGATATCGTCATCGGTACGCACCGGCTGCTGTCGCCCGATGTGAACTTCAAGGACATCGGGCTGCTGGTCGTCGATGAGGAGCATCGCTTCGGCGTGAAGCACAAGGAGCGGCTGAAGGCGCTGAAGCTGCAGGTGGACGTGCTGACGCTCACGGCGACGCCGATTCCGCGCACGCTGCATCTGTCGTTGGCCGGCATGCGCGATCTCACGATCATCGAAACGGCCCCGCGTGACCGATCGCCGATCCTCACCTTCATCGAGCCATGGGACGACGGGCTCCTCGAAGAGGCGATGTCCCGCGAACTCGACCGCGGCGGCCAGGTGTACTTCGTCCACAACCGGATCGAGACGCTGGAGACGATTGCCGCGCGGGTGCGGCGGCTCGCGCCAAGGGCACGCGTCATCTCGGCGCACGGACAGATGGGCGCAGACGAACTCGAGGTCGCGATGCGCGGCTTCGTCACGGGCGAGGTGGATGTGCTCGTCACGACGCTCATCGTCGAGAGCGGGCTCGACGTGCCCAACGCCAACACGATGATCGTGCATGATGCGCATCGGCTGGGGCTGGCGCAGCTCTACCAGTTGCGCGGCCGCGTGGGCCGGAGCCATCGCCGCGCCTATTGCTACCTTCTGGTACCGGATACGATGGACAGCGATGCCGAGGCGCGGCTCAAGGTGCTGGAGCATCACAGCGAGCTCGGGGCCGGCTACCGGATTGCGATGAAGGACATGGAACTGCGCGGTGCGGGCAATCTGCTCGGCGCCGAGCAGTCGGGGCATGCGCATGCCGTCGGGTTCGAGTTGTACATGCGGTGGCTCGAGGAGACGGTGACGGCCCTGCGCGGCCAGGGCGTCGAGCGGCCGGCCCAGCCCGATGTCGTCCTCGATGTGCCGGCGCACCTGCCGGACGGCTTCGTCAGCGACGACGACCTGAAGCTGGACTTCTACCGTCGGCTTTCCCGCGCCGCCTCCGCTAGCGATATTGACGGGCTGCGCGACGAGCTTCGGGAACGGTTCGGGCCGCTGCCACCGCCGGCAGATGCGCTGCTCGATATGGCGCGGCTCCGGCTGCTCGGTGCGGAGCTCGGGTTGCAGCACGTCATTGCCCGAGGCGACGAGGCCCGGCTCACGTTCCGAATCGGCGCGGCGCCGCGGCTGGCAAAGCTCACGGCGGCGCTCGACGATGTGCAGTTGATGGCGGAAGTACGGCGGCCCGTGCCGCTCTCGCTCCGGCTGGTCCGGCTCGGGGGCGAAGCATTGGTGCCGGCGATGGTGCGCGCGCTCAAGGTTGTGGCCTCGTGAGCGCCGATTCATTCATTTGAAGGGATATCATCCGGTGAAGCAGTCGATGTGGTTGGGGACGGTGGTGATGGCGGCAGCACTCGCGACGACGGGCTGCGCTCAGCTTCAGGATGCGTTCCGCTCCGGCGGCAGCGGCGCGGCGAAGGCAGGCTCAGCAACGCTGACGCCGGAACAGCTCGGGAATCTGCTCGGGGCCGCCAAGGGCGTGACGATCGACCAGCCGACGGCGGAACTCGTCGCCAATCTGTGGATCGACTATCAGCTCTTCGGCCAGGCCATTGCCGGCAAGCAGAACCTGAAGGACTCCCTGACCGCCGCCAAGGCGCTCTGGCCCACGATCTACGAGATCAAGGCGCAGCGGTGGCATGACACCGTGATCGCGATGAAGGCGCCGGTAGGGCCTGAGGTCATCGACTCGCTGTACAACAAGAGCGGCCTGCGCGTGCTGCAGCATGTGCTGATCAAGGTGGATGCGCCGGAACAGGCCGCCGCCGCCAAGGCCCGCGCGGAGAAGCTGCTCGCCGACATTCGCGGCGGGGCCGACTTCGGGCAGGTTGCGACCGTCAACTCGGCCGATCCGGGGAGCGCCCGCGACAACGGCTACCTCCCGCCGGCGGCCAAGGGCGCGTATGTGCCCGAGTTCGATGCGGCGGGCCATGCGCTCGCGCCGGGCGAGGTGTCGGACGTGGTGAAGACGCAGTTCGGCTTCCACATCCTCCGCCGTCCCACGCTGGCCGAGGCCGCGGATCGCTTCACGGTGTATGCGCGCCAGGCCACCAGCCGTGGGGCGGATTCCGCCTACATGGCCGAGCTCACCACGTCGAAGAAGCTCGTCGTCGCGAAGGACGCGCCGGCCAAGCTGCTCGCGGCGCTCAACGACATGGCCGGCAGCCGGAAGTCCAAGGCGCCGCTCGCGACGTACACCGGCGGCCCGCTGACGGTCGGCCGCTTCCTGGAGTGGGCGGCCACCGCGCCGCCGCAGTTCGTGCAGCAGGCGAAGGCCGCCGACACGACGCAGCTTCAGCAGTTCGTGAAGATGCTTGCCACCAACGAACTCGTCGTGAAGCAGGCCGACTCGGCCAAGGTGCAGATCACGGCCGAAGAGTGGACGAAGCTCTACACCTCCTACACCGATGAAATCGACTCCGTCAGCGCGGGGCTGGGGCTGACGCCGGGCGCCGACAAGAAGGCGACGGCGGCCGCCATCACCGGCTTCTTCGAGAAGCTCGTGGTCGGGCAGGCGCGCCTCCGTCCGCTTCCGCAGGCGCTGCCGTCGGTGCTGCGTGACAACGGCTCGGCGAAGATCAACAACGCCGGCATCCTGAAGGCGATCGAGATCGCCAAGGCGCTGCAGGCCAAGAACGGCGGCGCCCCGGGCGCCATGCAGCCGGCCCCCGGCCCGGCTCCTGTACCGGGTGGTGAGGCTCCGCCGTCGGCCCCGGCCCCGACCCCGGCACCGGCCAACTGATGCTCCGCAGCCTCCGTCGCCTGGCACAGGCGCTCGGCCTGCTGCTCCTGCCCGCCGTCCTGGCGGCGCAGGATGCGCAGGTCGTCGACCGGATCATCGCGGTCGTGGGCACCAAGGCGATTCTGCAGTCGCAGGTCGATGAGCAGCTGTTCGTGATGCTGGCGCAGCGCGGGGCGCCGAAGCCGAAGACGCCCGCGGATTCGGCGGGGCTGCGCAACGGCATCATCTCGGACATCATCGATACCGAGCTGCTGGTGCAGGAGGCGCGCAAGGATACGGCGATCAAGATCACCGAGCAGGAGGTGGCGGATGCCGTGGAGCAGTACATCAAGCGTACGCGCACCACCTTCACGACCGATGCGGAGTGGCGCACGGAGCTAAGGCGCTCGGGGTTCCAGTCACCGGAGGAGTATCGCCGTTTGCTGGGCGATCAGCATCGCGAGGAGTTCCTGCGCAATCGATTGGTGGAACGGCGGCAGGGCGAAGGCAAGATGAAGGACGTGCCGCCGACCGAAAGAGAGATGCGCGCCTTCTACGAGACGCAGAAGGACCGGTTGGGCAAACGGCCCGCGACAGTTGCGTATCATCAGATCGTGGTGTCGCCGAAGCCTGGTGCTCCCGCCCGCGATTCGGTGTCCCGTCTCGCAGATTCGCTGGTGCTGGCCCTGCGCGCCGGTGCCGACTTTGCCGCCACGGCGCGGCGCTGGTCGGAGGATCCGGGTTCGAAGGAACTCGGTGGTTCGCTCGGCTGGGCACGCCGCGGCGTCTGGGTGCCGTCATTTGAACGGGTCGCCTTTGCGCTCCGGCCCGGCTTCGTGTCGGACCCGGTCGAGACGCCGTTCGGTCTGCACATCATGCAGGTGGAGCGGATTCAGCCGGGCGAAGTCTCGGTGCGTCACATTCTGCTGATGCCGCGCATCGATGCCGACAGCATCACGTCGGCCGAGGCGACGGCGGAGCGCGTGCGCACCGCGCTGCTGGCCGGTGCGTCGTTCGATTCACTTGCTCGCCTGTACCACGACGCGGCCGAGCAGCGCGAACTGGGTGAGACGGCGCTCGACAAGCTGGCCGAGCCGTACAAGGGCCTGCTCGCCACCGCGCAGGCCGGTGCCGTGACGCCTGTCACGCCGATCGAGGTGGGGCCGCGCACCAAGTATGTCGTCATGCAGGTGGTCTCGCGCCGCGAGGAAGGCGACACCGTCTTCGAGGACGTGAAGGATCAGGTCCGCTCCACGCTCGCCAAACAACTTGGCGTGCGGCGCTACCTCGACCGGCTCAAGGGCGCCTCGTACGTGGAGATTCGCGGCACGTGAGCCGTCCGCGGGTCGCCATTACCCTCGGCGATCCGCGCGGGATCGGCCCCGAGATCACCGCGGCGGTGCTGGCGGACGATCTCGGAGCCGACATCACCCTGATCGGAGCCGATGATCAGATCGCGCCGCTTCCAGCGGCGCGTCGCATTTCCGTCGGTCGCTGGACACACGGCCCCGGTGAAGGACCGCCGACGGCGCACACGGCCCGCGCCCGCGAGGCCGGGCTCGTCACCGGCCGTGCCATCGAGATCGCGGCCCGGCTTGCCCTGTCCGGCGAGGTGGATGCCATCGTCACCGCCCCCGCGCACAAGCATGCGCTGCATCTGGCCGGCTTTCCCTATCCCGGACATACCGAGTGGCTCGCCGAGCTGGCCGGCGGCGTCGATGTGGCGATGATGCTCGCCTCCGCGCGGCTGCGCGTGGTTCTCGTGACGACGCACATCGCGCTGCGCGACGTGCCACTGCAGGTGACGCGAGAGAAGTTGGTGCGTACCGGGCGGGTGACCATGACGGCACTGCGCGACTGGTTCGACATCCCGGCGCCGAGGCTGGCCCTCTGCGCGCTCAACCCGCATGCAGGCGACGGCGGCCTCTTCGGCGATGAGGATCAGCGCGTCCTCGCGCCTGCCGCCGCGGACCTTGGCGCGGCCGGCCCGCTTCCGGCCGATACCGTCTTCGTGCGCGCCATGCGCGGCGAGTTCGATGCGGTGCTGGCGCCGTATCACGACGTGGGGATGACGGCAATCAAGGTGGCGAGCTTCGGCGAGGGCGTGAACATCACGCTCGGCCTGCCGTTTCCGCGGACCTCACCCGATCATGGCACGGCGCTCGACATTGCGGGCCGTGGCCTCGCGGATGCGGGGAGCATGCGCGAGGCGGTGCGGCTCGCGGTGCGCATGGGCGGGCGTCGCTGACGGTTGATGGTGCGGCACGGGCGAGCCGATGGCATGCCCGGCCCCACCGATATCGGACCGGCGCGGCCGGTCAGCGAATCGTTTCAGCCAACTTGGCGATGATGCCTTCCACGGCATCGAGCTTCAGCTTGTGCGCCGCGCGGTTGGCGACGAGCGTCGCCGAGCACTGCAGGATCGTTTCGCGCTCCACGAGGCCATTGGCGCGCAGCGTGTTGCCGGTATCGACGAGATCCACGATCCAGTGCGCCAGTCCCAGCAGCGGCGCAACCTCGACGCTGCCGCCGATCTGAATGATCTCGACGGCGAGGCCCTTCGCGGTGAAGTGCTCGCGTGCGAGCCGCGGATACTTGGTGGCGACGCGCGGCGTGAGCCCGCGCCCGCGCGCCGGATACGGCGTCGTTTCCGGCGTGGCCACGACGAGGCGGCAGGCACCGAAGCCCAGATCGAGCGGCTCGAGCACGTCGGGATTCGCTTCGCGCAGCACGTCGGTGCCGGTGATCCCCAGGTCGGCGGCACCGGATTCGACGTAGACGGGCACGTCGCCCGGCTTCACCGGCAGGAACTCCAGACCCGGCACATTCGTGGGCACGAGGAGCTTGCGGCCGTGATCGGCTTCGGGCGTGATGCCGACGAGCGCAAACCGCGCGATCGCTTCCTCCCAGAGCCGGCCCTTGGCCAGCGCAATGCGCAGCGTGGTGCTCATGCGTCGAGCTCCGCCAGCAGGTCGAGGTCGATGGCGACGCCGACGGCCGGCATCGGTGTGCCGAAGCGGCCCATGAGGTCGTCGTAGCGGCCGCCAGCACCCGCCGCACGTCCCGCGCCCGCAACGAACAGCTCGAACTGAATGCCCGTGTAGTACTCGAGCCCGCGTACTTCGCCCAAGTCGTAGACCACGTGCTCGCGTTCAGCCGGCGTCAGGGCATCATCGAGCGCGCGCAGGTGTGCGAGCGCGGCCTGCGCATCGGCCGGCGCCGTCTCGGCGGCGCGCTCGAGCGCACTGCGACGGCCGATCACGAACGGCAGCTCGAGGAGCGCGCGTGCCGCAACCGGGCCGTCTGTCAGCACGCGCGCCAGCGAGCCGCGATCCTTCCGGTCGATCCAGCGACGTACCTCGCTCCGGCCTGCAGCCGGGACGGCCGCCAGCGCGCCGGCCAGTACGCCGACATGGCCGAGATTCAGTTGAAACTGCGTGACGCCGGCTTCGCGCAGCAGCGTGATGGCGAGGCGCACGATCTCGAGATCCGCTTCAAGGCCGCTGGCGCCGAGCAGCTCGGCACCGACCTGCAGCACCTCGCGCGGGCGGGCACCACGCTCGGGCTCCTGCCGATAGATCTTGCCGGAATAGCAGAGCCGGAGCGGCAACGGCGCCTGCGCAAAGGTGGTGGCGGCGACGCGTGCCACGCTGGCGGTGAAGTCGTAGCGCAGCGCCAGCGTGCGGCCGTCCAGATCCTGGAAGCGCAGGCAGCGCTCGGCGACGTCGGGCCCGCCGGCCCGCAGGAAGATCTCTTCGTATTCGAACGTCGGGGGGCTCAGCTCCTCGTAGCCGCGCGCTTCCAGCGTCGCCAAGGCGGTGCGCTGCAGCGTGCGCCGACGACGCACGGCATCGCCGGTCAGGTCGAGCGCGCCCGGCGGAATCGGTGCGATGGAGCGGAACGTCATGCGGGTACCAGCCTCAGGGTCTGCACGCGGCGGCCGTCCATCTCGGCGACTTCGAATGTGCGACCGTCCAGGATCGCGCGGTCGCCGATGACGGGGAGACGGCCCAGCTGGCCGAAGACCAGCCCGCCGAGTGTCGTGTAGTCGGTGTCGTCGAGTGCCGCGTCATGCTCGGCGTTGAATTCGGCGATCTGCATCGTGCCCGGGAAGAGCACCGCGGCATCGGGTGACGGCGCCTGCTCCGCGGCATCGTACTCGTCGAAGATGTCGCCGACGATCTCTTCCAGCAGGTCTTCCATCGTCACGAGGCCGGCGGTGCCGCCGTATTCGTCGAGCACGACGGCGAGATGCGTCTTCAGCCGCTTCATGTCGGTGAGGACGTCTTCCACCTCGCGCGTCCCCGGCACCAGGAGCGGCGCGCGCATCAGCGACTGAATCGAGCCGGTGGGGTCGGCGCGGAGGGCACGCAGGACGTCCTTGGCGTGAATCACGCCGACGATCTCGTCCACCGTGTCGCGGTAGACGGGATAGCGCGACCGCCCCGCCTCGGCGATCGCATCCGCCGCATCGGCGACCGTCAGGGAGTCCTCGAGCGCCGCCATGCGTGTGCGCGGCGTCATCACCTCGAGTGCCGTCTTCTCGCTGAACTCGAAGACGCCCTCCAGCATGCGCGCGTCCTGACCACCGAGGGAGCCGCCTTCGTTGCTCTGCTCCACGAGGAGGCGCAGTTCCTCGGGCGAATGCAGCCGCTCGTGCTCGCCGGCTGCCCGGATGCCGACCATGCGGAGGAGCCAGTTGGCCACCCCGTTCAGGAAAGTCGTCGGGCCAGCCACCAGCCAGCCGAAAGCGATCAGCGGTGCCGCCACCCAACGGGACACGTCTTCAGGGTAGCGCAGCGCCAGCGCCTTCGGGACCAGTTCCCCCAGGATGATGTGCAGGACCGTGATGATTGCGAAGGCGATCGCCGAGGCGACGGTGTGCGTCGCCAAGCCGCGCAGGGCGTCGGGCAACCAGCCGAAGGCACCCTCGATAAGATGCGCAAGCGCAGGCTCGCCCACCCAGCCCAGGCCGAGCGAGGCGAGCGTGATGCCGAGCTGGGTGGCGGAGATGTAGCGATCGAGTGATTGAACCGCCCGGCGCGCCAACCTAGCTTTGGCGTCGCCGTTCCGCTCCATCTCGTCGAGGCGGGTCTTGCGGGCGCCCACCAGCGCGAACTCGGCCGCCACGAAGAAGGCATTGGCGAGGACGAGCACCACGACGGCGACGAGACCGATGGCGATGGCTTGCGGGGTACTGTCGGCGCTCTCCATAGGATGGTCATTGTAATGAAGCCCCACTCTGCGAGCGAGATCGGCCTGTGCTGAAGCGTGTGCAATATCCCCCGATGGACGACCTGCGCCCCCTGTTACCCGGCGTGGCGCTGCCCGAAGCGTCCGTCACGGCGGCCGTGACCGCCATCATCCGCCGTGTGGTGGAGGGCGGCGATGCTGCGGTGCGCGCCTGCACCCTCGAGTTCGATGGCGTCGACGTGCCCTCGGATACGCTGGAAGTGCCGCGTGCCGACTGGGATGCGGCGCTCGCCCGAATTGCCCCGGAGCTGCGCGCGGCGCTCGACCTCGCGGTGGAGCGCGTGCGGGCGTACCACGAGCGGCAGCGCGAGCCGGGCTTCACGATGCCGTTCGCCGACGGCAGTGAGATCGGGATGCGGGTCACCCCGGTAGATCGCGTGGGGCTGTACGTACCAGGCGGGCAAGCGTCGTATCCGTCATCGGTGATCATGAATGCGGTGCCGGCCGCAGTGGCGGGTGTCGGCGAGATCATCGCCGTGACCCCGCCGCGCGGCTTCCTCTCCGACGCGGTGCTCGCCGCGTGCGCGCTGGCGGGCGTGCACCGGATCTTCCGGGTAGGCGGCGCGCAGGCGGTGGCAGCACTCGCCTACGGCACGGCAACGATTCCGCGCGTCGACGTCATCGTCGGGCCCGGCAACAAGTTCGTGGCGGAAGCCAAGCGCCAGGTGGTGGGGCAGGTGGGCATCGACATGATCGCCGGGCCCACCGAAGTGCTGGTGATCGCGGACGACTCTGCCGATCCGGCGCGCATCGCCGCTGATCTGATCGCGCAGGCGGAACACGACGAAGATGCCGCGAGCTGGTGCGTCACCACGAGCGCGGCCCTCGCGGATGCCCTGCCGGCCGCCCTCGAGGAAGCCCTGCAGCGTGCACCGCGTGCCGCCATTGCGCGCGTCTCGCTGGAGCGCAACGGCGTCGTGGTCGTGGTGCCGACGATCGCCGATGCCGTGAAGGTCTCCGACATGCGCGCACCCGAGCATCTCGAGATCGTGACCCGCGACGCGGAGCAGGTGGCAGGGATGATCCGCCATGCCGGCGCCATCTTCATCGGCGACCACACGCCGGAGCCGATCGGCGACTACATCGCCGGGCCGAGCCATGTGCTGCCCACCAGTGGCACCGCGCGTTACGCCTCGCCGCTCGGCGTGCACCACTTCGTCAAGCGCACCAGCGTGATCCGCTACACCGAGGCGCGGCTCCGCGCCGATGCACCGCACGTCATCGCGCTGGCCATGAGCGAGCAGCTCGATGGCCACGCAGAAGCGGTCCGGGTTCGTGTCCGCGGTTGATGCGGCGATCCGCGTCCAGACGGATGCGGCCGCGGCGCGGGGCATCACCACGCGGCTCGGCTTCGTGCTGGCCATCACCGTCGTCTTCATGCTGTGCGAGGCGGTCGGCGGCTGGCTGAGCGGGTCGCTGGCGCTCGTGGCCGATGCGGGCCATATGCTCGCCGACTCGGCGGCGCTCTTCCTGGCGCTGATCTCCGCCTGGATTGCGACGCGCCCCGCCGACGACAAGCGGACGTACGGCTGGGCGCGCGGCGAGGTGCTCGCCGCGCTGGTGAACGGCGTCGCGCTGCTCGTCATCAGCGGCATCATCGTCTACGAAGCGATCGATCGCATCCGCGAGCCGACGCCGATCCGCACCGGGCTCTTTGCGGTGGTCGCCGCCGGCGGACTGGCGATCAACCTCATCTCGCTCAAGGTCCTGCATGGGCATCAGCACCTCTCGCTGAACACCCGGGCCGCCTATCTGCACATCATGGGCGACGTCCTCGGCTCGGTCGGCGCGCTGCTTGCGGCCGGCGTGATTGCCCTGACGGGGTGGACGGCGGCCGATCCGATCGTCAGCGTCATCATCGCGCTGCTGATCGTCTCGAGTGCCTGGCGCCTGGTCCGCGAGTCGGTCGATGTCCTGTTGGAGGCGGCGCCCGACACGATGCGCACCGAGGATGTCCGCCAGGCGATCCTCACGGTGCCCGGCGTGGCGAGCGTGCACGACGTTCACCTCTGGACCGTCTCGAGCGGCGTGGTGGCGATGAGCGCCCATGCGACGGTGCCCGATCTGAACCGCCATCAGAGTGCCCTGACCGAAATCCGGGCCGCCTTGGGGGGGCTCGGCGTGGCGTTGGCGACCGTGCAGCTCGAGGTCGAGACCACCTGCGCGCGCCTCGGTCCCGAGGATGCACCGGCGCCGCACCTGCGCCATACGCACGGGGCGGCCTGCGAACAGGGGCACGCGCACTAGGCACATCGGGGTGCACCCCGCTGAGGCGGCGATGATCCCGTGACCCAAACTCCCTTGCCCGACACCCTCACGCGCTCTATATATGCCGCCCGATTGGTAGCGGGGGGCACCACAGGGGTGCCACGCCGCGTATTCTCTGAAGGAAGACGGCTCGCGTGCTTCGGAACATCGCCATCATTGCTCACGTCGACCACGGCAAGACGACGCTCGTGGATCAGTTGCTGCGCCAGGCCGGAGCCTTCCGCGCCAATCAGCAGGTGGACGAACGCGTGATGGACTCCAACCCGCTCGAAAAGGAGCGGGGCATCACGATTCTCTCGAAGAACACGTCGGTGCAGTGGCATGGCCACAAGATCAACATCGTCGATACGCCGGGCCACGCCGACTTCGGTGGCGAGGTCGAGCGCATTCTGCGCATGGTGGACGGCTTCGTGCTGCTCGTCGACGCCGCCGAGGGCCCGATGCCGCAGACGCGCTTCGTGACGCGCAAGGCGCTCGCGCTTGGCCTCGTGCCGATCGTGGCGATCAACAAGATCGACCGCCACGACGCCGAGCCGCATCGCGTGCACGACGAGGTGCTCTCGCTCTTCATCGACCTCGAAGCCACCGATGAGCAGCTCGAAGCGCCGTTCCTCTACACCTCGAGCCGCGCCGGCACCGCCACGTTCGACCTCGATGAGCCGGGCACCACGCTCGATCCGCTCTTCCAGACGGTGCTGGATCGCATTCCGGCGCCCAAGGCCGATGTCGATGGTCCGTTCCAGATGCTCGTCTCGACGCTCGACTTCAGCACCTTCGTGGGCCGCATGGCCATCGGCAAGGTGGAGCGTGGCCGCGTGCGGGTCGGCGATCAGATCTCGCTCCTGCCGAACGGCGATCCGGGTCTGGTCGTCGATGAGCCGGGTGTCGAGAAGGGCCGTGTCACGAAGCTGATGATCTTCGACGGGCTGGCGCGCGTCGAGGCCGAGGAAGTCGCAGCCGGCGATATCTGCGTGCTGTCCGGCTTCCAAGGCATCGAAATCGGCAAGACGTTCGCCGCCATCGATCACCCGGAGCGGATGCTCGGCATCGCGGTGGAAGAGCCGACGATCTCGGTGGACTTCATCGTCAACAACGGCCCGTTCGCCGGCCGCGACGGCAAGTACGTCACCAGCCGCCAGCTGCGAGATCGCCTGTACAAGGAACTCGAGCGCAACGTCGCCCTGAAGGTCAACGACACCGATGCCGCCGACACCTTCACGGTGGCCGGCCGCGGTGAACTGCACCTCGGCATCCTGATGGAGACGATGCGCCGCGAGGGCTTCGAATTCATGGTGTCGCGCCCGCGCGTCATCCTGCAGAAGGGCGACAACGGCGAACGCCTCGAGCCGTACGAGGAGCTCACCATCGACGTGCCGGAAGATGCGATGGGCGCGGTCCTCGAAAAGCTCGGACCGCGTCGCGCCGAAATGCAGGAGATGCGCAACAACGGCAAGGGCACCGTCCGCCTGCTGTTCAAGATTCCGGCGCGCGGCCTCTTCGGCTACCGCTCGGAGTTCCTGACCGACACGCGTGGCGCCGGCATCATGAACCATCGCTTCCTCGAGTATGGCGCGTGGGCAGGGCCGCTGGCCAGCCGGAAGAAGGGCGTGCTCGTGGCCGACCGCGAAGGCACCGTCATCGCGTTTGCCCTCGGCAACCTGCAGGAACGCGCGCAGATGTTCGTGGCACCGGGTGATGCCGTCTACGAGGGGATGATCGCCGGCGAGAACAGCCGCCCGGCCGACCTCGACGTGAACGTGACGAAGGAAAAGAAGCTCACCAACATGCGTGCGAGCGGATCGGACGATAACGTCCTCCTCGAGCCGCCACGGCAGATCACGCTCGAATACGGACTCGAGTACATCGAAGAGGACGAGCTGATCGAAGTGACCCCGTCGACGATCCGCCTGCGCAAGCGTGCGCTGCAGGTGAACGATCGAAAGAAGGCCTCGCGTGCGGCTTCGCGAGCGGACAACGCATGATCCGCGGGGATGATTTCATGATGGCCATTCGTGCAGTCGAACTACCTGAGGTGGAGGCGCTGATGCCGGCTGGCGTTCTGGAACTGGATGAGCTGGACGCACTGGTCGCGGAGATCGAGATGCGTCGGAAGTTCGACGAAGATCCGACCGACGACGATGTCGAAGACGACACCCTCATCGACGACGATGACGACGACGACGACGAGGACGATCCCTTCAGTGAGGACGACGACTTCGACGACGACGAGGACGACGAGGAAGAGGACGACGTCGACGTGGACGAGGAAAACGAGGACGCGTGAGCGGTCCTCCCATCGGCAGCGATGCGCCCCGCCATTCCGGCGGGGCGTTCGTCATCCGTCTGCGGCCTCCGGAGGACTCCCACGCGATCGTTGACGTCGCTTGGGGTGAGCACTAGGTTTGAGGGCTGTCTTTTACGGGCCAGTAGCTCAGGTGGTTAGAGCGCACGCCTGATAAGCGTGAGGTCGGTAGTTCAACTCTACCCTGGCCCACTTCCGTAACGATCAATCCCGCACCGCTCGCTCCAGAGCCGTGCGGGATTGTCATTCACGGCATCACCATCCCCGCCGGCGCCCGCCGATGCCGAGTCCCCTGCTCATAGCCATACGCCAAGCGGAGCAGCGTCGCCTCGCTCCACGCTCGCCCCTGCAGCGTCAGCCCGGCCGGCAGCCGCCCGCCGCGCGTCCACCCCATCGGCACCTGCACTGCCGGCCATCCCGTCATCGGCGAGAAGTACTGGCTGTTGTCGCCATGCGGCGTGGTCAGGTCGCCGATGAGGCGCGGAGGGTTGCTCCAGGTGGGATAGATGACGGCATCGAGCGAGTCGCGATCCATCGCCGCACCAAGCGCCTGACGCACACCGTCGCGGATCTGCTCGTCGGCGGCGCAGCCCGGCTGCTCCTCGGGCGTCAGCGTGGCGCGCTGGCCGTACTCGAGTCGCGGCCCGATCGACGGATGCGTTGCCCGCGACGCTACCACGGCATCGAGCGTCGTCACAGGTATCTCCGCAACGATGCTCGCCATCCAGCGCTCCAGGTCGTACTTGAAGCGATTGC
>Ga0163144_10007940_pt1 | contig 23094 bp, 13 predicted proteins | sample OliLak19BULKMAT1_FD_123175 | JGI IMG/M metagenome (GOLD analysis project Ga0163144, IMG submission 123175) | Freshwater microbial mat bacterial communities from Lake Vanda, McMurdo Dry Valleys, Antarctica - Oligotrophic Lake LV.19.BULKMAT1 | ecosystem: Environmental > Aquatic > Freshwater >...
ATGTTCAAAGTTAGCAATAGAGGACTCGTACGAAGGTACGATACTTTTACTTCAGTACACTACGTACTTGACGTAGAATATTCTACAGTGTAGTCCTCTATGTACTACAGCTTAATGTACTGTAAGAGCTACTGTAGCTATGAGCACGAAGGCTGGGTGTGCAGATTTCCAACTCTGTTATTAGCTACTCTGCTAACTACTACTATGATACTAACTATCTGTATTGTACCACCACAACTAACTAAAAGCAGTGACAACTCTTAATTGGCGCTCCGGCATTAGCCAGTTTCTACCCAGAAAAAACGAGGAAAGAGCAAAAGGCCCCTTCCAAGAAAGAAACCAGTCATTTCAGTTTTTGTTTCATCCCTTAGCCTTCGCTTATCGCTAGCTAGAACATTACCCCTACTACTAGCGTACTAGTAGTAGCTCTCCACTTGTCTTTAAAAAAGACGATTAGCTAAACAGTACAAGAAAAGCTGCTTGAAAACAAGAAGCAACGAGACAATCTCACAACAAACAACAACAAGCAAGCAAACAAACCTCCCAAAAACATCCCAACAAACCATCCATCCCATCCATCATGGCACCACCAGAAGCTGAAGAATCCGCTCTTCCCGTGGCCGTATCTCCTCCCTTGACGACCCACACCACGAACGTGCTCCTGAATCGCAGTGGCCACGATACGGCTACCGATTACAGTCGGAATGATACCACTCTAGAAGAAGAGGACGATGACAAGTCCATCTCACAGAGCAGCATCAGTCATAGTCATTCCACGTCGAATCAAACGACGGCCGATCACAAGGACTCGAGCCATTCGGCCTCGCAACAATTGCAAGTCGCACAGACCGAAACAGCCGCCATTTTGCGATTGCGTGTCTTGATCTTTTTGGCCTTGTTGATTTCCGCGTTGACCGTGTGCATTATTGTCTATGTCGTGGGCCGGAATGCGCAAGAATCCGAGTACTCGAAACAATACCGGGCGGCCTCCAAAGTTGTCGTCGATGCTTTTTTGGATATCATGGATTCCAAAATGGGAGCCATTGCCAATTTGGGTGTCACTTTGGTACGTGCTATCTATAAGAATAGAGGAGTGTCCTGTCTTTTTGTCTGTGTGCTCGTGTGTCTGTCTGTGTGTGTGTATGTCTGTGTCAAGGACTGGACTTCCGTTGCTTGACCGGACTGGAATTGGAATGACCATATTTGTAACTCACACTCCTCTCTTCTTTCTTCCCAACTGGTGTATGCGTGTGTCTTTAGATTGCGCATGCCGTCGATGATGAAACCGAGCAATGGCCTTTTGTGACCTTGAGTAGTTTTCAACAACGGGCCGCCGCTGCCCGCAAACAATCCGGTAGTATTTTCTTTCACATCAATCCCTTGGTCACCAATGCGACGCGTCACGAATGGGAACAATATGCCGCGGGCGACGACTCGAATTGGATCGAACAGGGCTTGTTTTTTCAAGGCTACGTCGGATTGTTTGCCAATACGGGTGTCGAACTCGAGGATGCCACCGAGGTCCAACATCGTCCCAAAGACAGTTGGCCGATTTGGGGAAAAACACCTCCCGACAACCTTCCCGCCGCCGACAATGGATTTGGACCCTTCATGCCCACCTGGCAAACGTCGCCGGTCGTTCCCGAGGAGATGGCACCTGCCGGAGGCATTGTCAATGAAAATATTTTACGGACCAATCGAGATGGGTCCGGCGCCATTTTATCGTTTTATTCCAAATCCGTCGTTTTGGGAAGTTTCTTGACGACCGCACCCACCCCCACTGCAACTGCCACCACCAAATCACTGTCCACGACTACAACGACTACTGCGACAACCACCAAAACCACCAATACGACTTATCCTTGGACCGATCCGGGCAGCGTCTATTTTCCAGACGATCACATTCCCATGGTGTCTCTCTTGCTGAGTGCCGCCCACAATACTCCCGTCACCTATGAGGGGTCGCCCATTTCCCAAGTCTATTTTCCAGTCTTTGATTCCTTTCGTGAAAATCGAAAACCCGTCGGCGTCATGGTCGCATGGTTGCATTGGATGGATTATTTTGTCGATATCTTGCCCAATACGGCTCAAGGGATTCACCTGGTATTGCGCAACAATTGCAATGGAATCGATACGGTCTTTACCTTTGAAATCAAGGGAGAGGAAGTCATCAATTTGGGACCGGGCGACCAGCACGACACGGTCTATGACAATATGTTGCTCAATGCTTCCTTTGATGGGATTGACATCATTGAAGACGGCAGCAAGTTTGGCTTGCCACTCCACAAAGATTTGTGCATGGTTACCCTTGAAGTGTATCCCTCGCAAGAATATTACAATCTCTACAATGACGCCAATCCCATGTACATGACCATGGCCGTGGCGGTCGTCTTTGTCATTTCCGCATTGCTCTTTTTGGCCTATGATCGTGTCGTGGCCCGACGACAAGCCTTGGTCATGAAACAAGCATCGCAAACGCACAGTATTGTCACGTCGCTCTTTCCCGAAAATGTTCGTGAACGACTGATGAAACAAGCCGAAGAGGCCGAACAAGCCAAAAAGGCCAACAAAAAAGGTGGCGGCGGCGGCGATTTTGCCAATGGCAAACGACGCCTCAAAGGATACTTGGATGACGATAACAATGAACACGGCGATGGCCAAGATGGTCTCAACGATGAAGATCCCATTGCCGATTTGTTTCCTCATTGTACCGTTTTGTTTGCCGATATTGCGGGATTTACCGGTACGTACTGTACTGTACTTTTGTGGATGGGGATGGTTCTTTTGCGATCAAGGACTGTATACTGTGATCCGGCAGTCGGCATTTGTGTCGTGTCGTCTCATCTCATCTCACCTTTCTACCATCTCTGTCGTTCCTATCCTATCGACGTAGCCTGGAGCAGCACTAGGGATCCAGCGCAAGTCTTCATCTTGCTTCAAAACGTTTATGAAGGTAAGGCTGGTTGTATTTTGTTGGAATGGCCGGGCATGTTCCGGAAGCGGAGGAATGCGCTACTGGCCGTGTCCACTAAAACAGTACACTGACACACAACTTGACTCGCTTTGATATTATTATTATCATTATTACAGCCTTTGATAGAATTGCCAAACGAAGAAAGGTGTTCAAGGTTGAAACAGTAAGTGCATAACATTTGTGATGGAGTTTGTCTCGACGACGGGATCGATGAACCTGAGGTCACGGAGGTAGGAATGAAAACTGACTCATTATCCGCTTTGTTTCGAATTGCCCGGTGCGCTCCTGTAAATAGATTGGTGACTCGTATGTTGCAGGTAAGTACGGATTGTTCATCTGGAACGGGAAGTGTACTGCTGTTTGAGTGAGCACCAATAAAAGCTAACCTCTTTACGGCCTGAACGGACTCTTCGTTTGTAATTGCAGTCACTGGACTGCCCGAGCCCCAACCACATCATGCTGTCATAATGTCTAGGTACGACAATAACTTGCCCTCGCGTTCAACCTTTCGTCTACGCTTATGACGCTAACAAGAGCTTCCCTGTTGAAATCTCCTCCATCCCCAATACATAGATTTGCCGGTGAATGTATGCAAGCCATGAAGGAGCTGGTTTCACGCTTGGAATCCCGGCTTGGACCTGACACGGGAGAGTTGACCATGAGATTTGGTTTGCATTCGGGTAAGTCCTTCGTAAACTGGGTGAGCCGCTCGAGATGCATCTCCCCCACGGGGAACACTCATGTAAAAGATCTTGTCTCTCCTCGCATCGTCTCTTTTTCCAGGAAAAGTTACAGCGGGAGTACTGAGAGGAGAACGTGCCCGTTTCCAATTGTTTGGCGATACTGTCAACACTGCGGCGAGAATGGAAAGGTAAAACAACGGATGCTTCTGTCTCCAGTCTTGTTTACGTTGTGTGCCATCCTGCAAGTTGCTCACACGCGCTATTGTCGAATTTCTTGCCAACAATTAATAGCACTGGTGTGAAAAGCAAGATTCAGGTCAGTGAATCTACCTACAAACTACTTGTAGAAGCAGGCAAAGAAGGATGGTTGAAAGAGCGCCCAGATAAAGTGAAAGCCAAGGGCAAGGGAGTCTTGAAAACTTGGTTCCTTTACCCGCATGTCAACCGGAGGGCAGCCAGTGTAGTATCCGGCACTAGCAACTCAGCCCAGGATGCGCCGCAATCGGAGGCTTTTCAATCGGCCCAGTTAACTGAGAAGTCAGAAAAGGAAGTCTTGGCGGGACCTGATGGAGCTGACGCCGTGGCAAACAAAGCAGCGAGGCAGCTTTGCAACAAAGAGGAACGCCTGGTAACCTGGATCACTCAACTTCTCAAAGAGCACATTAGCAAGTTGGTAGCGATGAGAGATGCTGTTCAGCCAAGGCCGGAAAACCCGACGTACAAGCCAACCGAGGGCCAAACTTCCTTGGATGAAGTGGCGGAGATCATTGAGTTACCCAAGTTTGATGAAAAGGCTTTCGCAGCATCCAAAAACTTTCAGAGTGTAAAGATTTCCGATGCTGTTGTCAAGCAGCTGAACGAATACGTTGGCACCATCGCGTTGATGTACCACTCTGACAACCCTTTCCACAACTGTAAGCCCCTGTCAGTAGACGTTGCTGAATGTTGCTTCATACATGATTCTCACACCGACTCGCGGGCCTTTGCTTGCTTCCCATTATCAAATCATTTTCCAGTTGAGCACGCCTGGTACGTTTATTCGTTCCTTCTTCTCTGCCCTTGCCGTCGCTGTCAGCGTCTAAACCCTCGCCGCTTTCTTTCCTCCTTCTTGTGTACAACAGCCACGTTACCATGGCTACTCACAAATTCTTGAAACGAATTGTGGCGCCAGATATTGATCTTGCCGACAAATCGACTACGTTTAAGTCCAAGGAATTCGACGCGCTTGCGAGTGAAGTGCACAACTACACTCACGGGATCAATTCAGACCCGATGACCATTCTTGCTATAGTATTTTCTGCGCTGATTCATGGTAGGTGAATGGTTCTCCTTCTAATATTAGTTGACGAAATCCTCCTCCTTTGATACTCAAAAAGTCGTTTTCGAAACTGAAAACTCCAGATGTGGATCACCGAGGTATATCAAATATGCAATTGGGCAAGGAGCAGCAAGAGATGGGTGAAAAGTACAAACAGAAAAGTATTGCCGAACAAAATAGTTCAGACCTTGCTTGGGACTTGCTGATGGATCAAAAGTATGCTGATCTGAGAAATATTTTGTTTGTAACGAGGGCAGAGCTGCTGCGGTTCCGCCAGGTAAGCTCCCAAAATTACGAACGCGAAGCGGTTGTCGTGGAGAGCCCGTCACGGGTGCTTTCTCGAGCCTCTTCTAATTATTGGGCTTTTTGGCATCATTGTATTATGTATCAGGTCCTTGTGAACGTGGTGTTAGCTACAGACATTTTCGATAAGGAGCTCAACGGACTGAGGAAAAACGTGAGTTTGGACCATGTATGCGGTGATATGGGTGTCCTTTTGGATGACTTCTAAGCTAAATCTTTACATTCTTTATGCTCTTTGACATAGCGATGGAACAAGGCGTTCTCATCGGAAGAGATGACTGACGAAAACAACGCTTTGCGTGCCACCATTGTCATAGAACACAGTACGTTGTACTCCGTGCTTTGGTGTCTGCTTCTGCTGTGCTGTGTTGTGCAAAGCTAATAATGCCCATTTTTGTTTGCTATGCCTCATTCACGCCCTCAACAGTCATTCAAGCTTCAGACGTTGCCCATACAATGCAGCATTGGCATATCTACCGGTATGTTGACTAGTTTCAGAGCTTCGTTTCGTCTGGCGCGCAGCATATGATTTGCGCACTAACAAACACCTTTCCTCACTCACGTGCTTGCGTCGTAGAAAATGGAACAAGCGGTAGTTTCAAGAGCTTTCCAAGGCCCACCAGGCTGGCCGAATGGGTGCTGATCCAGCAACCTTTTGGTAAGTCATGGCATCATTCACTCATTTTCCTGACAGGTTTTTACCATTGCTGACTTCTCGTTCTTTCATCTCCTTCAAAAAACAAAGGTACCAGGGCGAAATCGGCTTCTTTGATAATTATGTGATTCCCCTCGCCAAGAAATTAAAAGACTGTCGTGGTGAGTGATTTGATGCTGAGATTTTGTGGTCTTGTTACTATTCAAAGAACAGTAATCTCAACATCTTCTTTTTTCGTCTGCTCCATAGTTTTCGGAGTGTCGTCCGATGAGTGCCTTGATTACGCTGTGCAAAATCGAAATGAATGGAAAGAACGAGGAGAAGAGATTGTGGCAGACATGGTAAAGGAAATGGCACAACCATGATCCTCCCGCTCTCGTGCCGAACCTGTATAGTAATTATAGCATTATCTCTACATACGGTACCTGCCTAACTTCTATTAGAACAACGAAACTTAATCCTATCTGCAATACTACTGCTAGGGAATATGCATTTTTATATTTTAAATTGGACATCCACGATAGGCCCGCGCGTCTATCATTTGTCGGCTAATGGAAGAAAACGAGCCCGTCCTCTTGGGTTGTCATCGGCCGCTTGTAGAAGAGTTATCTCTCTACTACTAGCTAGTACTTGTAGCTAGCTAACACAGGTTCATCTAGCTAGCTAATTAGTAGAAGAGAGCCCCTATGCGTCTTCACTCGCGAACTGATAATACTAGTTACTAGCTAGTAGTTAGCTAACATTGGCAGCTCCAATGGAACCCATTCTTATTATGGGAAACACGTTGGGCATAATTGGCGTTGTGTGCACTGCACTGCACTGCATGGTGTTTCCCAACGGCCAGGCCTATTAGACTTGTATGTAGCTGGTAGCAGGATAGCCTTCGCTCAATAGATAATCTGGTGGTTCCTTTCAGCAGAGCTTCTCAATCACCAATTGTTTGGCATGGATTGGTTGTTTCGATTGTTTGCACGTTGGCGCTGAGCGTAATGCAGTAGCGAATTCAGCTATTTGTCCATATTCCGATAGGGTAGCGGCATGGGATCCACCAATCAGGATGAAACAATTTTTGTGGTATTTTAATGTTTCCTTGATGTAAATATAGCATTGGAGATGTCTCTAGTCGACGGTAGCTGCAACGGCGTTTCGTCTATTATTTGTCATCTGCTTCCTTATCGTTTGTCCCCAGTGCTGTTGCTGTCTCCACCAAAGTAGTACCCCGTTTCGGGTTTTCCGATCCCTGCTGCTCCGGAGGAACGTGATTGTCTACGTACACATCAACTTTATTCTGTTCACTCGTATCGCTATTGGATTCTTCACTAATGTGATCCAGACAAAACACGGCGCTCGCGTCCTTGGAAAATACTCGGAATGGACCACTACCTTCCTTATTGGAATGCAGATGGTTGTGGCTTTCGGCAGTGCTTCCAAGGACCTGTTCCTCAACATCTTCGGGAAAGACGTTGTTTCGATCGTCATGGTCGACGGCCAAGTCGAGTGCTATGACATCCTGCCGTGCCAAAGATGCTGCAGCATTGGGCGGTGCTGAAGGAATCTTTGTGATTTTGCTGTGGAAATCGTTGGTACAAGAAACGTCCGTATGCGATCGGGCCGTCGCCTCGTTGTGTGCCGTGGGCTTGACAGCTTCTCCGTACAGAGCCCTTCTCACCGCCCAGAACCATGTTTCGTGTTTGAAGGTTTGCCGAGCCAAGTTCAGGCGGGGCCTCAAAAAGACGGCAAGGTTCAGGAAGCCTTGTAAGGGTAAGAAAAGGGATTGCAGACACAGCAGAGGAAAGAGCCGATCCTGATCTTTGGCTCGAAAATAGAAGGGTGCGGATTCTATGACCCGCAAAATCGTAGGCCACACATAGCAGATGACAAAGGCTCCCACGTAAAGAAAAGCTTGTGTGGCCACTGCCCGTGTTTGTCGTCGACTCGCTTCTGCACCCCTCATACTGCTTTGGAGGGTCCGTCGTGTCGTTTGACGGACGTAGAAAAAGATGGAAAAATGGTTGACACACAAACAGAGAATCACCATCAGGACTGGAATACCGGCAAAGCCGTAGCCATAGTAAGTGCTGCGACATGTTTTGCCGCTTTCCCCGGGGGACGTGCCACAGTTCTGGGGATAGTCGGCAATCCAACAACCCGGGCCCACCTCCATTTCATTAAAAATTCCAATCACAGCCCCTGCAATCCCAGTAATGACGGGAACCCCAATCGCCAGGACGTGCATGGCGGGTTCCACTCGCCGGGCAAAGCGTTCTTCTCTCCACCCATAACGGATGACAAAGAGAAAGTAAAAGGACAGCATGCCCGCATACCAAAACTGGGCAAAGGAGAATTGCAACAACGTCCCGAGCCCCGTGCAAGTGGCCTGGGTGCCCACGGCCCACACCCACTGTGACGTTTCGCGAGGGACCAACCACGCTTGACACGCCAAAACGAGGCTGCTCAATATGTCACACCAACTCATGGCCCACAGAATGCGACGGTAAGGACTGTGTTTTCCGTCTGCGTGGATGAGACGAAGGATCGAAGCCGACCCGAAAATGGAGAGGAGAGCGGGAATTATCGGCAACAATGTAATAATCTTTTCTTGGGCATCCGAAAGACTGGATATTTTATGAGGCGGGAGGAAGGAGGAGTCGTCCCCTCCGACACTCGCCATGGTGTATTGTTGATTGTGCAGAACTGCTGTCTGAGTCCGTTCTAGTAGAATTCAACGTCGGATGAACAAGTTGCACTGCTTCTGAATCTTGTAACGGGCAACGGGCTAGCCTATGCCCTTCTATGATTATGATCGCCTTCGGGTGTTGTGTGTCGTTGATGGCGGTGATAGAGTTGTGAACATTATCATAATATTATTCACGTTGCCACTGTGTGCTATGTACTGTACTGACTGGTGGGTAATAGCTACTATTAATAGAGCGTACTGTAATGTTCAGTAACACGCCCGGACGGGCGTTGCACCCCTCGGCCTCGGACTGACTCGTGGGCCACCAAGCGTACAGTACAGTACAAACCTACCATGGGGGCTCTCCTCACCAAAGTGGATAGTACAGTACGACGTACTGTTATCAGTAATGAAACCTCTGCCGTAGAAATTCTACGAAGGCTACGTAATTGTACCAAGGCTACGTAACGGTAACATTGACACGATTTGGTCACTTTTTGAATGAGCCAGTCGCTTGTAAGAACCATGTAATTAGGGAATCCCAGACTGGAACAAGGAATCAGAGATTTATGCAAAATTAGGAAATCCCAGACTGGATCAAGGAATCAGAGAGTTATGCAACAGAGAAAAGAAAGAGACAGTGAGTGGTTTTGCCTCCACGCACTGGATCAATGACAAATGCTTTCCTCAGCAGCTGCGTCTGGTGAAACCAAAACGCTAGCAGCTGACAGCGCAGCGCGCGTTTGGCTGTCCTCGTTGTTGGCGCCGGTTCTCTGGAGCTTGTGGCAAATGATCTTGACCGAGTCGCTGTTGCCATCAGCTGTGGGCGTCAAAGGCAAACAGAGGTTGCAACAAAACGGAGACGAAAGAAACTCACTGCGTTCAGAAGGAAAACGTGATGCGCATTCCATTGCCAATGCTGAGAGTCGCGGTCGTCACTATTGCTCAATACACCAGCCTGCAACGTCGTAATGCTCGATGCCCCCCGAAATAAAGCTGCTTCAAGCTATGGCCGGGAGATTCCAATTCGTATCGATACTCCCGATGCAGGCTGGTCCGTTCAAATCGAAGGCGTCTACCTAAAAGATGGAAAAACCATCGTTCATGCCGCGTTGACCCGAACATCCCACATGGCCGCACAAGTCGTAACCACCGTCACCGACTCCATCGTAGTCGATCTACCAGAAAGCATTGCTATGGACTACTGCATCTCCTGTAAAACATGGGACTGGGGCAACGCGACACTACTTACTTCGACTCAGAATCAGAATTAAAGAATGCACTGAAAACACAGAATCAATTAGCTTACTATCGAGTAGGTAACCAGTAACAGCATTTTATCCAAACAAGTGATAACTTAGAAACGACACAAAATGCTCGAAGCCATCGCTCGTAAATCCGGTCCCGACAAGCTTGGGCCGAATCAACCGAATGCAGCGTTCCGCAGACTCTTGATGACGGCAAGGTCACCCCAATCAGCACCACGCATGGAATTCACCTTCGGAGGGTATTTTCGTGTTCGTTCATTTTGCCAAATGTCAGTGAAACCTCTTACAAATTCGGAAGATCCAAGAATTGCTGCATCAGTGAAACATCGAACCCGGCACCGCAAAACACATGCGGCTGGCAGGACTCCATCTTGGACCTCCAGCATCTGTGGCACTCGTTCCGAGCTCATCGCGCCGGCCGCTTCGCCCTTTACATAGATTAGAGATCGGTGCGCCTGTAGCGCCCGAGAGATAGCGACGTCTCCTCGATACGAACCATCCGCATAAGCCGCCCAGATAGCACACAGCCCCCGTCGCGCCAGAGCCACCCCAGCCACTGCTTCACCATAATCCTTCGAATCTTTGACCAATCCAGCCCGCACCGGGTTCAGGCCGACGGATTACCTTTCCCCTCAACCAGAACACTCTTAAAGCGCTCCAACCAGAGAGTGCCGTAGCGCTGGTGGGATTTATTATACCAGACTGAGAAGCGCTGTTTCAGCGTTTTCATAAACTCTGAAACATCCCCCATCCGAGCCAGCAGCTGCCGACGAACCAGATCGGCATTTTCACCCCCAGCCTCCAATTGTCGTTCCAGATCAATAGCCGTAGCTGCCTGGTGTTTCGTCGGCTTAGGATATAAAATCTTATAGCGCCGCAAAAGCGCCGCATCAGACAAAGCTGCCCCCTCTGACCCCCGCACCAAGACATGAAAATGGTTCAACATGATGCAATAGGTCAGAATTTCCACACCAGAAAAGGCAGCCACCTGCCAGATCATCTTACGAAGAACCTCCTTCTCCCAGTCTTTCTCACAGAGCATCTCTCCAATCACAGTCCGCGTCATGCAGTGATACACTGCATCTCTACCCCCTACTTGCATCCTGCGCTGTCTCATGATCAACAAAATGAAAAAGCAAAAAATCTTGTCAACTTTTTAAATTAGGGACAGGCCCTTTTAAAGAAGGGTTGAAGCGGATTTAACAGGTGCGTAAGCTGGATTCAGAGCTACCATTAAGGCAGCTACAGATGAATCCACCCAGGCAAGCCAGAAGGCTTTAGAACGCCCGACGTGTTAAAACTTTGGTTCACTGCGTGCGCCGTGGCGCACGTGCAGGATTTCAATCGCGCCGCTGCATTCCTGGTAAAAGATGGGGTAGCCTCGGCAAAGCAGTTTGTGGACAGCGCCCTCTTCCGTTTCCTGACAAACAGGGCACGACTGCGGGAAGCTGCCAAGGTGTCGCGTGCTCTTGAAGAGTTCCAATCCAAAGGAGATGGCAGCGGAAGGATTGTCGGCGGCTGTGCAATCACGGATCAAACAAATCCCTAATCGCCGGATCAGTCCAGATTGCTTTGAGTTCCATGAAGCAAACTGCTTTTCGACTGCTTCCTGACTCTGCACGTGGCCTTCATGGGAAGCTTGCTGGCCTGACTTAATCGCGTCAAGGATTTCCAGTTCCTCGTGGAAATCATGCAGACTCGCCAGGATTAAGGTCGTTTGGTTTTGTAAAAAATTCAATCTCCAAGTTCACTCGATCTCATGTGTAGCCGCGTGGACATCCTAGAGTTTCTGGATGCTCAATTGCGTGCAAATCTGCATGGCGGTGAGCAAGGCGTGTCCGGGCATTTGCTGAACATGTCGGATGCCCGCGCCGTTGTTCAGCATCAAGGTGGCCGCGGCGCCCAATGAAATCATTGCGATCTTGAGAGATCCTCCGAGCAGCCAGAGCAGCACACACATTGAAGAAGGAACTCAGTTTTCAAAGGCTTCATCAATCTCGTCTAGCAAGAAAACTTCCTTGTCAGCCAAACTTGAAGTCAAATTTGGATGCTCTGAAGATGATGATGAAGTGTTGGCAACTGCTGAAGTGCACGTGCGGTTTCATTAATCCCTAAGTGTGCATTACCTACAGATCATATGTGCGTCTTTTCTTACAATTGTTTGAATTTGACCCTAATCCTAAAAGATCTGTTGGTTTAAAAATTGGATCTTAAGTAAATGCTTTGAACGTGCGTTTGCCCCAAACAACAAAGGAAGAACATCGATAAATGTTTCGATGTGCGTTCATATTGCGTTCATCTGCCCTACAGGCTTCTACAACCGGTACTGGTTTGTTTACTAAGCTCTAATTGCTACTCCGAGTAGCTACCTGGTAGCTAGAGTAGTACAATAGAATTGTAGAACTATTAGCTACAGAAGTACGTACTATGCGTTGGGCTCTGGCATTGGTGCACATGCATGAAGAGAAAGCATCAACTTGCTAAATTGGCATACTGTACAATGCTGCACAATTAATAATGGTGAACCAGAGCTGCTGTCCATAGTTTATTCTAGTTAGTAAGTTGTGTTTCAGTATATGGAATCAGCAACAGAGAAAAAGCAGCAGACTTTGTACAGAATCATTTATTTTTTTGATGAGTATCATAAAACCTGGTGCTGCTGCTCCGAGTACAGCAGGTACCACCGGTACAGCAGGTGCTGGTGCCGGTTGGAAAGTCCTTCATGCTGCTCTCTTTGTCCTCTTGCTCGCCAACTTGCGCCGTCAAGGGTTGACGTGTCTTGTATCAGCTCCAGTGGCAAAGTCCTCCTACAAATTATCCTCCCCCAATGACATGAACAACGACTTTTACACCAAGTACCTTCAGCTCATTTCCAATCGCGTGCCTGCTGCCGGCATTGAAACCATCTTGTTGACTTCTTCGTTGACGCCGGCCTTTCATTTTTTTGCCCACACGACCCAAAATGATTTGGTGACGGCGTCGTTAATTCAAACGGGAGTCTATGAAAAAGATTCCACGACCGCCTTGATTCAAGCCATTGTTTGTGAGACTGCTCCAGACGGAAACCGTCCTGTCGTGGTCCTGGATATGGGTGCCAACATTGGCTTTCACTCGCTGCACATGGCATCCTGCGGTGCCACTGTCGTGGCGTTTGAAGCTTCGCCAGATACGGCATGGTTATTACAAAGCAGTGCTCGATTGAATGGATATTATACAACCGACACTTCTCATTTATTACAACAAAAAGGTAGTAGTGGTTCTTTACTGTTGATTCCCAGGGGCCTTTCCAATGTTACCAATACCAAGGGTTTGCGGTTGTCGCGACATGCCAAAAGCCCGGGCATGACATCCTTTGTAGACGCCGAAAAGACACCTTATGGGCTAAAGGGAGGCGAAAGAGGCAGTGCTTTGGACGTTAATATTCCCATGGTTCGTGCTGCCGATGTCTTGGATTCGTTGTTGTTGGGGACATCTTCACCATCTACCAAATCCACATCCACGGTATCTTTAAAAAACAAGGAACAACAGCAACAACACGGCAATACACAGTATCAATTGCGACTATTGAAAATTGATGTCGAAGGATATGAATATCAAGCCTTGCAGGGCCTAGATTTGGACAAGTATCCGTTCGAGTATATTACCTTGGAATTCTTTCCCACCTTACTCCAAGCCAGTGGTACCGATCCGGCCGAATTGCTCGTGTATATTTGGTCCCATGGATATCGGTTTTTAAAGTTTGACGCGGCGGTAAAATTGGAGGACTATCCCGAAGTAGAAATGACGACATCCGAACAACAACCATCTTTACAAAACCCAAACGACAACAGCAACGACAAAGCCGCAGTCTATCAGTGGGCGCAGCATCTCATGGCACAAGGCAGGGCTGCCAGTGGGGACGATTATCATGTCAATTTGCTGGCAAAGAAAATGTTCTACTAGGTGCGCGGCGATACAGTAGGACATGATTGTGTTGTGCAGTGAGGGAGTCATTGGCCGACACCCGTGGCGCATGCTTTTTGCTACAGCTACTTCTAACAAGCTAGCCAGTACATTGAAAATGGCGTTGCTGCTTTTGCCGCCGAAAGGATGCCCTTGCCAAAATCATGATCCATGACTGTGCCCTGCTACTACAGAGTGCGGTTGGGGCCGTGCCTGTAAAATGATTTCAACGGATCCAAGTAAAAGGTGGGCGAGGTAAGGCCATCAGCTCGTCGTCATCGTCGTCGCTGGAAGTATGCGTACACAAAAATGAATTTGAAAAATGTTTGTTTCATTCTCCTCTTTGGAGTGGCAAAAAGGGATTCACAATAGTCCCCTTCTCAGCACGAATCCATCGATCGATCGATCCGCGCAAAGGAAATACAGCTATCGTAGCCACATTCCAGACATGGCAGGAATGACTACAAATATGAGCCGATAGCCCCGTCGTTCGATTCCTAGTAGTAATGGCGCATCCACAGCCATGGCATTTTGGAAGTTCCATCAGTCTCGAAGTCAGAATCATATAGAATGCGGACTGCATAGCTATTAGCTAATGCAGCTCAGGGAGTAGTAGGTAGTAGGGGTACTCAAATGGTGCCGGTGGGTCAATCTAGCTGGCTAGCTTGTAGTTAGCTCAGGTAATTAGTCTCCATCTAGCTTGTAGTTACTGTGCAAAGTAGCTAGCTAGTAGTAGACTGCTGGTAGTAGGGGCGGTAATAGTCGCGATCAAATGCGCGAGTTGAGTGTTTCTTGAGGTGCACACTCGAACCGGTTCGGGTCCATCTTTTTGTTGCCATGCTCACGTCTCAATAATTCAGGGACACCACCACATCCCTGATGGCAGCAGTAATTAGTATCTTCTTCTGAAAAGACATAAATTGTAGTATTAGCAGTGCCAAGAGAGAAAAGGATAGTTTTGTGGCAGCAGCTATCCAGGCATGCTTTAAAAAATATGAATTCATGCATTCGCCATGAAACCGAAACACGGAGCAAAGAGATACATGATGGAGGATAATTGCATTGTTTTTTTCTTAACGTTTTGAAATTATAGCTTTAATTAAAAGCGATGAGTATGGTATGTACAAGCTAATTGAATCAGATATTGGCACGGTGATTCTTGGAGCGAGGTGAAGCGGGGTGGAGAGGAGCAGGTCTAAATCGGCCGTTGCCAATATTGGCTTTATCTTCCTTCAAGCCGGGATGGATGACTTGATTGACTTCCATTATTACAATGGAAGAGGCTCGATGTCAATGTCCAAGAACCCATTATCATCGTCGTCGGCTTTGACATTAGCTGTTGTCGACAAGGGACGTGGTTCAAACGGATTATCCGTGGGGTCAATAATGGGGCAAAACTTGTCCAACAGAATCGACACGGTATCCGACGTTGCTTTCAAGCTATGGTTGCTGCCGGTGCTGATTTCTCTTTGGTGGCTATTGTTATTGTGGCTATTTCTTTGGTGATTGCTGTTTGAGAAGGACACTGCATGCTGCAACAAACAGGCCTGCAGGGAGGGAGAGGCACTTCGACTGCTCGAGCAAGACGAAGATAAACTGTTGTCTTCGTCGCGTTGTTCCCAACCACTTACGGCTGCATTCAAGTACTGGAAACCTAATTCTCCTTCTTCTTCTTGTAACTTTTGATAACGAATTTTCTGGCGCGATTGACTGCTACTCTTGTAAGCACCTTGTAAATGATTGCGAATGGCTTGAGCTGCGGTTTGACGGGCTTGTACCTCGTCTACAAAAATCCAACCGCCTTTGCGGGCATGGTCACGTTTGACAAAGCCGGCATCGTCACTTTGTTCGTGAATGATTTTAATAAGGCGGGTCAAGATCGTGCCCTTTTCGGTTTTGTTGGGTGCGGCCGCATACTCGACGGACACGGCAGCAATCATGCTAGCAAATTTGCGATTGCCGATATGTTGACGAGTGGCGCGTCCTCGACCTATAATGATTTGGTTCTCACCCGGTTTAAAGTTGGAAGGAAGAGCAAAGGAGGTACTGGAGAGCATCATATTGTCTGTTGTATTCGATGGTTGTTGTTACTGGTAGTTAGCTAGTGCAGGTTAATGATTGTTTTTGTTCTTTGAAGGTTTGATTTGTGAGACTGTCAAGTTGGATTTTTGTGAGGCCTCTTTCTTAAAAACCGTAGATGAGACGAATGAACGAAAATGCAATCCCGTCCAAGGAAACTATGTAGTCAACAAAACAGGCAGCAAGTGCCAGCAACGACTCGTTTACGCGTTTCGCTATGACGAACGAAGAATCATGAGGAAGTTCCATATGCTAGCATTCCCGTAAATAAGTAGATCCGAGGGAAGCAATCAAAAATCCTTTTGAGTATAAATAACCTATAGTAGGGTCATGTGCTGGAGCAAATGCTTCTTCTTCAATGTCTTATGAAAAGCAACTATAAAATTTCCAGTAGATCGGCGAAGTGCCTTTTTTTCAAACTTCTGGAAGTGAATTCCTTGCTGGTTAATTGCAGCAGGAGTTTCAGTGAGAATCTGTGAGAATTTCTCACAGAGTTTTCCCGTTACTAAAGTTCGCACAGCAGGAACCCATGGCCAGGATTCTACTGGAGTAATAAAGATTTTCCACCCGCTATGAAAAGGGTATCGATTCAACCATTCCCTCACTGTCTTGTTGGTCTACGAAAAAGATCCTTCCGTTAACGAAAGCCTAAAAGATAGTTTCCACCTCGACAGTGTTCTTCTTAGCAGGAAAAATTTGAGAGAATTAAGAGGCTCTTTCCTGGTGCGACAAATGGTAATGCGTGAAACATCACGCATGTCGCCACGTACGCGTTAGAGCGTTTGTGTCTCGACACATCAGCGCCAGCTACGACGTAGTAAGTCTTCTTTTAGAAATACTGTCGATGATTATAATTATAAAAGGCTGCTTCCCTTCGCCTAAGAAGTATTACCACAAGTAAGCCACGTGCAGCGTTAGTGGGACCTGCCACGTGAATTGGGTCTTAATAATTTCGTTGCATCGGAGTATGAAGGCATTCGATTCGTGCTGCAACTATTATTGACGAATATATTCCGTGTTCCTATCAGATCGGCGGAAACAAAAAGCCAGTACCGAATAAGGTTATTGAAAGTTTCGCGGGTACGTTGAGGAAGAGTTCTTTGCGGAGCAATTTTGAATCACGGAGCTACAGTGGTTCCTTTGCCACACCCTTTATTTATTAGGTAAGGCTTCTTATCTACTATGGCACTCCAGTACAGTACCCTGGTACAACGTACTAGCTACTACTGGCATGGAGTACCGGTAGTTACTTTGAATTACTACTCGTAGTAGTACTAGTACGTCGACAACGTATTACAGTAGACAGAGATATTTGAGCACTGCTACATGTTGCCACGCCTACTAACATGGGCGAAGGCCTCGCAGTCACAGCAGTGCTCCTCCTCCGGACGGAAGAAGTAACATCATTCCTATAAATCACCCTTCTAGCTAGCTAGTACTCAGTAGCTGTATCATTCTATTATATTGATTTTTATCTTCTTCAGATGCTACATTTAGATTGGTAGCCTATACCACGACAGCTGTTCCAGACCACATCAGACGGTGTACTTACTCCAAGTAACCAACCATAGATGCAGAATTCATACAGGAACCTTCTTCAAAAGTATAACTTCCGGCCTACATAAAGTGTGCATAGATACCATGCACCATAACATCTGCACCGGAGCCGGAGCGAGGCCGGTTGAAAGAACTGGTACGGCGAGGATTCAAAGGCCTTCTGTCGGCATCCACGCCGCCAGTTTTGCTGCTACCACCGCCTCTCGTGATTTCTTCCTCCGCCTTTTTTTCTTCCGCTCCTCCAAAACTCATGCTGCGTCTCGAGTGAAAGCCCTTGGCTAACGCTAGAGAGGCTGACGACATTTCTGGCATGTTCTTGCGGCGCGCACTGGTTCCATCTCGAATGCTTCCAGATCCCATCGAATTGAGGGGGGGCGTTGAACGACTGCTGCTGTGACTGGCAGCACTGCTTGGCGTCGTTGTGGACCCCGTATCTGTCAAATTAGAGCTTGCCGGTGAAATGACATTTGGATATGTGTCAGTCTTTTCCAAGGAGGCCGGTGGGAAGGAGCTTGTAGGAACAGCGGCGGTACCGTTGTCGCTGGTAGGACGACGAAAGATGTCATCGAGCGACGTTGTATTGCGCCCAGATGGTGCGGACAGCTTGGGGAAAGAGTTTTTGCCCACCGACGCTGAACTTGAAGGAGGAAGAGCTCGACCGTCAAAGACGCGCTCTTCCCCCAAACCCGCGGACCGGCTCATCTGAACACCAACTATGGGTGCCGACGCCCCTGCTGAGGCAAAGCCCTTCTTGTCGGCCTCACTGGAAGTACGGCGGTGCAGATTTGGCTTTTGCACTTGATGTGCGTTCGACGGCGTGTGCTGCTGATGCCCACCACCGTCAAGACGATCCGTTGGAGTGATAACCTTCGAAGCTGTGGAAGGAGCGACCGTAGAATAATGCTTAATTGTGGATTTTGTGGGTGTTGGAGCAGTACTGCTATTATTACCAGCCGTTGCTGCCTCGAGTTCTTGGATGTCCAATTCCAAGGAATGTCGACGGAGACGCCGATCTCGCTCCTCCATTTCTACTTGTTGCTTCTTCCTTTCCTCTGTACGCTGCCGGGCTCGTTCTTGACGACGCTGTTCCCTATGTTTGTCGACGATTTTTTGCTTCTCGTAATGACGATGGCGCATAGCAACCAATCGTTCCAGCTTGTCAGTAAAGTTCGCAGGCTCGGTCTCGGAAAAACCGCTGAGGACGCTGTCAGTAGATGTACTAATGATACTATCTGATTGAGACTCGTCGTCCCCGGTAACATAGCTGGACACGTCTTCACCATTGTTGTCACTATCATCTCTCGAAATGACGCGCTGAAAGGAACTGTTGGTTTGTTGATAATCCACCAAAGCATGCTGAGTCAAAGCTTGTTGAAATTCGTCGTCGGTCAAGGTGTCGCCGTAGCGAGTTGTGGAATGCAACGAATCTCGTTGCGAATTGCGTAGGAATTGTTCCTCTTCCTCTTCGTCCAATGTTTCTTCATAGATCAAACAGGGTGTTCCATCTTGACGAGGAAAATCTTGATAGGCAAAGTTGTATTGCGAAGGATCTTCATCGCAGGCCATGGAACCTGTCCCGTCCGTGCCTTGATTATCGACGCCACCTTCTTCAACCGTGTCGAGATCATCGACGATGACCTCATCATCGTCATATTCCTCTTCTTGTGGCAACGTCGTGGCCGAGCGTCGCTTGACCAAGTTTACAAACCAATCTTGCATTCGTGCGGAAACAGTTTGGTCCGCGACACGAGCAGTGCTAGCGTTCGAAACCAAATCCAAATCTTCATCGTCCGGGACGGATTCGCGCTCCACTCCGTCCATGGCACTGCGGGTCACATGCTTGCGCCGATCTGCTTCTACCGCACGTCGATCACTGTGAAAATAAGATGCTCCATAGAGATACGAAAAAGGATTGGTCGGTGTCACATATCGACGTTCTGCGGGACGATTGGTATCGCTGTTGGTAGCAACAGGAATGAGAGAACTTCCGTCACTTCTCCTGAATTCATTTTGTTCTCGTTCCTTCATGGCGGCCAGCAAGTCGGGTCGATGGGCTGCCAAATACCGATCGCTGGCATTTAAAATCTCCATAACTTCATCGGCATGCCGTCCCTCCAAACTGTGTCGTCGATGAGTCACACCTCTACCATTGTCCAGCATAATGTGATCCGAGAATTCATCAATTCCCCCGGGTCCAAAACAGTTTTCCAAGTCCATGATGTGATCCATCTTGTAACGACGACGTCTGCGATATTGTTTAATGGCAAACAACAATCCAGCAAAACTAGCCACGGATACAAATATCAAAAGCGTCAAGAATAGCTTTTCTACATGATCCATAGACGGCTTTGATGACGGAGCTGCCGCAGCAGCATTGTTTGGTGATTGGGCACTTTCTTTCCCACCACTTGTTGCTGCTTGATTGTTGGAACCTGGGTATCCTTCTTGTTGGTGCAACGTCCCCATGGCATAGGGATCAAAGGTAGCATCACTATTGGTTTGAATGTCGAGTTTTTCCATATGCTTCAAGACACCCTCGTCACTATCGACCAAGGAATCAAAATAGTACTCCTTGTCGCGAACAAAGGCTGCTTCCATCCATTCTTCAAACAACAGTGCGACGGCATCATTGGAAGGTGGACGTTTGCCGCTACTTGCTGTATTTGTATTGCTTTCGTTGTCATTGTCATTATTGTTGCTGGTGCTACTGCTGTCAAAGGTTCGTACATTCAAATTGTCCGTGGCGGGTTCCAAAAAGGCTGCCGTCGTGAAAAAGTCGGCTTGAAAGGTCAAGACGGGGTACTCTTCCAATTGTCGACGACGACGACCGCCATTTTCTTCCTTGTTGTTCATGGATCGTACGGCCACTTGCAAATCCAAAGTCATGAAGGAGTCCAACATGGCTTCAACCGATACCGTTTCTTCTTGTCCATCTTGAAACGGTGGTTGAGTAGTGGCAGTAGCATTGCCTTTATGGGCATACTGATGAATCACAGAGGAGGAGGCTGGTGCATGTTTGGCAATTTCCATGCGAAAGGATCCAAGTAAAAACTCTGCGGTGATGAGTTGAAGGGGGGCATGCAAGGTCGATGCCAAGAGTTGTCCTCTCTCACCCAAATCTTTGGGCAATCCCGCGGTGGTGTAGGAGCTTGTAAAGGTAACGGTAAAGGGGGGTAAACTGTACAATGCGTACGGACTCACGGCGCTTGCGGTTGTGAAGCAAAACCACAGTAGCACCAGCAAAAGCTGCGGCATTCGGAACGTCATTGTCCTTCTATTTCTAGTGTTTTCGTTGCTGATGTACACATAGCTATTGTTGCACTTGTAGATTGTGGGTCTTCTTAGAGGTGGGGATGGTGGCGGTCGTGGTGTCATTTTGCTACCGGCAAAAGAAATTTCTATAGCTGTAGATTTATTGAGGTGACGAAATGAAGGTAATGCGCGCGGACTTTGCTGTTTGTCCGTTGCTTGTTTGTTGGCCTCTCTACAGTAGTACTAGGTAATTATTTTTGTATTAACGAAGCGTGGAGTGTTAACTTCTGTTGACTAGCATCAATGGATAACATAAAAAGGCATGAAACGTGTAATGACAACAACTCAATTCTATTCTATTGTTGTCTATCTATTCAATTTCCTCACTTGCTTTATTTTTTCATGTCATTCATGTGCTTCTCTTATTTCATGTGTTACTTGTTGCTGCGGCTGGCAGCACCCACCGAGGACGTGCTGTACTCCTTCTACTCAATCCCACTGTCATTAGCATTCAAAACGATAATTAAGTAATTTTGCTACCTCATTGGTGATCAATTATTCATACCTGAAGATGAGTATGGGAAGTCTTTAAGTCGGAGTATTGTCATTCAAAAATCTGACACACGGGCGTGCGGAAGGGGTCGACGAAAAGGAGAAGGCGTGTGCGTCTCAACTTGATTTGAAACTGCTCCCCTAATGGCAAGCCCAACCCAGCTTGCAGCTTGAGCTAGTAGGGATGATGCTGAGGGATCAACAAGCATGCTCGCATAGCCAAATTGACCAGGGAAGGAAAGCTAGTAGCTTAATTGACCAGGCCAAAATAACTTTTGACATTGGCTGCATCTTCTTTTCCCATGGTCATTGTTGGTTTTGATCAACTTCTCCACATGATGGATGTTGCATCAGCTGCAGCCAAGAACAAAATATCTTCGAGGGTTGTGTTGATTCTTCCAACTTTGTTCACAACTGAACCTGAAACAAACAATTCACCAAGGCATCACAAGCTAGACTGTTGGATTCAACAAATCTACATTGACCAAAACTTTTGTTCTTTGCATCCTGACAGGGACCACTCACTTTGAAGCTCAACACATTGCCCCATCACCCTTTGTGCAACTTTAGGAAGGTGAGTTAAATGGAGTGATACAAATGATCCCTTTTGAATCTGTTTGTCATGTTAGAATTATACACAGTGACAATGCATAATCATTGAGTTCAAATTTTCTACTTTCAAAAGTGTTGACCAAATGTTTGCTTTGTTAAATGTCAACGTGAATGGTGATTCTTTCAACAAATGCTTGGTGTTTGAACATCTCCTTAATTTCTTTGGTTTACAGACCCCAAATTTCAATGTGAAGAACAGCCAGAACCAACTCATTGGTAGAGCTGCAATTGTTTTTGTTTCATCTTGGATGCAGACGAGTCTCAAGATTGTTTCAGCCAATTTGATTCTCTAACTGTCTTTGGTAACTTTCCATTTGCTTTTCTAACATTATGATAGGGAAGACACATCATCAATTCCTGACTTGAGTTGGATTCTTCATAAAACTTCACTTTTTGGTAGTGCATGAGGCGGAAGCACCAGCTTGAGCAGCATCAATTGAGACTGTTTTTGTTGAGCACCACCACATTCTTTTTTATGTGACAAGGACTCACTGTTCCATTCCTCTCATGTCTGAGTGTGGTGAATATTTCCTGGGACTGATGCATTGCATTCAAAGAGAGTGTGCTGGGAAGTGAATGCGAATAAATGAATTGTCAGAAGCAGATTAAAAATCTCAGACAAATGCAAAGCTGACACCAGGACAATGATGACAATTGCAGCATCGCCCATCTGCTGAAACCAGCAACAAAAATTGCTGTCACAGCAAAAGTTCTAAATGTGATGTGGATGGTGAAGGCAGATTTGTCACAATGGGGCCGTGAGCAAACAGTTGAAGTCGGTAGGTTGCAACAAAAATAAAAATGTTCTTGACTGAGGCTCTTGGTGTTTTCAAAAGTCAAGTTTCTTGTGCATTGATTATCACATCACTTCTCTTCAGAAAGCAGACAGACAACTGCTGCAGGAGCACTGCAATTTCTGTTGCTGACTTGAACAGTCACTGCTTTGCAACCAGCAATGCATGACATTCTCATGTGGCCCCCACTATTTTTTTGTTGGACCCCATCAAGAGGTGAAGAGGGCAGCATTGCAAATGCAATCAACAATGCTACTGAGTGGTGCTTGGTTGCATTTTCCTTTAAGGAGTTCCTCTTTTCCTCATTTTCCCTTCCTTTTGGACCCTGTTTCCTGTGTTCCTGCTCCTGCAGGAAAACGAGGAAGCATGATTCAGAGCATTTTCCTTGTTTTCCTGCTCCTGAGGAAGCATGACTCAGATCTGAATAA
>Ga0163144_10007942_pt1 | contig 23091 bp, 22 predicted proteins | sample OliLak19BULKMAT1_FD_123175 | JGI IMG/M metagenome (GOLD analysis project Ga0163144, IMG submission 123175) | Freshwater microbial mat bacterial communities from Lake Vanda, McMurdo Dry Valleys, Antarctica - Oligotrophic Lake LV.19.BULKMAT1 | ecosystem: Environmental > Aquatic > Freshwater >...
CGCCACGGTGCCGAACGACAGACCGAACCACGTGGTCTCGCCGTCGTGGTCGTCGTCGTGCACGTGCTCGACGACCTCGACCTTCTCGACGGTCGTCGCGCCGTCGGTGGTGGTCGTCGTATGGGTCGCGATGGTCGTCGTCGGCGCGGGCGGTGGCGTCGGCGTGGTCGGTTTCGAGAAGGTGGCAAGGGCGGTGGCGAAGAACGTGGCGTGCAACGAGAGCATGGTGGCCGTCTCTTGCAGGGCACTATCGGGGGCAGGTCGGGTTGGGTTGGTTCCGAGCCACGACTGGACCACCAACCACTGAGAGTGGTGCGGCTGCCGCGCCGGCCGAGTGACCCCACGCGCATACGATCCGCGTGCGCGTTGGGTTAGCCTGATCGTCCATGCGCGCCCACGCCGTCTTCGTTCTTCTCGGCCTCGGGCTCTCGGTCGGTTGCGGTCGATCGGACTTCGGCATCGCGTCCGGCGACGGCAGTGCCGACGACACCGCGGGCACGGACACCATCGGCGACACGTCGCTGACGACGGGCGATACCGACGGTCCGACCACGACACCGACGCAGCCGACGATCAGCGACAGCGACTCCGACTCGATCACGGACACGACGCCGACGGACAGCGACTCGGACTCGATCACGGACAGCGACAGCGACAGCGACAGCGACAGCGACTCGGATTCCGACTCCGACTCCGGCGAATTCTGCAACACCGACCCCGAGTGCGCGACGACCGACCCTTGTCTCGTCGGCGCGTGCGAGGGCGGCCAGTGCCAGGTCACGTTGCGCGATCTCGACAATGACGGCGAGTCGCCCTTGGCGTGCGGTGGTCAGGACTGCAACGACCTGAACCCGAACACGTTCCCCGGCGCGCCCGAGCTGTGCTCGGACGGCGACGACAACGATTGCAACGGCGTCTCCGACTGCTTCGATCCCGACTGCGAGGACGTGCCGGATTGTGGCTGCTCGCCGCAGTCCGAGATCTGCGACAACGGCAGCGACGAGGACTGCGACACCGTGGTGGACTGCAACGACGCGAACTGCCTCGGTACCCCTGCCTGCGGCTGCTCCGACGGCGAGGACGGCCTGTGCGTCAACGGCTTCGACGACGACTGCGACGATGACATCGACTGTGACGACGCCGATTGCTCGGGCAACGACGCGTGCCAGTGCATGGGCCAGACCGAATTCTGCTCCGACGGCGGCGACGACGATTGCGATCTGTTGATCGACTGCGCCGACCCCGACTGCGAGGGCCTGTTCCCGTGCACCTGTGCCGGTGTGCCGGCGCCGGAGAATTGCAGCGACGGCGCCGACAACGACTGCGACGCGCTCGTCGATTGTGCCGATCCGCAGTGCGCCGTCTCCCAGGCGTGCGACGACTGCAGCCCCGAGCAGTGCAGCGGCGGCGACGACGAGGATTGCGACGGCATCATCGACTGCGCCGACGAGGCGTGCGTGTTCGATCCGAATTGCGCGCCGCAGGCCGAGATCTGCAACAACGACCTCGACGACGACGGCGACGGTGCGATCGACTGCGACGACGACGAGTGCTTCGCGGTGCCGGTGTGTCAGCAGAGCCAGAGCAACTGCGGAACCGCGCAAGCGATCTTCGAGAGCGGCACGTTCTTCGGCGAGACGAGCGGCAACCCGAACAACACCGAAGGCACGTGCGGCGGCGGAGCCGGCGAGGCCGTGTTCCAGCTCATTTTGTCCCAGCCGTCGCACGTCGAGCTGGACTCGGTCGGCTCGGCGTTCGACACCGTGCTCTACGTGCGCGCGGGCTCGTGCAGCCAGGGCCAGGAGCTCGGCTGCGACGACGACAGCGGCGGTTTCATGTGGTCGTCGCGGCTCGACTTCACGCTGTTGCAGGCGGGGATCTACTTCGTGTTCCTCGACGGCTACACGATCGATCCGAACTTCGGGCCGAACGAGGGCGAGTGGCAGCTCAACGTCGAGATCACCGAGGATCCGCCGGAGGTCTGCGACGACATCATCGACAACGACGGCGACGTGTACGCGGACTGCGGTGATCCCGATTGCGTCGCGGCGCCGAGCTGCGCCGGCTGTGTCGGCGGCAACGATCCGAGCGCGGAGTTCGGCGCCGACAACTGCACCAACGGCCTCGACGACGACTGCGACGGCGCGAGCGACTGCGCCGACGAGGACTGCAGCGCGAGCGACTTCTACGTCACCGAGTGCTGCGACGGCGAAGACGAGAACGACAACGGCATCCCCGACGACTTCAACTGCAAGTGCAACAACTCGAGCGAGTGTGGTCCGGGGCAGATGTGCTACGACCACACCGCGGATGCGTGTGGGATTCCGTGCACCAACTTCTTCGGCGATGTGTGTCCGTTCGTCGCGCCGGGATCGACCTGCAACGAAGCGACGGACCAGTGCGAATTCTGAGGCGGGGCCTGCGAGGCTGAGGGAATGGGCGCACCGGCCACCCGAGTCACCTGAACCGGATCACCTGAACCGGATCAGTCGATCCGCTGCGCCGTGACGACCAGCGTGCACCGCTGACCCGCCGCAGGCACGCGCGCACCGAGGTCGTAGCGGATCCGCTGCCGTAGCTCGCCGACGACGCGACCGCGGAGCGTCGACGCCGGCATCTCCGTCAGTGCGCGCGGCACCTCGCGCCGCGCTCGAGCTCGGTTCGGGCGGATCACTTTCAGTCCGTCGCGCGCGCGCACCAGCAGCGGATGCTCGTGCAGCACGACGAAGCGCTTGCACTCGAGCGTACGGAACCCGCTGCGATCGAGCAGCGTGCGGATCGTCGACTCGCCCCAGTGGAACAGATGATCCGGCAGCTCGAGCATGCCCGCGCGCTTCGCCGAGATCTCCGCGACGTTCCCGGTCTCGAACATCAAGAGTCCACCCGGCTCGAGCAGATCGTGGATGATGCGGTGCTCGCCGATCGGATCCGACAGATGGCTGAGCACGTTGCGCATGAACACGACGCCGAAGCTGCCGGGCGCGAACGGAGCGTGCCGGAGCGTGCCCTCGAACGTCGGGATGCCGAGTACGTTCTGCGCGAATTCACACAGCTGCGCGGTGAGGTCGAGGCCCTGCACGTGGAAGCCCGCCTCGCGCGCTTGGGCGAGGAACCATCCTGCCGCGGATCCGATCTCGAGCAGCCGACCACCGGTGCGATGGCGTCGCAGCATCGCGAGCAGCCGCTTCGCGAGCGCCGTTCGCCAGTCCCGATCGCGCATGTGCGAGCGCAGATCGATCTGCGTCTCCTGGCCCTGATAGAGCGCCTTCATCGACTCGATCGTCGGACGCTCGCGCAGGTACACGAGCCCGCAGCGCCGGCAGCGAACCGCGAGATAGCCGTTCTCGTGCGCGTACGGCTCGGTGTCGTCGACCTCGCAGAGCGGACAATCGATGTGCTCGAGCGCGATCGGGCGCGGGCCGTCCGGCGAGTGTTCGCGGGTCTCCACGCGCCGCGCAGGCTACCACGCGCGCCCGTGGCCGCGATGCGATAGCCTGTCGGAATGGTCTCGCACACCGCAGCGACTGCGATCTTCGTCACTCTCACGATCGCCGCGTGCAGCGACGACGGCGTACCGCAGGGCGAAGAGGCCGGCGGTGGCGAGACGACCAGCGCATCGTCGGTGTCCGGCACCTTCGGGACCTCGGGCGCGATGCCGACGACGGACGAGGCGGAGGAAGGCACGCCGACCGACACCAGTGGCGCCGCCGACGAGACGAGCGGCAACGATCCGACGGGCGGCATGCCGGCCGCGAGCCCCGGCTGCGGCATCCCGTACGCCGGCGAGCTCGTCGTCGACGGTGGGATCGACGTCGATGGCACGCAGCGCACGTTCATTCTCTCGGTGCCCGAGGGCTACGATCCGAATGTGCCGTACGCGCTGGTGTTCGCGTGGCACGGCCGCGGCGGCAACGGCCAGCTCGCGCGGCTGTACTTCGGGATCGAAGAGGCGTCGGCGGACCAGGCGATCTTCGTCTATCCCGACGCTCTGCCGCTCGCATCGATGGGCGGCGCGACGGGCTGGGAGCTGCTCGACGGCAGTAGCGACATGCAGCTGTTCGACACGTTGCTCGCCGAGATGTCGAACAACCTCTGCGTAGATCCCGATCGCGTGTTCTCGACGGGGCACAGCTTCGGTGGCTACATGAGCAATGCGCTCGGCTGCTTCCGCGCCGACGTGCTGCGAGCGATCGCGCCGGTCGCCGGTGGCCCGCCGCTGCAGGCATGTCAGTCCGAGCGCGTCGCTGCCTGGATGACCCACGGCACCATGGACAACGTCGTACCGTTCGCGCAGGGCGAGGCCGCGCGCGACTCGGTGTTGCCGCGCAACGCGTGCGGAGCCGAGACCGCACCCGTCGATCCCGATCCGTGCGTCGCCTACGATGGCTGCGATCCCGACTATCCGGTGACGTGGTGCGCCCACGACATCCCGGACATGGACGGCCACCTGTGGCCGCCGTTCGCCGCCGATGCGATCTGGGCGTTCTTCGCTGCACTGCCCGTACCGGCTGCGCCGTAGCGGTAATGTCGTGGCATGCGCCGCGCCCTGTTGACCGACGATCACGAGCTGTACCGCCAGACGGTGCGCAAGTTCCTCGAACGTGAGCTCGTGCCGCACCAGGCGCGATGGCGCAGCGCGGGCATCGTCGATCGCGATGCGTGGCGCAAGGCCGGGGAGGCGGGCCTGCTGTGTCCGTGGCTCGCCACCGAGCACGGCGGTGGCGGTGGCGACTTCGGTCACAGCGTCGTCGTGATGGAGGAGCTCGCGTCGATCTACGAGTCGGGCTTCGCGATGCCGCTGCACTCCGACATCATCGTGCCGTACATCGTGCGCTTCGGTGACGACGCCCAGCGCAAGCGGTGGCTGCCCGGCTGTGCCAGCGGCGACATCATCACCGCGCTCGCGATGACCGAGCCCGGCACCGGTTCCGACGTCGCAGCGATCACGACGCGCGCGCGCACCGACGGCGACGACTACGTGATCGACGGCAGCAAGACGTTCATCTCGAACGGGCTGTCATGCGACCTGTGCATCGTCGCGTGCAAGACCGACGATGGCGATCCGCATCGATCGATCTCGCTCGTGGTGATCGAGGCCGATCGCCCGGGCTTCGTGCGCGGCAAGAAGCTCGAAAAGATGGGCATGGCGTCGCAGGACACCGCGGAGCTGTCGTTCGACCAGTGCCGCGTGCCGCGAAGCAATCGCCTCGGCCCCGAAGGCGCGGGGTTCATGATGCTGATGCAGAACCTCGCGCCCGAGCGACTGGTCGTCGCGATCACGGCGCAGGCGCTTGCCGAGGCGGTGCTGCGCGACACGATCGCGTACGTCAAGGAGCGCCACGCATTCGGTCGACCGATCGCGAAGTTCCAGAACACGCAGTTCGTGCTCGCGGGCTGTGCGTCCGAGGTCGAGGTCGGGCGCGCATTCATCGATCGACTGGTCGCCGAGCACATGGCCGGCGAATCGCTCGTGAAGGAGTGCTCGATGGCGAAGCTGTGGCAGACCGAGATGTGCGGCCGCGTCACCGACGCCTGCCTGCAGCTGTTCGGCGGCTACGGCTACATGCTCGAGTACCCGGTGACGCGCGCGTTCATGGACGCGCGCGTGCAACGGATCTACGCCGGGACGAGCGAGATCATGAAGCTCATCATCGCGCGTCAGCTCGGGCTCGCGTGAGCGTGTAGCATGCGGCTGCAATGACGAAGCACCACGCGGTGTGGGCGGCGCTCGCGGTGAGCCTCGGGTGCGGTGGCGGCTCGGGATCGGACGACGCGACGATCGGCACCGACTCGCTCTCGACGACGGTCGCGACCGACGACGCGGATCCGGACGCGACGAGCGATCCCGACGAGTCGGGCACCGACGGCGACGAGTCCGCCCAGGGCTCGTCGAGCGGCGACGGCCCGGTGCCCGAGGGCCTGCCGTGCGGCACCGAGTTCTCCGTCAGCGGACATACCGGCTGCGAGACGGTGGTGGACGGCATCGGCGTCAAGTTCTTCCCGCTGCCGCCGGGCGAGCGCGTCGATCGGCTCGCGATCTACTTCCACGGCGACGGGGCGCTCGACTACATGGACGGCTGGGCGTTCTCACCGGAGATCTTCGCGTGGACGGACCCGCGCAACACCATGGTCGTCGGTGTGCTCTCGCCCGCGTTCTACGAGGACGGCACGGTCGCATTCGGTGCGGCGCAGCCCGAGCACGCCGCGATGGTCGCGACCGCGATCGAGACGATGCTCACCGCGTGGGAGCCGACCTACGCCGACCAGACGATGTACTGGGCGACGTCCGGCGGCTCGTGGTTCTTCGCGAGCTCGTTCATCGCCCACGTCGGCCAGCGGATCCCCGGTGTGTTCGTCGCGAACTGCGGCGGCTCGGGCGGATCGTTCGGCTGGTCGTGGGATCCGATGACGGACGCGGCGACGCGGGACATGATCCCGATCTACTTCAACTACGGCACCGAGGATTTCCTCGCGCCGAACATCGAGGGCAGCATCGCGGAGTACGAGGGGCTCGGGTTCGAGGTGGACGCGCTGGTGCACCAGGGGGCGATGCACTGCGATCACCCGATCGACGGACCGACGGTCGAGTTCTGGTCGCGCTACGTCGAGTAGCGGTCACGGCGGCGGCTGGCAGTCGTAGCCCTCGGTGCACTCGTCGTCGGAGCTGCACACGCACAAGCCGCGCTCGGGATCGCAGTGGCCGAACCCGGCGCAGGACTCGTCCGACGTGCATGCGTAGATGCACGTGCCGACCTCAGGGCTGCACGTCAGGTCGGGCCCGCACTCCTCGTCGCTCGAGCACGAGGGCTGCTCGCAGTACGTGCCGTTGCAGACCCAACCGGTGAGGAACTGATCCTCACAGTCCTGGTCGTTGTCGCACGCCGGGATGCAGGCGTCGAAGCCATCGTTCTCGACACAGATGTACCCCTCGAGCACGCCACCGAAGGTGCAGTCCTCGTCGGAGGTGCAGCCGCCGAAGATGCACGTGCCGTCGTCGCAGCCGTAGTTGTACGGATACGTGCCGAGTCCCGCCTCGCACGTCGGCTCGCCCATGCAGCAGTCGATCGGTGTCTCGCAAGTCGGCGTGCAGTAGCCGCCGTCGACCGGCGGTGGCGGTGGCTCGTCGGTCGTCGCGGTCGTCGGCTCGACGGTGGTGGCGACGCTCGTGCTCGAGCTCGTCATCGGGCTGGTGCTCGAGCTCGCGGAGGTGCTCGTCGACGCGGTCGTCGCTTCGTCCGTGCCGCTGTCGTCGTCATCGGTGCCGGGTCCGATGTCGACGACGGGACCGCAGGCGAACAGAACCAGCGCACAAGTGAGGCCGATGCGTTCCATGCCGAACCCCTTACCGCGCCAGCATAGCGCGACAATAGCGGCCGGCGCGTGGCTGGCCCATCGCCTCGACCAACCAACGAAAACGGGCGCCGAAGGCCTTTTCGGCCCTCGGCGCCCAACGCCCACCGCAAAGCGGGGAAGCGGCGAGCGTCACTCGTCTAGATCACAGCGGGTTGCCGGAGTGCGGCGTCGCGAGGTAGGGCATCGAGTCCCCGAACGGCAGGTCGTTCGCGGCCACACCGTCACCGACTGCACCGCCGTTGTTGCACAGCACGGTGAGCAGGGTGTCGGTCACGTCGTCTTCGAGGCGGCGACCGTTCGGGAAGCCGGTGTTCGCGTAGGTCTGGCCCTGCGCGATGTTGATGCGGAGCAGGTCCGCGGCGGCGGTGCCGTTGGGAGAGAGAATGCCGACGATGTCGAGGCGACCTTCGGGGGGCGTCGGCGCGCAGCCGGCGTTCAGCACGAGGTTGAGCAGGCCCGGCAGCTCGGGGTTGAGGATGTAGCTACCGAACGCGGCGACGTCGTTGACCGGTTGACCGCGGTTGAACGCGTTCTTGTCCTGCAGCGGGATCACGGCCTCGTTGACGAGCGGCACCGCGAGGCGCGACACCTGCTGCCAGCCGCCGAAGTTCGAGTCGTCGGCGCCCGCGTTGCGGATCGTGACGACCGGACGCATCGCGCGGGCCCACACGCCGGCAATGGCGTTGGGGGCCGTCGCGTCGGCGGTGCGCGTGCCCTGGTGGGCGATCTGCGTGATCGGGACCTCGAGCACGAGCGACATGACGTTCACACCATCGGTCGTCGGCGCGCCGGCGACTCCGAGCAAGTCGAAGACGTGCAGGTCGACGAAGAACGGCTCGTCACGGGGGCCGGCGAAGACGGTCGAGCCGTCGGTCGCGGTGGTGATCGCCTGGGCGGCGACGTCCTCGTAGCTGTCGTCGGGGAAGCTGCGGTCGCCGACGTACCACGGCGCGACGGGGGCACCGGTCACGATCTTGTCGACGATCTTCTTGCCCTTGTCGTTGGTGTAGGCACGGAACAGGTCGTAGGTCTGGATGACGTTGAGGTTCGCGCTGTTGATGTCGTCGACCGGGCCGACGTTGTAGAGAAACGTGCCGCCGTTCTTGACCTGGGTCTTGAACGCGAAGTGGTAGGTGACGTCGGTGAGCGCGTCGCCGTTGTTGTCGACGCGGAACTCGTAGCGCACGTTGTCCGAGAACTTGTAGAAGTTCGGACCCGACGACGGGATGAGCAGCGGGACGTAGTTCGCAACCAGCACGAGGCGGTCGGGATTGCTCGGGCTGATGAACGAGTAGACGTCGGTATTGTCGGCGAACTGATCCTCGGCGATCGCCGGCGCTTCGCGGTGGCTGGAGGCCTCGGCGGTGCCGGGGAGCGCGACCAGAGTGGCGGCCGCTGCGAGGGAAGAAATGACGAGGGTGGTTTGCGTCTTCATGGTCGAAAATCTCCTGTTGGTCTTCACTCGAAGGTGGCGGAGTAGATGGCGCTCTCGGTCGCGATCGCCATCACCGGTGCGTTGCGTGCTGCAGCGACGCCGGTCGGGAATTGCAGGTCGGGCTGGGCGATGATTTCCTTCGCGCCGTTGCTCGTGTTCGCGGTGATGAGCACCGCTTTGCCGTCGGCGTCGCTGGCGGGCACGACTGCGGTGATGCCACCGGGGACGAGCGAGACACCGCCGACGCGGCCCATGCCGATGCCGGTGAGCGCCGGCGTCACGTCGCCGTCGGGAGTGATCGCGAATAGCGATCCTTCGCCCTCTTCACCGCGCGCGGCGAAGTCCATCTGCCAGATGACGTCGTTGCTGTCGATGTGGATGCCGCCGGGGCTGACCAGTGGCGCGCCCTCGTGGATCACGTCGGCTGCACCACCGCCGACCGGCACGCGGAACACCGCAGGTGCGCCCGCATCGGTCCAGCCGCTGACGTACAGCGAGCCGCAGTCGTGGCTCACGACGACGCCGGCCGCTGCGGCGATGCCCGACGCGTTCACCTGACTCGCGACGCCGCCTTCGCTGTCGAGGCGATAGATGCCGCCGGCCCGCGCCGCGTTGATGTCCTTGTCGCCGCCACCGATGTCGGTCTCCATGCCGGCGCTGCCCATGTCGGCGATGAACAGCGTCTCGCCGTCGCACGACGTCGCGACGTCGGCGGGGTAGAGCATCGGGTCACCGACGTGGAGCGTCTCGAGCGACTCGGACGCGACGTCGAGCGAGAAGACGGTCGGCTTGTTCTCGTCGTTGTAGGCGAGGACGTAGAACGTCGCGCCATCGGGGCTGACCGCGACGGAGCCGGCGTTGGTGAAGCCTTCGTCCGCGACGCGCTCGACGGTCGTCGGTCCTCCGGTCGGCAGGCTGTCGTTGCCGCCGGAGCTGCAGCCGAGGGATGCGGCGACCGCCCCGGCCAGGGCCAAGCGGCCCACATTGATGTGTTTCGTTCGTTGCATGCGTCCTCCCAGAAAGCGCGGGCGTCCGACTATCGGACGAGCGCGCGACTCGACAATCTGTTCCGCCATCGAGCGGAGCGAAAAACTCAAACGGAGCGAAGCGATGAAAAGCGAGAGTCTCGGCGACGGCTTTGCCGGCGCCCAGGGGGAAGCGAGCCGCTTCCCCTGAGAGTCATAGGCCCAGGCCGCGCTCGACCAGCCACACACAGCCCAAGGCTGCGATTGCGACCGAGCCACCACGGACCACGACGAGCGGATACTGCCGGTGGTTCGCTGCCCACACCAGCGGCAGCATCACGACGGCGACGAAGGCGAGTTGTGCGAGCTCGATGCCGACGTTGAACGCACCGAGCGCGAGCGCACGATGGGCCGCGGGCAGGCCGACGTCGGCGAGCACCGACGAGAAGCCGAAGCCGTGCACGATGCCGAACGCGGCCGCGATCTGCGGGCGAGCGATGCGGGCCTCGGGCTTCACGATGTTCAGCGCGGCGACGAACACGATCGAGGCTGCGATGACGCTCTCGACGAGCTGCGACGGCAACGACACGAGGCCGAGCGACGCGAGTACGAGCGAGATGCTGTGACCGATCGTGAACGCGGTGACGACCCACGCGACGTCCGTCATCGCGCGGCGCAGTCCGAGCCGCTTCGCGGCGAGACCGGCCCCGAGGATCAGCGAGAGCAAGAAGAGCAGGTGGTCGTAGCCGGTGACGAGGTGGATCGCGCCCTCGTTCACGAAGTTCTTCGCGGTCCGCCACGCCGACGGCACTGTCGACAACGAGACCGCGCGCGAGTCGGCACGGAGCACTGCGCCGGTCGATCCGTCGACGCCGCCGATCGCGACGAACACCTCGTGATCGGGATCGCTGTCGAACACCGTGTCGTCGCGCAGGCTGAGATTCGTCGCCGGTGCGGGGCAGGTAAAGTCGACACCGACCGTGACGACGGGCTTGTCGCCGCTGCGATCGATCACCGGTGCGGCCGCGTTCGGCGTGCACACACCACCATCGGCGGCGACGACGAGACCGCCCGTCAGCCAGCCGCCGAGCAGCTTCTGGCGCTCGAGTAGACGCTCGGCGTCCGCGGTCACCGGCAGACCGACCGCGAGCGCGGCATCGATCGCGTCGATGCGAACGTCGAGATGCGCGCCGGTCTCGGTGACCGTGGCATCGATCGATTTGGTGCTGCCCATGTGGGCCGCAGCGATCGTGGGGGTCACGGCGAGCAGCGCGGCGAAGGCGGGGGCTACGAAACGGCCTGCGACGAGGGAGACTCGGCTTCGCTGCTCGTCGTTGGTTCGCATGGGCTGGGCGTCTCCGGGGCGATCCGACGGTTGCCGGGTCGGTGGGTGTACGCAGGGGCCCGACGGCTGGATCGGTGCGGAATCGTGAATCGATGGGCGTCGCCGCGACACTCCCCCACGAGACAGCAATGCGAGCCCCTCCGCGAACAGTTTTCGTCCTGTCGACCCTCGCATCGCTCGCCGCGGCCCGGGTCGCGAAGGCCGAAGAGCCGCCAGTCCGCGGGGCCCCGGCGGTGGTCGACGTGCCGTGGTCGGGGGCCGAGGCCGTGCCGCCGCCGGTACGCGAATCCGCGCCCGCGCCCGCGGATCCGGTACCGGTGGCCCCGCCGACGATCGTGTCGCCCGCGGCCGGGCCGAAGGACGACGGCTTCGCGCGGCCACCGGGCGAGGCCGAGCGTCTCGCCGAGCGACCGCTCGACCGCGGCATCGTCCACGCCCCCGGCCGCGGCATCACGTTCGCAGTCGCCTACTGTGAACCTGCCCGAAGGGCTTGCACGGAGGTCGCACGATGCGGACCTCGCGCCGGGAATCACGCGACTGGTGTGCGTCGCTGTGCTGCATAGGCCCTTCGGGCAGGATCGCCGCGTGCTCGATCGCGACGTCACTTCACTGCGCGTCGAGCCATCGCGATCATCGACTCGAGTCCTTCGACGAGCTCCGGCGACTCCGCCATCGCAGCCAACTCGGCCACGCGTCGCCGCGTTTCGACGAGGTCGATCTCTGGGTGCATCACCAGCAGTGCGATCGCGTCTTCGACATCCTTCGGACGCGCTGCGATCGCCTTGAAGACGACGAGGTCCTCGGGCCGTGCCATCGGAAGCGAGGTGTGTCCGAATACCGTCGATGTACTCGATGCGATCGAGCTGCGCTCGAACTCCGTCCACCCCAGCGAAAGGTCGATCTCGACGCCCGTCGCGCGATGCACGAGCAGCAATACGAGATTCGCTTGCGCGAACGACTCGGCATCGTCCGCGCGTGGTTCGATCCCGTGTGCACCGAGTACGCCGATGAGCTGCGAGATCGCGATCTCGCCACCGACCATGACTGCGTCGACATCGGTTGTCATGCGCTGGACGCCGTGCGCGATCACGGCGATGCCACCGATCACGGCCCACCCTACGCCAGTATCGCCGAGCCCGGCGGCCAGGGCTCGCAGAGCGTCCTCGAGTGGGTTGCTACCCGCCTTGCGATTGCGCCGCTTGCCTCGCATGCCGACCGATCCTCGCCCAACGCTCGCGAACGACAGCGACACCTCGCTCGCTCACTGGATCGCGAGGCGCCGGCCAGCGGCCCATCGCAGCGAGTGCGTCGAGTGCCGCGAGCGCCTCGGCCACCGCCTGCTGCGGTCGTGGACCAACCCGCGCGAGCAGCTCGCGTTGACGCACTGCTGCAGCAGCTTGTCCGGCGCGCCAGCGCTGCACGGTCTCACGCGTGTCCTTCACGAGGACAACGTTAGCACGTAGCGCATCGGCGGAGATCCGGTCTTCGTCGCCAACTAGCCGCAGTTCATCGCCGCGTTGGCCGGCTTGCGGTGCGGACCCTTGCGGGCGTCGTCGGCCTCGCGCGGGTACAGCCCGATGCGAACAGCATCCTCACGCTGTACCGCAACGGCTGCGAGGGCAGCCGCTCGGTCCGCGCGTGTGATGGTCACGGATCCCACCTGAAGATCGCCGCGTCGCCGCGCGCCTCCTCGAACGCGATCGCCACCCCCGTGAGCACGTGTTCCTCCTCGACATCCTCGTCCTCGACGAACGGGTACGACACATCTCGGACCGCGAAATCCTTGTCGACGGCGATGATCGCGTCCGCTCCGCACGCGGCCGCGCTGCCGCGGAGCTCGTCGAGCAGCGCGGCGTTGTCGGTCGTGCGCCGCGTGCGGACCTCGAGAAACGCGACGCACTCGAACGCGCGGGGCGGGAGCTCGGCGCCGAAGAACACGTCGATCTCCGACGCGCTCGCGGAGCTCCGTGACTCGCAGCGATGTCCAGCGAGCGGCGTGATGTCGTGGCGGACCTGGTCCGAGAACGCACACGCGCGGGTTATGACAAGTCCCGGTCAACCCGACCCACTTTGTTCGGCCTATCCGCTCCACGAGGGCCGGCAGTTCCGTTTCACGCGGTAGGTGCCCGGAGGAGGCAGCACCTCGCGCCGGGGTCGACGCAGGTGACGCACACGTCCGTCGTCGATACGGTGCAGTTAGGCTGTCGTCGCTCGGATATTCTAGAGCGCATGCGTCGCGGTCGATCGCTTCTCGCGTCCCTGCTGATCACGAGCTGCGCCGCGGACCGGAGGTCGCGCCCGCGGAGCCCGTCGCGGCAACCACGGTACCCGGCGTGCCGTGGAGCGAGGTGCGTGCCGAGATCGAGGCGCTGGTCTGCATCGTGATGCTCGATGTGCCCGGGCACGGGTCGTTCGAGAAGGCGTGGTATGGCGATCGTGAGCGATGCGGTCTGCCAGCCGCGAGCACGCCGCTCGAGCGAGCGGTTGCAGGCGCTTACGAAGATGCTCGTCCGGCTCTGATCGCGATTCGTCGGGATGAGCCGGCAATGCTGGTCGCGATGAAGATGACGGACGAAAAGGCGCGGTTGCAGGCGATCCGTCGCGAGTATCTCGGCGAGCGATTTCTCGGGATGCTCTTGCCCCGGCTCACCCAGCGGATGTCCGCCGAAGGGATGAAGTGCGACGGATGTCCCGTCCCCGTTCGTCCGATCGCGCGGACGATCGAGTGGAGCGCGCTCGCCCCTTACGTCGCCGCGTACGTGTGGCCGGATCCCGTCGTGACGCCCCGCGGACCCGACGGCAAGCCGAGCGGCGCACCGAAGTATTCGTTGCACATCTGCTCGGGCAAGAACGGCGTCGCAGAGATGAGCGCGCCGGATCCCGATCTGCTCGTCGCTGCTTTCCTCGGCACGATTCACACCGATGTCGTGCACGAGACCGCGCTTGCGACGTTGACTGCACTGCGAGACAACCGCGATTTCGCCCGCATCACGAGCGACGACGGGCAGACGGAGTACCTACGCGAGCACCTCGGGCCGACGGTTGCAAGCGATCCCGCGGTGCTGCCGGCGATCTGTGAAACGCTCGCGCGCTTCCGTGAAGACACGGGCATCTCGGTACGCGAGTGCGCCGGCCACTGACCCGTCGATGTGAGGCGAGCTCTGCTCGCGCGGCGCTCAAGTCGGGGTCTTCGTACCCACCACCGGTGCCGATGGTCCCTCGCTCAACCACCGATACGCCGCGCCGCCGAGCACACCGCCGAGCACCGGGGCGACCCAGAACAACCACAGCTGTTTGATCGCCACGCCACCGACGAACAGTGCCGGACCGATCTTGCGGATCGGGATCTCGGTCTTCTCGGCGAGGCGGTTGATGCAGTCGACCACGGTGTCTCTCGTGTCGGGTGGAACCCAGCGCCCCTTCAGCTCTCCCCAGCGCTTTTTTTCCTCGATCAGCTACTCGGTGAGCTCGGCGATCACATGATCCTTGCGCGCGAGCTTGGCCTCGAGCTTCGCGACCCTCTCGTTCGCGCGTTCGAGCTCGGCGTTCTCACTGCGTCGCGCTCGGCCATCGAGCGTCCCGGCGAACACGCCCTCGAGGTTCTCGAACAAGAGCTTTTGCCAGCCATAGAACACGCTGGGCTGGATCCCGTTCTCCTCGCAGAGCTGCGAGACCGGGACCTTGTCGACCGAGGTGACGCCGCACGATCGCGGCCTTCTGCTCAGGAGTGTAGTGCTTGCGCTTGGTTCCCGACGCCGGTGGGTTCCCCGACGCAACGTTGGCACGAGCGGCGGCGGTGCTCGCAGGTCCGCGTCCGCTTCGCCCTCGTCGGAGGCCTCGCGGTGTCGGTGCGCAAGGCGGGGACTTCGCGTTTCAGATCTTCCCGCGCAGCAGCTCGCTCACCACCGACCGTCCCGCGATCGCGAACGTCTTGGCCAACGTCCGCACATCGAGCGTCGACGTCACCACATCCGCGACGCCGAACGGCAGCATCGATGGGATGAACCCGCGCGCGTACTCGAGCGCCCAGCAGCGATCCGGCATTCGATACCCACCGGCCGTCCCGCGTCGCAGGTGATGCATGTCGCCGGCCTTGTACACCCGGCGCACGAGCTCGCCCGAGCCGTACGCCCACTGCTCGCCCTCGAGGATGATGAACCAGTCGTCGGCCCAGAACCGCCCCGTGTGGCCCTCGGTGCCGATCGGCGAGCCGAACACGATCAGGTACTCCGTGATCGAAAAGTGCAGCACGCACATCGTGCCCATCGCACCGCCGGCGTTGTTGAGCAGCCACTGCGGCTTCGCGCTGATGTGGTCGCCGTAGCGCTCGCGTAGCTCGGTGTGTAGCGCGGCCACGAGCGCCTCGATCGGGCGGCCGAGCAACGGCATCACCACCTCGCGCAGCGCCTCGGGATCGAACAGCGTCGTCACGCGAACGCGGTGTCCCGCGATCGCGGCCGGCCGTCAAGCGTCGCCGCGCGTAGGCCCTGCAGTGCTATGGGCCTGCGGCGCGGCGCAGCCGGTCCGTGATCGCCGACGCGAGGTCCGCACCGTCCACCTGCGGCGTCGGCACGGTCGCGACGATGACCGTGCAGCCCTTCGCATCGAGCTCCCGCAACACCGCATACAAATGATGCGCGAGCTCGCCGCGCTGCGGGTCGAGCACGACGCGCCAGCCTCGGCCGTCGGGCGACCATCGCGGCGCCCCGTCGGTCGTACCGGCCACGATCGATCCCACGCTCTCGCCCTGCAGCCCCGCGAGCGTCACGTCGAGCTCGTCCGGGTCGATCGCGACCAGCCGCGCGCGGGGAGCGTAGTGCGACGCGTGCTGCCCGGGCACGCGCACCTCGCTGCTCTCGCGCAATGGAATCGGCCGCCCGGCGATGCGTGCGAGCGTCTCGGGCCCGACGCCACCGGGGCGCAGCACGACCGCGTCGTCGTCACCGCGCGACAGATCCACGATCGTCGACTCGAGCCCGATCGCACACGGACCACCGTCGAGCACGTAGTCGACCGCGTCGCCGAGATCGTCGCGAACGTGCTGCGCCGACGTCGGGCTCACGCGACCGAAGCGATTCGCCGATGGTGCCGCGATACCGCCACCGAGCTCGCGCAGCACGGCGAGCGCGAGCGGGTGCGCCGGCACGCGCAGCCCGATCGTCGGCTGGCCACCGGTGAGCCCGTCGTCGACGTGCGGCTGCTTGCGCAACACGAGCGTCAGCGGCCCCGGCCACACCTGCCGCGCGAGCTCGCGTGCGAGCGGCGGAATCGACTGCGCCCACGCATCCATCGCGCTCGCATCGGCGATGTGCACGATGAGCGGATGGTCCGCGGGCCTGCCCTTGGTCGCGAAGATCCGCGCAACCGCGGCGGCATTGCTCGCGTCGGCGCCGAGCCCGTACACGGTCTCTGTCGGCAGCGCGACGAGACCACCCGCGCGCAGCACCCGGACCGCCTCCGCGATCGCCTCGGCCTCGGCAGCAGTCATCATCCCTCGCGGGAGACCGCGTCGTTCGGCTGACCAGTGAGCTGTGCGCGACCGCGTTGCTCCCACCACTCGGTCCACGCCTCGACGGCGATGTCGCGCGCCTTCTTGTCGCCCATGGCGGAAAACGGCTCGCGATGCCCGGTGACGCGCGTCAGCTCGTCGGCCGCCCAGCGCCGCACCGGCACGTCGCGATGGCGCAGGCTCTCGATGATCCACTCGATGCGGTGGCGGTGCTCGTTCTCCTGATACCAGGTCTTCCACCGATGCGGCTTGAGCCCGAGCTGCTGGCCGGTGATCGAGCACAGTGATTCCAGCGCGGCTTCTTGCACGAAGCGGTCGCGGCTGCTCAACATGTCGACGAGCTTGGGGATGCCGTCGATGTCGCGTAGCGTGCCGACCGCTCGCGACGCGTAGAGCTGCCGCGTGCGGTTGGTGCTGTCGAGCTGCGCCCGCACGACCCGCACCGCGTCGGTGAACCCGGGCGCGCGGCTGTAGGTCTCGAGCACGCGCATCGAGATCACGCGCACGTCGCCGCTGGTGTCGAACGCGAGCTCCGACAGCGGCCGCATCGCCCGCGGATCGCGGAGCTCCTGGAACACGAACGCGGCGTAAAAGCGCACGTCCGGGCTCGGGTGATCGAACAGATCGACGAGGTGCGGCACGAAGTCCGCACCGAGCAGGATCCCCGTGCGGATGAGCGGGCCATGGGCCGACGGTGGCGGCAGCGCCCGCAGATCGCGGCGCAGCACCTCGAGCGGGCCGGGGAACTGCGCCGCGAGTCGCAACAGCGCCGGCTCACCCATCGCGCGCAGCTCGGCGAGGCTTCCGCCGCCGCTCGCGATGCCCCGCAGCGTCGCATCGACCTTGTGCTGCATCGACTCGCTCGGGAGCTGACGGCCGGGATGCGACCAGTCCTCGTCGTCGAGCTCGATGCGACCGCGCATCGACGGCTGATCGATCGGCGACGACAGCGGGATGATCCCGGAGTTTTCGCGATCGTCGAGCGGCGGCGGCACGAACCGCGGCCGCGCATCGTGGGTCGACACCGGCGGCGGCAGACCCATGAGCGTGTCGAGCGGACGCGACTGCGACTCGCTGGCCATCATCGGCGGCGGCGGTGGTAGAGGCGGCGGCGGAGGCATCGCGTGGATCGTCAGCAGCTGTCCGCGCGAGCTCTCGGGCGCGCCCGGCTCGGGCAGCGGCGGTGGAGGCGGCAACGCTTGCGAGACGCGGTCCTGATCGTAGGGCGCGGTGACCCGCTCGCTGGCCGCGACCGGATCGAACGAGTCGAGCGGCGGCGCGTCGATCGCGAGTGTCGGTCGTGTGCTACGCGGTGGGTCGTTCGGCAACGGCCGCCGCGGCGAGCCGTCGACGAGGGTGCGCGTGCGCGGTGGCGCCGGACCATCGGTCTCGATCAGGTCGGGCGTCGCGTCGGCTCGTCTCGGTCGCCACGGGATGTTGGTCGTCGGGGAGCTCGAATGGCTCGGCTCGGTCGTGCCGAATTGCGGCGGCGGGGCCACAGACGAGCCGACGAGCGGCGACATGCGCACGCCCGTATCGTCGCCGTGGTCGCGGCGCAGCTTGACCACGACCTCGAGCGCCCGACCAGCGATCGCGCACAGCTCGTCGAGCACCGACGGATCGTCGAGCGAGAACGCCTCGCCCCCGCGATCCACGTACACGACGAGCGTCGGTCGCCCCGCGACATCGACGCGTCGCACGAGGCATGGGGTCATCGTCGCGACACCGAAGGTGCTCGCGAAGACGGCGTCGTCGACGAAGCCGACATAGCGGCCGTCGGCTTGCACGCGCGCGAGTAGTCCCGTCGTGCCGACCGGTACGACCTTACCCGCGGGATCGTCGAGATCGCTCTTTGCGGTGGCGAGACCGACGACCTCGCGGTTGCGTACGCGCAAGAGCGCCGTGCGGGGGCCGAGCAGCGATACGGCCTCGGCGAGCGCGACGAAGACGGCGTCGCGCGTGGTCGCGCTGGTCATGCGGTCCTTCGCCTTCGCGAGGCGTTGCTCCGCCTCTGCCTGCGCGAGCTGGGCCTCGACGTCGCGCGGCGTCGCGATCATCGTGCCGCGCGTCGTGAAGCGCACCGGCGGCGGCCCACCGACCACCGTCGTGGTCGGCGTCAGGAGGATCGGCGCGGCATCGTCGTCGCGGGTGAGCGACGGCGCAGCGAGCGATGGCTGCGTGCGATCGACGGGCTCCGGCAGCGGTGGTGCACGCCACTGCGACTCGGCTGTGGGCGAGGTGCTCGCGGGTGTTGCCGCGACCCGCAGCGTCAGGTGGCTGTCGCCGGGCACGTCGTCGTCGTCGTCGATGAACGGAGGCAGCGTCGCCGATCGCGAAGGCACGGGTGGTGGTGGAGGTGGCTGCGGTACGACTGTCGGGCGCGGCGGCTCGAACACCATCGTCGGCCGCCGATCGAACTCGTCCTCGGGGACGAGCGGTGCGTCCGGCTCGAGCACGATCGGTCCCGGCGTGAAATCGGCGTCCGGCACCAACGTGCCGCGTCGCGACGGCGCCTGCACATCGAGCTGCATCGACGCGGACTCGATGTCGTGCAGCATCGGAAAACCGATGTCGGACACGGACGGCCTGCGTCGCATCGCGCTGAGATACGCGACGCACAGCACCGCGTAGCGCTGCGGCACGACACTCGACGCGCGCTCGGCTGCGATCTTCTCGAGCGCGCACTCGGGGATCACGAACGGATTGACGCCGGGCACCATGCGATAGATGGCGCCGAGTCGCTCGTTCGGCAAATCGGGGTGCACCGCGATCCAGATCTCTTCGCCGTGCATCACGAGCGGCACGGCCCAGCCGATGTCGAGCACGTCGTTCGGCAGCATGTGCCACGGACGGTCGCGCTCGTCGTCGATCAGTGCGAATGGTGCGAGCGGCAGGCCGCACGCCTGCACGAGCAGTTCGCCGAGCGTGTGCGGATCGATGAGCTCGAGCTCGAGCAACACGGTGTCGAGACTGCCGCCGTAGATCTGCTGCCGCCGCACCGCCATGTCGAGGTGGTCGGGGGGCAGCGCGCCGGTGTGCTCGAGGTATCGCCGCAGGTGCGTCACTTGGCATCCCTCACGACATAGGTCCCCGCGAGCCAGTCATGCCAGGCGCGTTTTTCCAGATCGACCGCGATCCACAACCAGCCGAGCAATCCGACGGTGCCGCCGGCAAGCGTCGCGAGCACGCGTACCGCGGTGCGGGCGATGCTCGGCCGCGCACCCATCGCATCGACGACGCGGATCTTCAGCAGTTTCTGCCCGGGCGTGCGGCCCGACAGGTGCCAGAACAGGCCGAGATAGACGCCGGCCATCACGAGCAGTGGCGCCGCGCGGGCGAGCCATGTCGTGAAGTCGACCTCGAACGCGCGCAGCAACATCTCGAGCGCCGTCTTGCCGCCGAGCAGCGCGGGTGCCTCGCTCATGCTCGCGACGATCCACGCGAGTGGTCCTGCAGTGAACAGCAGGATCACGGCGTCGACCGCGGTCGCCCCCACGCGGCGCCACAGGCCCCCCACCTTCACGGGCAGCAGCGGGGTCTCACAGGCTGCACAGCGCGGGTCCTCGGCATTCGCGACGTCGCCCGAGAGCGCAGCGTCGCATGCCGGGCAGTAGGACGGCTTGGGCGGCCGCGGGCGCCGAAGTGCCATCGGGCGGAGCGTATCACGACGTCGGGGACAGGCGCGCCCGCATGCGGCCCAGGCCGGCCGTGACCGCGGTCTCCGTGCGGAGCGTCCATGGACCGAGGCCGAGCGCCTGCATCCCGCGCGCGCGGCAGCGCATCGCCTCGTCGTCGGTCAGGCCGCCCTCGGGACCAACGAGCAGACGCGGTGAAATCGGTTCGTCCTCGCTCGCGCCCCTGCGGTTTTTGGGGCTGTCCTCGCGCAGCCGCTCCCATGCGAATGCGCCGCAGCCGAGCTCGTGCGCGTTGAGCAATGCGTCCAGGGCGATCGGCCCGCGGATCTCGGGTGGTGTCGGCCGGCCACACTGCCGCATCGCTGCGCGGATCACCCGGTCGACCCGGGCCGCGCTCGGTACTGCCGCCGTGCCGTGAGCGGTCCTCACCAGGACGATCGCGGTGCATCCGAGCTCGGTCGCGGAGGTGATCGCGACGAGGCACGCGGTCGCGTCGGGGATGCCGAGCCACAGCTCCAGCATCGGTGTCGTCACCGGCTCGATCGTCTGCTCGATCGTCGCGGTCGCGCCGCGATCGTCGATGCGTACGAGCGACGCGACGACCTTGCCGCCGCGGCCGTCGAGGATCTCGATCGCCGCACCGGCACGTGCACGTCGCACACGTCGCAGGTAGTGGTGCTCGTCGGAGGCGAGCGCCACGTCGTCACCGACGACGAGCGGGCCGTCGTGGAACACGCGCATCGTCATCGCGGACGCTCGAGATCGAGGGCGACCCAGATGTCCTTGCGTCGCGGCCACTCGGCGACGCTCGCGTCGCGGCGGAAACCCACCCGCACGAACTCGGCCTCGACCGACTCGAGCTCGTCGATGAGCACACCCGAGAGCACGACCCTGCCGCCGTTCGCCGTGACATCGAAGATCGCCTGCGCGCGCTCGACCAACGTGTGGGCGCGGATGTTCGCGAGCACCAGATCGAACGGACCGTCGGCGTCCTGCACGTCGCCGGTGCCCACGACGAGGCGGAGCTCGAGCCCGTTGCTGTCCGCGTTCTCGATCGTCGTCGCCGTCGCCTCGGGGTCCTCGTCGATCGCGACGATGCGGGGGGTCTGCTCGAACAGCCGCGCCGCCGCCAGCGCGAGGATCCCCGAGCCGCAGCCGAGGTCGAGGATCGCCGCCGGCGTCGTGCCGGCCCGCGCCAGGCTGCAGATCCGATCGAGGCAGAGCTGCGTCGTCTCGTGCAGGCCGGTCCCGAAGGCGCGCCCGGGGTCGAGGACGATCTCACGCACGGGATCGCCGGGGGCACGCGGGATCCAGCTCGGGCGCAGGAGCAACGCACCGTCACCAAGCGTGATCGGTTTGTAGAACTGCTTCCAATTATCGCGCCAGTCGTCGTCGGTGCGAACCGTCGCGACGATGTCGCCGCCGCCGAGCCCGAACGCGGCGAGTGTCGTTCCGACCCGAGTCGCGACCTCGGCCAGAGCGTCCGGCGTGGTGTAGACGACGAGCTCCGGCTGCTGCGGGCCGTCGATCGTGCGGGGATCCCTGAGCTCGACGCCACCGACGCCGTCCGTCGCGGCCAGGAGCGCACCGCACTCCTCGAGCAAGTCGAGTGTCTCGGCCCACGCTTCGCGCGTCGCACTTGCGCTCGGCATGTGAGCGGTCACAACAGCCCACGGAATCGTCTGTCCACTTGGCTTCACTGCAGTCATGGCGTCGGTCCGCGCGTTCGGTCGTTGATCGCAGCGTAGCCCAACTCATGCCAAAGCGAAGCAACTCACGGCGAAGCAACTCATGGCGACGCGACTCGAGATTTTCCGGGAGCGCACGGGTGTCAGGACTGCACACCGAACCGCGTAAGCGGTGGTAGCGTAACGAGAGACGCGTGACGACGCCGAACGAAGATCGCCGAGGACAGCCACGGGCCGAGCTCACGGGCACCGCCGTGGCGTTTCTCGCGGACCAACGCGTCGAGTGCCGCGGCATCGACATCAGCACCACGGGCATCGCGCTGCTCACTCCTGTGATGCGCGCGCCCGGGCAGTTCTTGCGCGTGAACTTCTCGCTCGCGCCACCTGGCGGAATCCCTCGCTGGTACGACGCAGACGGCATCGTGGTGCGAGTTGATCGAACGGCCAGTGGTGTCGTTCTCGGCGTGCAATTCGTCGTCATCGACGATCGCGTCGTGCGCAGCGTGCACGAGTACGTCGCCGCGACGTGGCGGCGCCGCACCGCTTCGGCGACGCCGAACGCGACGCAGCCGCCACCGATGACCGGCGAGTTCTTCCCGCCGCCGGAGCGACGCACAGGCGAGCATCCGCCGATCGTCGACGCGCCGCGTCGTCGCACGTCGGAGTACGGGGTCGCCGATGCCGAAGCGGCGTCGCAGAGCACGCCGACGTCGAGTCGCGTGCCGACACAGATCCCGACGATGCACGCGCCACATCTGACCGGCACTGGCTCGACGTCACGCACGCCGACGCAGCCTCCCGTTGCGGGCCCGACCGGCTCGCGACGCACGACGCCGGTCCCGACGCCGCGCAGCACCGCTGGGCCGACGCCGCCCGGCCCGGACGAAGAGGTCGCGGCGCGCTTCGATCTCGAGCGGCTGTTCCGCGACGCGCTCTCCGAGGTCGACGGCAAGCGGTCCGGCGCGCGACAGCGTCGCAAGTAGATCGCCGGCGCGAGCGCGACGTCGCGCTGCGCTATCTGCCAAGCGGCGCACGCGGTGCCCGACGCCACACGCTGAGTTCGGCTGCCGACGCGGTATGCATTGCTACGCGATCGACGTCTGCAATCGATCGACGTGCGCAGTCGTGCACGATTGCGAACGAAGATGCACTTGATGACCG
>Ga0163144_10007943_pt1 | contig 23087 bp, 16 predicted proteins | sample OliLak19BULKMAT1_FD_123175 | JGI IMG/M metagenome (GOLD analysis project Ga0163144, IMG submission 123175) | Freshwater microbial mat bacterial communities from Lake Vanda, McMurdo Dry Valleys, Antarctica - Oligotrophic Lake LV.19.BULKMAT1 | ecosystem: Environmental > Aquatic > Freshwater >...
ATCGTTTTAGCGCCTTTGAGTCCAACGACTTGTTTCGCCAGGACTTTGCCAGCGACGACGTGGTAAGTCAAGATGCTCGCAAGCTTTGCCTTGTTTTCTGACTTCAGGAGCGTTTCAACCGTGCCCGCGGGCAACTTTGCGAACGCTTCGTCTGTTGGTGCAAATACGGTAAAGGGACCAGGTCCTTTAAGGGTTGTGACCAAGTCGGCGGCACCTAACGCAGCGGCCAGCGTTTTAAACTTCCCAGCTTTCACTGCGGTGTCGACGATATCCGCAGAAAATCCATTGGCGATGAACAAGCAACCAACAGTGATTGATACGCATCCTTTGAACAGGTTTTTCATTTGTGTGCTTCCGTGAGGTTGTGAGTAGGCTTTGGGTTGTCACGTTGATTCGACTCCAAAGCATTCGAGTTGAATGGGTGCGTGGATTCAAGAAAGCCGAAAGTCTCCTAACTTTCCGCCAAAATGCGAAGGTGAGCCGAAACCACCTAGACATCGTTCTTTGGCTTCAACAGCAGCCAAGCGGTCGAGGTGCCCGTAATTCTATGTCCCGGACAACGTCGAGGCTGAATTGTCTTGGATTGCCCAAAAGAATAATGTGTTACCATCCAAAGCCATCATCGGCTTGGGGGGCCTAACTGAGTCAGATGCGTTGCCTAGCAGTGAAAGACGGAAAACAAAATGGATATCGACATCAACCGACAGATCAGTGTTGCCATTGAGAATCAGCCTGGGCGACTGGGCCAGATCGGGCGACTACTGGCAGAGGAGGGCATCCACATTAGCGCGTTCAGTGTGATCGACAACGTCGAGCAAGCCATGGTGCGGCTCGTTACCGGCGATGCCGGCGCAGCCAAGATGGCATTGCAGAAGGCTGGGCTACCCGTGGTTGAAGTCGAAGTGCTGGTAATTGAAATGACGGATGAAATCGGCTGCCTCGCTCTCATTGGCGAAACGCTTGCTGCAGCGAATATCAATATCGAGTACGCTTATTCGTCGACGGCAACGATTGGCAACCGTGGGCGACTCATTGTCAAGACTGCAAACCCGCGCGCGGCTCAAGCGGTACTCGTTGCTCTGAGTGGAAACAAGTAATGCCAACTTTGCCACTGAATACCGTGGGCATCCTGCCTGTGGGTGCGCTTGGTGCTGCATTCTATTATCATTTAACACGTGGATGCACCGAAGCCCAGGATCAGATTCAATTCATACAACGACGCGGTTCCGTTAACACAGCCGCGATCGCCGAGCGGGGCACACTGACCATTTCCTCCGATGGCAAAGTGCACAGCATCAAGGCCTCGGATGCTTGCCGCTCCGACTTAGTCTCCTGTGGGCAGGCAGCATGGCTGCCAAACGTTCTGTTGGTTTGCACGCAACCAGATCAATTGCTGCCGGTGGTCGGCGACTACGTTCGATTGCTCGAGTATCTGCATAGTGTTCATGGTATCGAAAAGGCGTTGGAGATGCTGCCGCTCATCGTCTTGAGTAGCAACGGCATCTACCATGAGCGAGTAAGGCGGTTTCTGGTTGAACTCCTCGAGGAGTCGATGCTCTATGGCCGACTTCCAGACTTATGGAATCAATGGATGGGGCTCATCGTAGGCAAGCTAATTCGAGGTGTCACGGTACAGACGGGATATCGAGTGGGCTCTGGCGCAGACGCAGTGTTCTGTGCGGGCCCGTCAGCGAGAACGACACTGGCTGGCGGCGATGCAGAGAACCGCCGTCGGTGCGCAGAACTACTGCAAAGTTTGGGCGGCTGGTTTGAGGCCACCAGTAACGATCCGCCAATCCGAGTCGAGTTTGACAAGGCGCTGGTCAATCTGTGGAGTAACTTGCTCGGTCAATTGAAAGCGATCAACGAGAGTGGCGAGTTTCGGTTGTTGCGAATTCGCGAGATCTTTCCGGACTGTGACAACAACGAATTGCGGGAGCTTTCCGGACACTTGTTTGCGATCGGCCAAGCGGTTCGAGCTTATCGACCTGACGAGGATTTCGATCAACTTCACAACAACACGTTGCGAATCTCGCGAGGATCGGGCGAGCATTTCCCGTCCAGTCTTAAATGGATCGAAACGCAGCTGAACGCTGGCACTCTGAGCCCACAGCTTACGCCGACCGAAAAATGGTTGATCGACCCGCTTGTGCATTACGCTAGAACGGCGGGCCTGGATGAAGCTGCAAACTACTTTAGTTCTCTACGGCAACGGATAGAGCAAAAACTCGCGTTCGCAATTGCCACTCGAAATCAGCCTTGCTCGATCCATGAGAAGAGTTTTTGAGTGTAAACCAGCTGTCGTGGAGAAGGAAGGATCAAAGCTTGTCCCTTTCGACGAGTGACGGAAAGAGACGCATCCAAAGTCCGACCACTAGCAAAGTCCCAAGTCCTCCGATCACAACCGACGGTACCGTTCCTAAAAGTGCCGCCATCATTCCAGACTCAAACTCGCCAAGCTGATTGGACGCACCGATAAACACGGAGTTCACTGCGCTGACGCGACCTCGCATATCGTTCGGCGTCTCTAGCTGAACGAGTGACTGTCGAATCACGACGCTTACGCAATCTGCTGCTCCCAGCACAATCAGCATGGTAAGCGATAGCCAAAATGAAGTTGAGAGCCCGAAGACGATTGTCCCCGCCCCGAAGATGGCAACGGAAACAAATAGTTGGCGTCCCACTTTTCTTTGAAGCGGAAACCTGGTCAGGAAGAGTGTCATTGCCAACGCACCGAGGGCAGGTGCCGCTTGCAGAAGTCCCAGGCCGGTTGGTCCGACGTGCAGAATATCCTTGGCGAAAATGGGAAGCATGGCCGTAGCGCCACCCAACAATACTGCGAACAAGTCCAAGGAGATAGCACCCATGATGACTGGATTCGCGGCGATGAAATGAATACCAGCCAGAAGCGATTCGCTCGAACGAATGCGCTGGACCGCAACTTGGATCGGTGGCATGGTCGCCATGGAGATACTGGCCACAACAAAGAATACTGTAGCAACCGAATACACCGAAGTAATTCCGGCCATGAAGATCAGGCCTGCAAGCGCCGGTCCACCTATGATGGCGATCTGTGTTGCGACCGTTGATAGGGCTAGCCCGCGAGGGAACTCCGAGATAGGAACCACGTTGGGTAGCAACGATTGCATCGTAGGCATCTCAAAAGCGCGAGCCGCACCGATCACCGCGATCAAGCCAAAGATAAGTTCTCGGGTCAGAACACTGGTCCAGCTGCCCAACGCGAGTAAACCGCAAGCGATCATTTGAACGATCGTGCAAACGAGAGCGATCCATCGACGATCGTATCGATCTGCAACGGCCCCGGCCCATAGCGTCAGTGCGATCCTCGGCAGGAACTGAACAAGACCCACTAATCCTAGATCGAATGGATTGTTGGTTAAGACATAAACAGACCAGCCGGTCGCAACCACCTGCATCTGGTAAGCCCCCATCGAACAGACGCGGGCCGACCAATAGTGGCGGAAAGGACGGTGACGAAACAACGACCCAGAGCGTGTCTCCATTGGCGCAGTGTCTGAGTTCATCGAGGCTGTTTGTGCGAATACCGCATTGAGGTTCTGCGGCCTGGTTTATTGAGTAAAAAAACTTCATTGGCGTACGCCGGGGTGTGTCCTGCGTCCGCATGTTATACCCGATCCCATTTGGAATTACTTCTGACCCTTTTGACCTTTCCACTTCCCGGCAGTTCCACCAAAACAGACCTTAAGTGCCTGAAAAGCGATTGAGGACAATCGCTCTACTCTCCCTCGTCTCGAACAACCAATCGGTCACCGAATCTGTTGCGTGACCCATTGCTGGAGTGAGTCGGTCATCGGTGTTCTTTTTGAAATGTCTAAGTGATATGAGTTGTTTGGATATTTCCCCAATGTCTCGCAAGGTACTCTACGACGAGCCGGCGATGGCAGTGCTTAGGCAAATGCTCACTACAAAGTAGGCATCCGTCTTTGATCAATTCCTTAGGTACGGAGTTCTGAATGCTTCTTTTGTCCATCAATTCTAAAAACTCTCGCTCGTAGATACTCCAATCACCTTTGTTCTTTTTGAAGTCATCCAAAATGGTTTTGGTCGGTGCGAGCTCGGGAAGATGCACATATTCGATGTCGAAAAGTCCCTTCAGGAAGAATTCCAGATCGTCGCGTTTCGCGAACCCAGCCAACTGAGACGAGTTATTTAGCCGTACATCAACAAGTCGAATGACGCCAGCATCATGCAGCTTCGTAAAAAAACTTTTTGCAGACTTCTTCGTGAAGCCTATCGTGAATGTATGCAGTTGTTCCATCGTTTAGTTTTCCTCTACTGAATTCGCACTAGCGAGCGACGTCCGTTTAAAGGCGATCAGGTCGCCTTGTCTCTTATAGGCGTCGTTTAGCAGCTCATCTTCGGAAAGAAACAGATCCTGTTCCGGTAGCCCGACCAACTTCAGTAACCTCAGTTCTGCTTGTTCATGGGACTCGCATACGCCGGGGCCGACGATGTGGTTGATTGCGACGTCATTCCGAAGGTGTCGGCAAACCAAAATGGTTCGATGGCAAGTCAGTGGATCACGCTCGGCGCAAAGAAGTGCAATGCGGTGGGTCAGCATTCCTATGCGAAGGCGTTGAATTCCGCGGGCAAATGCCTCAGTCCTCGCGATCAATTCGTACTTGGCAAAATTATCGACATAACATTCCTCCTCACAGCGCCGAGCACCAAGTTCTTCACCGAGCAACACATATTGAATACGATTCGTCTGCAGCTCACGCTTTAGAGCGTCCGCATTGTATTGGGGGCAGAATCGACTGAATGGAGATGACCTTACGTCAGCAATCGCAGTAACGCTATTCTCCCTGAGCAAAGCGATAAAGTTACCAATCTCCAGCGTCGAGTGCCCGATAGTAAATAGTTGCATTTCGTTTGTGCTTGATGATGTCATCGTTATACCTCTATAATCGTTGCAACGACCTTGAAGTGAAATCCGTTAAAGGCTGGGGCAAGACTGACGACTAAAAAGCAACCAGCAACTCCACCAATCTTGAACTCTTTCGTGGACTGACCCCTGGGTGGAAATTCTGAGCGGTACCGGTCCAAGAATGCCGAATCGGTAATCCCCAGGTCGTAATCTTTGTTTTTGTACGCAAACAACGCCCGACGGCGCTGCTTATATTCTGCGTCCCATTGTCGCCATCCAAATTGAATGGTGACAGACTTTAACGGAATAAGGAAAAGCGATTGTTTTGGAGGCATTACGTTAATCGCAGTGGCTGAAATGCGATCCGATGTTTGTGCCTTTTCAAGCCAGAGATCCTGTGGCGCCTCAACCAACAGATTCATGCCCGGTATCTCATATTTAGGCGTGAGGCATTTCCATTTTGAATTCGATGCGATCAGCCAATTTTCTGGTTGTGTCGCCTCGTTCGTACTCTTAGTAAGTTCGATCTGGACGAAATCAAACACTACGGGACTTCGCCCGTTAGTTAACTGCGATTCCGAAGGATAGAGACCACCCTCATCGTGCGTACTTACTGGACGAATCCAAGGCCCAATTTCATAGTGGCCGCCTCTGTCCGTCACCTCTCGGCCAGCAATGCATGTACTAGGATGGTGCTTAAAAGAGTTAGCTAAAACGACCAAAGTCTTCGTTGCATTCATGTTGGGTTGCCATCTAATGCTGATTTACAATTCAGGCAACTGTATTCGGATTGCATCGACTCCAATTGTTTGGATCGGAAAAGCTCGCCAAGAGAATATTTACCCAGCCAATAACCCAAATCATCACCTGATACGACTCGTAACATTGTTTCACCATTAATCCACTCTGCAACAGTCGTGGTTGGCGGTTCAGTACCAAAAGCGTCAAGAAACTCAGGGGAATGCGTGGTTAGGATTACTTGGGAGCGGTTGGCCGCGTCACGCGCGTATTCTGCAACGATCGGTAACATTGACGAGCGAAAGCCCTTTACCTCCAGTTTCATAATTCTCATCGGTCTAGCCCTACAAAAGCATCGTTTGTTGTTTTATCACATCGCAATCGACTACCCTTTTTAGCGTACAGTTTACACCTTCTCAACGGGCTAACAGCCTGGGCGTGGGAGAATTCCTGTCGCATTGGAAATGACAGGCTGGAAGCGATGGAAGCCTATCACACTTCAAAAAGCAGACATTTATTGATCGACAGACCTTAAGTGCCTGAAGAGTGATCGAGCTATTTGGACTCGCTACTTATCTTCCATAGGTGACGTTCACTTCGAACATACAGTGCACCGTCCGAGACTGCGGGACTTGTTTGCACCAGTTCATCCAGCGTATTCTTTGCAAGGACTTCGTAATCGGGACTGTTGCGAATCACAGTACATAGACCAGTGTCGTCAAAGAAGTAGACCTTGTCACCAACACCTACGGGCGAGCTGTAAGTATTGCCTCCTTTTCGTAGTGTTTTTAATACGTCGCCGCTTACTGGCTCAACGCAGGAATAGATTCCGGCATCGTTCATGATGTGAAGATACTGGCCCATGAGGAGCGGCGTTGGAACATAAGGCATGCTGCGGTCCTTGGTCCAAGCGATATTCGTCTTCGTCAAATCGCCTCGCCCACCTTGCCGGATTGCAAAGGCTCTTTCGCTAGGCGAACCGCCAAAGCTGAAGATGTGCCCAAGTCCAACAGAAGGAGTGCATACAAATTTCTCAGTTGGACCATCTACCCACCAAACTTTTTCACCCGATTCAGGGTCCAAGCCGACCGTTTGCTTGGCGCCTGTCACAATAAGTTGCCGAGTGCCCTGAATTGTTGCCACGACTGGAGTCGAAAAAGATCGCAAGTCCGTATCAGGTTTGTATCGCCATCTCGCTTTACCTGTTGCTCCGTCCAGTAAAACAACAAATGCCGCACCATCCTGTTGACCATTAATCAACACGCCACCGTCGCATAGAACCGGCGAAGCGGCAAATCCATGCGAAGCGATGAAGCTGCCTGGGCTGACGCTCCAAACTATTTTACCGTCCCAATCCAACGCCGATACTACCATTTTTTGATCATCGACAAACGCGCAGTAAATCCGTTTCCCATCTGTCGCTGGTGTGCTCGAAGCACTGGTGTTCTGGCGATGTTGCTTTTCGATGGGTCCCTGGTGGACTTCGATGTCCCACACAATTTTACCAGCGTCCCGATCGATTCGAATCAATCGGCGGCTCAACGTGTCCGTTAGCGACGTTGTCACAAAGACGCTGTCCTTGCAAACAATGGGAGACGATCGACCGTCACCTGAAATGGCTAACTTCCAACGAATGTTTTCCGTGATCGACCAAGTGGTTGGGACATCATCGCCATGCCCGATTCCGTCCCCTCGCAAACCTCTCCACATCGGCCAGTCTTCACCGTTGGCCCTGAAGCCTGATGCGAAAACGACAATCGAGACCATTACCAAACAACCTAGTCGCATAGAAGTTCACCTTGATGGGATAATTTGAGATCCGATGTTACTTTCGATTCGGCTTTTGCTTGAGTTCGTTTTGCTTCACTCGAGCCTCTTGCCATGCGATCAACTGCTTCAGTCTCGCAACCGATTCCTCAAGCCGTTCTGCCGTCTGATAATTTTGCTCAAGCGATTGTTCAACACTGGCAAGCGCTCTCCGACTCTCCTCCAAGTCCGATTGCAATGCGGCATTCCCCAAGTCGTTTGAACTCGCTACCGCATCAACGGGCTTTGCATCAACGATTCGGTCGACAGACTCGATGATCGTAGATGGCTTTAACGACATACGCATTGGAGCCGCCGGAACACTTGCCGTGAACAGACGTTTTTTCTCACTGATTGGAAAGGAGATAAGCACTTTTTTTGCCGGATCGTTTTGACCAGTGACCGAAGTGGCCAATCGATAGATTCCCCCCATGGCATCAGCCCCAATGAGCGCACCGGGATTCGTCTGGGAGTTGCAAATAGCGATCGCTTCGTCCGGCAATTGTTCTTGCCAACTGGGTTGCGTTTCCCCTGGGTTCCATTTGCGGACCCAACCATCGCGTCCGCTGGTGAGCAGTCCGCGATTCGCGTCCATTGCCAAGGACAAAACGCCCCGCTCGTTTGCGACCCATTGCTTTTCGCTTTGCATCGTGTGCATGTTCCAAACTCGAACCGTACCGTCGAGGCTCGACGACGTTAGCTCGTTACCATCCGGCGACCAAACCAGGCCAGTGATGCCGCCCGTATGACCTCGCAATGTTGCAAACTCTTTGCCCGTATCTGTCTCCCAAACGTGGATTCCTCCGAACCGGTCTCCGCTCGCGAGCACAATGCCATCCGCACTATAAGCGACAGAAAGGACCCAATCCGTATGCTTTCGAATTGCAAAAAGTTCCTGTTGTGTGCCCCGATCGAAAATCTTCACGAGTCGTGTTGTGGTTCCAATGGCGATTTGACTTGCATCGCTATTGCAATCGATGGATTGAATGTTATCCGACTCGTCACCGACGCTCGGCAACCACTGTTTTGTTTGCCAATCCAAGACCATGACGGTTCCCGACTCGCCAATCATGCCTGCTGCAATCAAAAGAAGCTTGCCATCAGGAGAGAATCGCAATGCAGAAACATCTCGCTCACCGACAGCAATGGCTTGTCCATCGAATTTTGCCGAGCCGGTATTCAAGAGTGCAACTTGATGGAGGCCTGCAACGGCAACGATTGGCTGTGTTGGATGAGTTGCCAGCGCTCGAACAGCAGTTGGCTGTGGGATGGCGGCCAGCGAAGCGAAGACTTTCGGTGCGCTCGAGGCATTCGACTTTTCGGTCGTGGACTTTGCTGACCCCTGCATCTCCTCGATCAATCCCGTCATAATCCAACGTTCAATGATGTTGAGCTCACGTTGGGGTATACGCGGTTTGTTCGGCGGCATTTTGGGTGACTCCATGTGCGCAGTGAGCAGATAAAGTGGACTGTCCTCCAGCTTGCCCGCAGCCACAACATTCCCCGAACTAGAACCAGCCAACACCTTGTCCAACGAAGTCAATACCAGATCGCCGCGCGGTTGATCTTCGTTGTGACACCGTACACAGTGTTTTCGAAGGACTGGCTGTACGGCATCGAAAGAGACCTTTTCAGAATTGGCCTCGGGCGGAGATGCTGTCATCGTCTGAGCAGAAGCCGCCGATGCGACGATGCACATGGTTAGCAAAGTTACACCAAAGCAGAGCAGTGGTACGAGAGCGAGTCGTTGCGACGTTATTTGATTCAAGTTTTTATACATTTACTTTTTTGGGCGGAAATTTGTAGAACGGCTGTCCTCAGCCGTTTATATGCATCAAGGAGATTCCAAGCAGTTGAGGACAACTGCTTTACTCTGCCTCTTTAGTGGTTGAACACAAACTCGTTGGAGTTCAAAACTGCCCAATAGAGATCCTCGAGACCATCGCGTGGTTCGTCGTAACTCGCCAGCTTGTCAAAAATGGATTTGAGTTCCGCATCGGTTGGCTGGCGAGTGAGGCAACGCACATAGATCTCGCGAGCGACGTCGCCAGGTGAACGACCAGAATCCAAAAGCCTACCCACTAGGTTCCCTTCCTTGATCTTGCCTCCGGTCGTTTCTCCGTTTAGCAAATGTAATGCTTGCGATAATGTTGGTGATGTCTTGACCTCGCACGTGCATGGTGTTGCTCGTGTAGAACGACCAAACGTGTTCAAGAAATAGTGTGCAGCCAATCCATCCGCGACCTGAACCGCTCGCGACCCTTTCGGCAATCCAGGAAGTCGGTCGGTCGTCTCAGTCGCTTGACTAATGCAGTCCAGAAGTACTTCGGCTCGCATTCTGCGAATCTTATGGTGAGTGAACTCGCGTTCATCCCATTGATTGGATTCGTTCCTGCGAGTGGATGTTTGATAAGTTCGAGACAAGCAAATCTCGCGCAACAGTTTCTTAATTTCGAAGCGATGTTCGATCAGTCGACCGCCCAAATAATCAAGAAGCTCTGGATTGGAGGGTGGGTTGCTGACACGCATATCGTCGACTGGGTCAACGATTCCGATACCAAAAAAATGTGCCCAGACGATATTGGCGATATTCTTAGAAAAGGCTTTGTTCTCATTGGAAGCGATCCAATCGGCGAGGACTTTGCGATAGTCTTGACCGGGTTCGGGCTTTGGCATGTCAGCGCCGAGGAACTTTGGCTGAACCTTTCTGTTTCCAAGGGGATGCAGCATGTCACCCTCAGCTGCGTTGTAAATGGTTAGCTCTCGTGGATCCTCAGCTTGTTTATATCCAACTTGGCTAAAGAACGAAGCAAACCCGTAGTAGTCATCCATCGTCCAGCGGTCGAAGGGATGATTGTGGCATTGTGCACATTGGATACGCGTTCCCATAAAAACCTGCGCGACATTCTCTGCGAGCAACTGCGGCGTGGTTTCCGTTTGGAAGTAATTCGTCGGCGGGTTTTCCAGCGAACCGCCGCTCGCTGGCAGAACCATTTGCACGATTTTGTCGATAGTCGTACCCGCATGAACCGCGTCCCGCAGCCACCGATCATATAGTCGAAGCGCTTTGGCACTCACGCCGTTATTGGTCCGAATCTGCAGCAGCTCAGCCCACTTCATAACCCAGATGTCGAGCACCTCCGGTCGCTCCAACAAACGATCAACCAATCGTTCGCGTTTGTTTATCAAACTATCCTGCATGAACGCCTGATACTCGTCCAGTGAAGGAAGGAGCCCAATCAAATCGATCGAAACGCGACGCAGGAACTGCTCGTCTTCAGCAAGTTCGGAGGGTGCCAAGTGCATAAATTTCAAGCGATCGTCGACCAGCGTATCGATCCTGCCGGATAAGGGCACGCCGGATACGGGCCTAATTGGATAGTCAAAATCCAGATCGGGTCGCACCATAATGGACGAGCCCTGAGTGAACTGATCGAAGCGAGCCAAAATGAATGCAGCACCGGGTCCGCGCGCATCGACCATTCCTTCCGCAGAAACCGAGGCTGCAGCGTCGTTGTTGCTCAAGTATACAGCCTTGGATGTGACGTCCCGTCGCGAGCCATCGGAATAGCTTGCCACGACGATAAGCTTTTGTTGGCCTTGCGGTTTCTCAAAAACGGACTTCTTTGGAAAGACCTCGATGCCCAAAGGGACAATCGCATCTTCGGCGTCCGGCTTCGCACCTTCGTGTAGCCACTGGACCAACGACTCATACGACCGCGATCCTTCGTCGATACAACCGCCACCCGTGTGCGGGACCGAACCGATGGCCTTGAGTACCACAAGACTGTTTTTGGGATCGGCAAGCTGAACTCGCCGGCCACTTCGCTCGCGAGTGAGTCGATATTGATCTCCCGCCGGATCATAACCGAATAGACTCAATCGGAAGCCATCCTTGCCCGAAGCCGATCCGTGGCACTTGCCCGTATTGCAACCAGCACGCGTCAAACTCGACAGCACTTCGTTGCGAAAACCAATCGGCGGCTGAGACGCTGAACCGCTAACGCGAACCTCAGCAATGCATTCAACGCCAAGATAGGAGAAGGTCGCTGTGGTAGAACCATCGCTCTTCGGTACGAATGTTTCATTGACATACTCGGTGACCGGCCCCGAACCTTGCTTGGACTCAAGTTTCGAAGTAACAAGCCCTGTTACGTCTTGAGTACTGCCATCCGAAAAGGACGCGGTGATCACAATAGGTTGCTGATCGCGAGCCGAACGCAAGTCGACCACCGACGGCTCGACTGCAAGCGAAGTGATCGTCGCCAAACTGCGGCTGGAAGCACCTCGGAACCCTTTTTTTTCGGTTGAAGAGGTAGGGTCAGCGGCGTCAATCGATTGCATCCAACCAATCAGCACGAGTACTGCGAGCAAATTGTTGAACTTTTTTGAAAGCGACATTGATGGTCCTTGGTTTCCAAGAGTTGGCTGCGAGTGGGGGCTCAAGATCCACCGGTTACGCCACGGCGTCTTCGAAGGGCTTCGAGCGGGCTAAGTGGTCGTCCCGTTTCATCTTTTTGGGAAGCACCGGGTGCTGCAATAATCAGTTTCGTATCCCGGGCAACGCAAAAGGAGACCTGCTGATTGTTGATCGTGCCACTTAGTCTGCAAACAATTTGGTCAAAGGTGCCGGTCGGTGCATCCTCCTCGATTACCAATTGGAATCGAGCCACCTTGTCCATGGGGCGAATCGAAACTGCTTTCGCATGCACTCGATTTGGCAGACCCTCGATGGTTGCGGTAAGCGTCTTGGGAACGGAATCACCGAACTCCAACTTGCACTCCAATTCCATCTGAGTACCCCGTTCCACGGAGACCGAAGCGATGGTTCCGCGAATAGGTGACTCGGCTATCTCCAAGGTGTGTAGCGAACTACATACGCTCGTCAAAGATGCTCCAGAGGATCTACGGGGACGCATCCCCGCCATTCCAGCAGCCGCAGCCGCAACCGGAACTGCGGAACTGCCATCAGATATGCCTGCGGTCCCTTCGGCAACAATCGGCCAGGTGCCACCTGACGCGAGGCGGTTCGATCGCAAAGTGATGGTGCCCGAATCTTGATCCGCACCGATACGAGTCCTGGCCTCGCAATCAACCCACTCAGGCAACAATGGAAACGTAATGTCAATGGGAGCATCGAAGCCTGGCTCTCGCTTGACTTGAATCGTCACATCGAGTGTGCCATCTGATGAAAGTGAAACCGAAGGCTTCACTAGTTCAATCGAGAACGGAACGGAATTCGTAATCGCGACACTCAAACGATCGACGACCGCAGGCTGAAAAATAGCATCTGCTGGGCCGTTAACTAGGTCGACGACTTGCTCAAATCCGCCTGTGGTAACTCCACTCTTGCTGTTTTCTAATGTGCACTGAACGCCTACCAGAGTTCCTGCTGTTGCGGCAGCTGCATCAGCAGCGAACACAACCGGAACCAAAAATTGTGATTCCGCAGCCTTAAAACAATCTGAGGCAACGCCCAGTGGCAAGCCATCAAAGGCTAGCTTCACATCTCCCTCCATTCGGTCACGATGTACGCCAATGAACCCGAGCGTTCTATTCCCGCGAGGGATGGCAATCGTTTGTCCAGCTTGTGAAAGCTTGCTTCGTCTCGGCAGGAAGGCGGTGAGCGACGACTGCAAAGGAGCAATCTCGACCAAGTAGACATAAGCGGCTCCCGCATTCTTGCGTTTGTCACGAATCGATGCCGTGTAGGTTTCACGGGCCTTGGCTTCGAAGACCAACCGGCTGTCATGACTCTCAAAGTCGTCGCCGCTACACACCGCGAGTCCAGCCTGATCTCGGACCTCAACCAACGAATCCAGGAGTGACCCGAGCCGCGAAGCAAACACCTCGAGCGAAACCATTCCTGTTTGATGAACCGCGAAACAAAATGAATCGGTCTCTGCCGTTTCTCGAATGACGCCATGTATGGCAACCGGTACCTCCAACACACTCGTACCCGCAGCTTCATCCTGTGACCTTGCTTCGAGGAGCGCTTGACCATAGGTATTCAATCGAATCGGAATCGGTGACGGACACACAACACCTGCGTCCGTGATTTCGACGAATCGCGTACCAATCAAACCGGAATCGAATTTCATCGGCTTCGTGAACGACCCCTTTCCATCTTCTGCTACGGAAGCGAACGTCATCTCCGTTTCACTACCGGCTTTTGCCCCCAACGGAAAGACCATATGCGGTCGAGGAAAGTTGCCGATATGCAGCGCATACTGGCTATCCGCATCGGCATTGGCTCCCGCGGACGTTATCTCCACCGAGTACAAACCAGTTTCCAAAGCCACAACGGAAAAAGCTGGGTCTTGATTCAACCATGGCGTATCGTCAACTCTTTCGATTAGAGTCCCTTTCGGATCACGAAGCGTCAAAACGGTATCGAGCAAGGTCACCCCAAGTCGAACACCCACCGCCTCCGCCGAGATCCGCTCGCCTGCCTTCGCTTGGAGCTGATAAACATCTACGTCATCGCCCTCGAGCGTCCCCAAGATCGTAGCGTTCACAGGAACAACCTGCGAATCCAATTCCTTGTCTTCTACAACTGTCGGGAATGGGCTAACTGTCAGAGTGCGGAGCTCCGAGAATCCATCGTCGCTGAGAAGTCGAAATGAATGCGGCCCTAAAGCGCATCGTGAATCCACAACGATATCGATTCTGATTTCTTCGTCGTTTGTCGCAACAATCTTTTCACACCGAAGGCCAGGATCATAAAACACGATCGTGCGAGCCGCTTTCAGCGAAGCCCCTTTGGCAACCACCGAGAACGATGTACCACGCGTACCAACGGAGGGCGTGACCATCTCAAGCGATGGAGTACCAGCCAAAGAATGACCGCAAAACAAACAAGCAACTATGACTTTGAAAAACAACAAGTCATGGAAATGCGCGGTTAGGAATTGTCCTGAAATAATTTCCGTAATTCTCCGCAGGATGGACTTCCAGTCCGTCCGAAAAAAGACGGACTGGAAGTCCGTCTTACGTTTTGCAAAACCGCATTTTATTTCTAGACAACCCCCTAGGGGTTGGGCGCGAGGACCCCTGTTTTCGGCACCGGACAGTTTGTTGCGCCCCGTCACCACGGAAACGCCACTTTGCAATTCGTATCGCATTGCACTCATGCCAACAGACCTTGAACGACTTTGCCATTGGTAACAATCGGCTGGGGGCGATCGCCGGGCGACATCAGTGATTTGGCCGCGTCGATTCCGAGTAAGTGATAGACAGTAGTAATATAATCTTCGACACCGAGTGGGTTATCGGCTGGTTCTGCTGCCAGCGCGTCGGAAGCTCCGTAAATCTGCCCACGTTTGGTCCCGCCACCGGCCATCACAATGCTAAAGACGCGAGGCCAATGATCGCGACCGCCACCGGCATTCACCTTGGGGGTACGACCAAATTCGCTCGTGACCAAAACAAGAGTGGAGTCGAGCATGCCACGTTGATCCAAATCTTGAATCAAGCCAGCGAACGCTCTATCTAAATCTGGCAATTGCGTTTCAATTCCTCGATAGTGGAACGCATGAGTGTCCCACGCTCCATAGGTTACTGTCACAACCCGAGCACCGGCTTCCACAAGTCGTCTTGCAATCAAGAACCTCGCACCGGCCGACGGACGCAGGATAGCCCCCCATGGCTTCATTCCGTAAAGATCACGTGTCGCATCGGACTCACTCTTGAGACTAAACGCTTCGCGAGCTTGCGGAGAAGCTAACAGGTCGTAGGCTCGTTGATAAAAAGAGTCCATCGTTGCCAACGAGTCGTCCTTTTCCAAACTTGCGAAATGGCCATCCACCATTTGCTTCCAGTCCTTGCGTCGCTCAAACCGTTTTTCGTCGATGCCCTTGGGCAAGTTGAGGTCGCGAACAGAAAAGTTCGATCTCGCCGGATCGGATCCAAGTGCAAATGGTCCACAAGCGTTGCTCAGGTAGCCGCTTCCAAGGAACTGGCTACCTTGATTTGGCACGCAAACGTAAGACGGCATGGCGTCGCGTGGCCCCAGTTCGTGAGTGACCACGGACCCGACACTTGGGTAGACCAACGCGGGACTGGGACGATAACCGGTGAACATGCTATGCTCGCCTCGGCTGTGATCCACCTCGGTATGCGTCATGCTTCGCACCACAGTCAATTTGTCCGCGACCTTGGCCGTCTGCTTCATGTGAGAACTAAAATAGACACCCGGCAGACTCGTTGCGATCGGATCGAGAATTCCTCGATACTCGGAGGGCGCGTCGGGCTTTGGATCGAAGCTGTCCATGTGCGCGAATCCACCTTGTAGGTAGATGTGGATCACGGACTTGGCTTTCGCCTCAAGCTTGCGGACTTGAGACTCTGCAGCGCGCGACTCAAGATGCAGCAGGTTGCCAAGCGTTAACCCTGCACCACCAAGCCATCCCGCGTACAGAAAGTCCCGTCGAGATGATTGCTGAAAATGCGATGGATCATTTTTCCATTGCGAGTTTCGAAACAGGTTCATCCGTGTCTCCTTTTGATTTTGTTTGGGTCAACGCTTTCGCGTAAGGAATAGTTTCGAACTCGATAAATAACTGAGGGCGTTGCTTCATGTCGTCAAACTCGGAAGCATAAAAATCCCAACCGTTGCCACCGGTGTTGAGAAACACCCAGCCATGATTCGCTTGACCGCTCGCCCAAGCTTGCACTGTGTCTGTCACGTCAAAAATCACGGTTGACGAGTTGGCTGCAATCTTGCCAAACGTAAAACTGTCTTTGTGTCGCGAGGCTTCGCGCCCATCCGCAGAAACGCCATCGATCATAGAATTCCAAGTTGCAGAACGAGTGAAAGGAACCAGCATCCGGTGAAGATTGACGGTCGACCCTTGATCGAAGGCGCTGACTAGCATGCGAGCAGCGACGATCCTTGCACCTTTGGGGACTTGCTTGGGACCATCCCCGACGACACCGTCGAATCGAATGAGAACTTGACTTTCACCGCCATCGTTATCGGCATCGGACGAAGCGTTCGGATTGCCGGCGAGAAAGGTAGATGGCGCGAGCGCCCAGATTTCCGTATCGACGGTACCTGAGTAACGATCGACCCCATCTTGAAAGGTCACTTTGGTAATGTTTGACGGTGTTCTTGGTTTGGGTGGATCGATACCAAAACAGAAACTGACTGCGGCCAAAACATGAATCCACGCGAGAGCGAAGCCGCATGCTCTGGCAACATAAAACGGAATGAGCATTGATGATCCACTGAATCTTTCAAGGGAACAAACTGAATTGAATTGATACTGTGGCGTAGGAGTTTTAAGGTTTTGCGAAGAGATTGTGAATAAATGATGAAGCTAGGGGCGAGGGGAGCAAGCACGAAGATGTGGGTAAAGATCTGGGATAAACCCATAGGCTTTTCTTGCTTTTTGAAAACCGTACGAACCCTCGGTTCTCGAATCGTTTTTTACGTGTACGATATGGACATCAAAAACATTGTCCGTACAAGGTGTTCCGACGTATTTATGCCGCATTCCAATCAAAGCTTTATTAATCGCGAACTCAGTTGGCTTGAGTTCAACCAGCGGGTGCTCGACCAAGCGCTCTATACCAAGGTACCGGTCCTCGAACGCCTCAAGTTCTTGGCAATTACGGCCAGTAATATGGACGAATTCTTTATGGTTCGCGTTGGTGGGCTTCAATTGCAACAGGCACGGGGAATCGAAACTGCCGACCCGACTGGAAACACCGTTACGGAACAACTCGATCATATCTACGAACGGGTCAACGCGATCATCCGCGACCAGTACGATTGCTTTTTGACCGCGGTCGAGCCTACCTTGACCGCAGAGGGGCTGGAGCGCATCTCTGCCCGCAATGCTTCTGCCCGCCATCGCGAAGCCCTCACCCGATTCTTCCACGAAGAAATTTATCCCGTCATTTCGCCGATGGATATCGATCCGGACAGTCCATTTCCGATCCTTGCAAATCTCGGGTTGCACCTGTGCGTTCGAATGGCCAGCGGCGATTCCGAAAATCCGCACCGTTTTGCCTTTATCCCACTCGGCAAAGTCCTGTCGCGATTCATAACTTTGCCCAGCGACCGAGGCTACAACTACGCGATGCTCGAGGATGTTACGGCAGAATTGGTCGACCAGTATTATCCGGGCAAGCGTATCGACGAATGCATTGCATTTCGGGTCACTCGCAATGCGGATGTTTCGGTGCGTGAGGATAGCGCTGCGGATTTGATGATGGGGATGCAGGAGGTGCTGCATTCACGACGTTCGGCAGGGTTCGTTCGACTTGAGATTGCGGATTCGGTGTCGGAACCAACGCTCCAATTCCTTAAGGAGAATTTAGGGCTGAACCCATGCGATGTGTTCAAGTTTCCTGGTCCGTTGGATCTGTCGAGCATGATGTATCTGACCGATATGGAGGGGTTCCCCGCTCTGCGAGATACGGCCTGGATTCCGCAGCGGTCGCCCGCAATCGATCCGACTCAAAGCATGTTCAAGGCAATCGCCGAACGGGACTTGCTGCTTTGCCATCCCTACGAGAGCTTTGAACCGGTCGTTCGATTCGTTGAGGAGGCGGCGGAGGACCCCGACGTATTGGCCATCAAACAGGTTTTGTATCGAACCAGTCGCAAGAGCCCCATCGTCGCGGCTCTTAAGAAAGCGGCCGAACGTGGAAAGTATGTTACGGCTATCGTCGAACTCAAAGCCAGGTTCGATGAAGCTCGCAACATTGAATGGGCTCGCGAGCTGGAACGTTCCGGCGTCCAAGTCATCTACGGAGTTCGCGGTCTCAAGACGCATGCAAAGGTTTGCATCGTAGTGCGGCGAGAACCCTCGGGAATCGTTCGCTACGTACACTTCGGAACAGGAAATTACAACGAATCCACCGCTCGCATGTACAGCGATATCAGTTACATGACTTGCAATGAGTCGCTCGGTCGAGACGCCAGTTCATTCATCAATGCCATCACTGGGTATAGTCAACCACAGCCGTATGACAAATTGGACTCCGCTCCGTTGGGTCTTCGCAAAAAGCTCATCGCGCTCATCCAAGCTGAGACTATCAACAAACGCAACGGCCAGAAAGCTTATATCGCCGCCAAAATGAATTCGCTGGTGGATCCCGATATCATCAATGCGCTCTATGACGCCAGTGGGGCCGGGGTCATCATTCGACTCAATATTCGCGGTGTTTGTTGCCTGATGCCCGGTGTGACAGGGCTCAGCGAAAACATCTCCGTCGTTAGCATTGTCGACCGGTTCCTCGAACATGCGCGCGTCATGTATTTTTATCACGGTGGTGACGATGCGGTATTCATCAGCAGTGCAGATTGGATGCCTCGCTCGTTCGACCGACGCGTCGAGTTATTGGTGCCGGTCGAGGACACAAGCTCGCGCCGTCGACTGATGGAAATCCTCGACACGTATTTTCGAGACAATCAAAACGCATGGCGTCTGGGCAACGATGGTCGATACACCCGCATCCATCCGGAACAGAACCAAGCCAAGTTCCGAGCACAACGCTACTTGTACGAGTCCGCAGTCGCAGCCATCAAGAAAGCAGAACAAGCGGCGCGAACCACGTTCGAACCTCACAAGGCTGCGGCCACGCGCGAGACCTAGCTAGTGTTCTGTCGGCATTAGATTTTTAGGTAGCGGAACTCGCCAAGAGTTTCGGCCGCTTGGCAATTCGCCAAGAGTTTCAGTGGCTTGGCAATTCGCCAAGAGTTTCGGCCGCTTGGCAATTCGCCGAAAGCCTACGCGGCTTCCGCTACGCTCGTGGCCAAACCAATTGATTGGGAATGGACAATCTTAACGACGCGCTTTGGCTTCTTCGCGTGCCGCCTTCAAGGCTGCCGTTTCATTGGACAGCTTGTTCTCTGGACCAGCTGGGAAATACTGAACGTCGTCGTTCAAGTAGTATGGGCTAGGCAAGGTCTGGCCTGCAACTTGGACTTGGCATCCCGTGTTGGCAGCGACGCCCAGCGATCCCGCTGCAATGACCATCCAGACACCGAGGGTGGGTTTCTTGCAATTCAACATTTCTGAATTTCCGTTATCCTGGGGCAGGTACCGACCGCTAATGGCCAGCTCGTTGCTGTGTCGAACTCAATGTAAGTCGACGATACTGCGGTTTGTATCGGTCTTTCCGGACGGAAGCTTGAGGCAAACTTTGCCGGTTTCAACGATCGAAACGTTGGCGTTACTCACCGAAACCTACCATAATGGTTTTGCTAGCACATCGAAGATGTGTTTGAATTGATCCGCCGCGAAAGAACCGAAATGCATTCATTCCTATCAAAGGCCCACTTTTTCTCGATGCTATTCGTCGGTTGGACAGCCATGTCGGCGATCGTATGTTCACAACAGAACCCAGGGGGCGGCAAGGCTCCGCCGGCAAATCTGGTTCGCCCCGAGTATTACGTCGCTAGCGATTACTTTGCAAATGGTCAAACGTCGCAGGCGGCAGTCGTATATGGAACTGCGCTGTCACAATCAAGATCGATCAATAACCAAGCGGGAATCGATAGTATTCCACCGTTGATCCGGCTTGGCGAATGCTTCCTCGAGCAATGCGATATAGGACTGGCGTTAGAAAGATACGATGCCGCATTGCAGATTACCATTCTTCACTCCCAGAGATGGACTTCTCTGCTCAAGCAGTCGTCAAGCAGCATTCGCCCCGATACTCGCGTGCGAGAAGTACCTTGGGCGGCGAATATCCGCGGACCGCAGATGGGTACCTACAACGAGGAGTGGCCAATAGAACTTGGGTCGAACGATATCTTATTGGAATCCAATGCTGCGCAAGGAGTCGCCGGCAAGATGGTTGCGATCGACGCGTTGGAGATTTTGCGTTGTCAAGCGATCGGGCTTCGACGTCGCTATCAACTGCTGGGTCCTCTGGCAAAACATAACCCACTCTCGGCTCCATTGTTAAATGCGTTTAGTGTCAAGTATGCTGGCCAATCCGAAGCGATCCAAGCCGCCATGAATATCTGTCGAGCATTGGCAGCCATCGGGACTGGGGATCGGGTAAACTCGGCGAAGTTGATTGCCCAAAACGTGACCGTTTCCAATGGCCTGGATCATCCATTAACAGCCATTGCCTTACTCGCTTTGGCTGATTTGGCTATTGACTCAAACGACATTGATGTGGCCGAGGAACGGGCTATGGAGGCGACGATCGTCGCGGGCCGAGCTGGGCAAATGGACCATCTAGCCGAAGCGACCGAATACCTGGCGAAGACCGGTTTTGCGAACGGCCAAAGTGCCGTGGTAGCAAAGACGATTCAACAGATTCTGCAATGGTCCATCACCAAAAAAATTCGAATGGTCAATATCCGTAGCCTTGTGGAACTCGCTAGGTTGAATGCGTTGGTCGGAGAACTTGAGCTCGCGAGCAAGCAATGCGTTTCTGCGAACTCGCTGCTGCTACCAAAACAAGTGGTCATGCCGAGGGCTGAAGCTGCGGTTCGCTACTCGCAAGCCAGGGTTGCGTTCCTCGAGGGAAATGTTGAACAGGGCATTGAAAAGCTTGTCGAGAGCTTGGCATATCTGCGTGGCAACGAAAAGGGAATTGGTTCGCCAACATTGTTCCAGCTGGATTTGGCACTTCAATTGACCAAGGACAAAGTCCTGCCGGGCGCGATCGCGGAAACAGTCCTAACTCCGTTGCTTCGGTCTCCTCCGGTCGGGCATTGGCGGGTACATCTTTTAGAACAACTAGATTGGTTGATGATCGATAAATCGGAAGCGATCAACTTGCTTTTGGATATTCAGCTGCGAACACGAAGCGGTGTCGAGTTAGTGGGTGCTTTGGATGAAGTGACTCGAAAGAGGGTTCGCAGATTCGATGAGTTGAAATCGCGAGTGATGGACCTCAAGTTGATGTTCTACGGAGATAATCGCTTTGTCACTAACACCGCAGACCTGAGTCAGCTGCGAAAGCAGATTCCTATCGTCGAGCAAAATGTTGCCAAGGCTCAGCAACTGCTTGCGCCGTTGCAAGCCAATCCAAAGTGGGATTTGCGCAAGTGGTCAGAGGATGACACGCGTCGTTGGGAATCCACAATGCGATTGGCCAGCATGCAAGAGTCGCTTTTACTTGCCGCGGCCACTAGTCCTATGGCGATTCCCGAGGTTTTTCCTCCAAGCTTTTCACAAGAGACACTTACCAAATCGCTACAGCCCACAGATGCGGTGGTCCTGTTTACCGCCGTGGGTACGTCGCTCCGAGGCTATCTGTGGTCTGCCGGAAAATGGCGGTCTTGGGACGTTATGGACCGAGCAGACCTTAACGGAAAAACCAAGAACTTGTACGTCGAACTGATGGCGTTAAAGAAGCGCGAGGGCAATCAGGACGAAGTCAAACGCAATTGGTTGCTCGCAAGGAGAATCGAGATCCGTAACCAACTATTTCCGAAAGAAGTGTGGGCTAACTTATTGGAGGCCGAACGTTGGATTGTTGTTCCAGATGCGAGTGTTTGGTACCTGCCACTCGAGACGTTGCCGCTCACGGATACTTCCAAAGCGATGCCATGTCTTGCGGAGCACCGCATCACGTATTCACCGACGTTAGGCTTGGTACCGTATCTATTGGATGCTAAGCCACAGTCGAAAGCGATGTACGGCGTCGACGTGCATGTAAGTGACTTCTTGGCACCCGACGGCCAAAGAGCCAAGGAGCTTCGTGAGGACTTAGCTGCAAAGAAGCGTTTGATTGCCGATGTATCCGTTAGGCCGTCGTTCTACCCTCCGAGCCAGTTCTTCAAGATCGCATCCGACAGCATTTGCACCTTCGCGCCCATGAATTGGGAGACCATAACGCCGATCGCGTCGGATGCAAATCCAATTCAATCCGACATTCGTTCTTGGAGCCAGTTACCGTGGGGCTCGCCACAATCGTTGGTACTAGCCGGAGTGAATGTTGTTTCGCCGACTACGCAGGTCAGTGGCGACGAGTGGCTTCGGTTGACCCTACCTTTGATCGCTCAAGGAACGCGGCAGATCACGATTTCACGCTGGCCTGTCGGGGGCGAAAGCACAGCGTCATTGCTGCGCTCCTTCCATGAAAACCAAGAGGACTTGTCCGTATCAGAGGCTTGGCAACGCAGCGTTCTAACCTTGTGGGAAGAACAATTCGAACAACGTCATGAACCGCTTTTCAAAGGGGCGCCGTTATCGAACCCTGAAGGTCAGGTGACGGGCAGTCATCCGTTGCTCTGGTCTGGCTTTCTTCGAATCGGCGATTCAAAGTAACGTTGCCTCCGATCAGGCCAACGCCTCAGCTTTAACCGAATCTTTGTGCTTGCTCCCCTCGCCCCTTTTTAGGGGAGAGGGGCCGGGGGTGAGGGGTTTTGCACTGTGTTTTGACCGGATTTTTGATCGTGGATTCAATGCCTTGCCTCCGTTCAAAAGCATGAACAATTACTGAACCGGAGGCTTGCAAGTCATAGCTCCACCCCTCACCCCCCGACCCCCTCTCCCCTAAAAAGGGGCGAGGGGGAGAATCGCTTTGGTTTCGTGGTGTTGCGTAGGTAGCCAATGAGCGACGCGAGTTCGGAATCGGTCATCAACTCATCGAAGTTGCCGGGCATCAATGAAAGTTTGCTCAGCTTCTCTTGTTCGATGTCACTAAGCAAAATACG
>Ga0163144_10007945_pt1 | contig 23083 bp, 23 predicted proteins | sample OliLak19BULKMAT1_FD_123175 | JGI IMG/M metagenome (GOLD analysis project Ga0163144, IMG submission 123175) | Freshwater microbial mat bacterial communities from Lake Vanda, McMurdo Dry Valleys, Antarctica - Oligotrophic Lake LV.19.BULKMAT1 | ecosystem: Environmental > Aquatic > Freshwater >...
GTGCATTCAACAAGAAAGATGCCACAGTCTTGTGTGGAAGTGGTTTGCTGTTATGGTTGATGATGGTCTAAAACCAAAGTTAACCACCAGGGAGGTAGCTCCAAACAGAGCGCCAATTTAAAAGATTGGAGGTTGGTGGTCTTGTAATGAAACATGTATGAACCTGATGTTTGACGAAGTAATACACTAGTAAAAATAAGGAATCCACCCCTTCTACCAAATAATTCTTGACTAATACTTAAGATGTTATAAGATAGTTAGACCAAGCCAGTCATGGCTCTTAACAATCAAATAATGTAGAACGATTTCATGTGGGGGACAAGCATTAAAGTCATGCAATCGCCTTTTAAGCGATGGAACAGGGGGCAGTACCCTGGTCCCCTACCAGCGAATGCGGAAATCAGATGATACTTCGGCATAATTCCATCCAATAACTACCAAACATGCGCCTAGTGTTCGCCGGTAGTGGACGGTCGCCTTATAAGCGATTCTGAGGGTGTTCAACTCACCATAGGCGTACCATTTTTTCTCAACGGTTGAAATGATATATACTGATGAGACGTGAGAATGTCATATAAAATGTCTTGTAATATTTCCCCATTAAGGGAACAAGAAATGACACGGACCTCCAGAAAGGTATCCGGTAATAATAAGAATAATGGCTGGCTCCATTATTCACTTTTACGCTCTATTAGAACAGTAGCTAGTTCATCCGGCTTTCATCCGGAAGAAGAGGGGGCAGAACTCTCATAGAGTACCAATGCGGAAATCCCATCTTTCAGTCGTTTTCTCGCCATTATGTGAGAAAACAAAAAGATAAAAACTTTTCAGTTGCACCACATGTGACTGTACAATACTGAAAGTAGATTTAAATAAAATCATATAATAGGTGGTACTATATTACATATGGGTCCGCACATATCAATCATGCGCTAGATAAGTGAATGTGACTTTATTTCAACCTTGTCTTGTTCGCAACCTTTTAGTAATGGGGAATAGTATAAAAGTATTACAGATGGCTTTGAACCATTTGAACAGGGGGCAGTACCTTGTTCCCCAACCAGAGTAACCAGAGTTGAGTCGCACTCAACTGATTTCAGAGTATTGCAAGTAAACTGAATAAGAATAATAAATACTTGTATTTTGCGGGGTGTGTAGAAATAGTATCTCGATAGCCTCATAAGCTATAGTTCCAGGTGCGAATCCTGGTCCCGCGACCATTTTAGTAAGGATGCTTCCAGCAATTTAATTTTTTTTATAAAAAACAACAGCATCCTGTTTTTATTTCAAGGTTACATTCAGCACCATAAATCCAAACTGTCAGTGAAGGTTCAACTCCTTCCTTATATCTATGATGTAAGTAGCTTAATCTGGTAGAGCAACAGTAAAAAAACGTAACCTGTTTTTATTTCACATGTCGGACGATCCGAGATCACACACGTCTTCTAAACGAGTTTAGTTTGGGTAAGCACCAAAGTCCGACGCCATTATTAATAGAGGAAATACCAAAAGAATCTGTTTCTATCCAATAATATTATTGGGCAGTTTCCATCATGGGATTCCATTTTTTTGAAGTGTATGCATCAGGTTGATGCTCTTAACAAAGTAGTTTCTGAAGGATCTTTTACAGTAACGTTCAACATAAAAGATAGATAGGTTACAAACCCCAAGTGGGTGAGGCTGTTCAATTCAGCACACTTCTTTTTTCATACTCGCATATCGGCTTTGTTTCCTAAACAGAGTACCGTAGCTAGACAAGGTAGGTGCAAATCCTACTGCGAGTGCCATATAAACGAGAGGAACGAAATGAGTGACTTCGGAGATTGAAATTGCTTACATTGCCTTGTAGCTCAATTGGTAGAGCAAGATACTGTTAATATCAAGGTTCGGGGTTCGAGTCCCTGCGAGGCAGCCATCACTACTTTATAAGTTTCATACATAAAAGAAACTTGTGTTTTTAAGTTACAGAATGTGGATATCTAATCAATTGAAATGAGTACGTAACTTTGGCGAACTTGACGTAAACTAAATAGGTGATTCTATTAAAGTGCTGATAAAGTAGCCTAAATTTTTGCAGATGTAGCACAGCGGTAGTGCGAGACTTTTCCAAAGTCTAGGTCGCTGGTTCAATCCCAGTCATCTGCTCCAGATAAAAGAATTTCCAGTGTTGGAAACCCTAGGCATTGTGCCCGAAAAAAATTATTATACGTGAGATTCGTATAGTAAAGTTTTATATTTCGGGGATATTTGGTAGTGTAAATAACATATATGTAAATATATTATTGGTATTGAGAGTTCGTATTAACCGAAAAAAAAGAATTAAAATACTCTCCGGTTAACTAGTAATATACTACATAAGAATTAGGTCCAACTTTTTACGCTTGCAACTGAATTGCAATGACTGATAAAGAATCTTTGTGGGTTTAAAACCCTCACCGTGGGCGATTCGTATAACGGCTAATACAATTCTTTTACATGGAATAGATAGGGGTTCGATTCCCTTATTGCCTACCATTTTAGTAAGGATGCTTCCAGCAATTTAATTTTTTAGTAAAAAAACAACAGCATCCTGTTTTATTTACGCCGCATTAGCATAAAAGTAATGTGACACATTGCCAATGTGTACAAATCGGGGCAGTACCGATATGTGGCTCCATTTCAGATATGTTAGGACTTATTGCCCGACGAGGAATAAACCCCCGAATACATATTTCATGTAGTGTATAAAAAGCATAATCCATTCATTGTTGGTGTTGTGACAAACGACACACCGAATGGTACTTGGTCGTGGTCCCGTAGGAAATCCACGCATGAAAGGTCAAGACAATAGTATGAAATAAAGTCGGTGGTACCTCCAGTAATGGATATTGAGGACTTCAATTACAACCCAAAACGACTTGAATATCTGAATTATGTGCTATGAGCTTAAAGTTGGGCGTCCCAGCAACTGTCTGCAAAATAGTTAGCAATTGGTTAAACTCCAACATAGCACTCCATTTTTAGTTTATTATATTTACATGCCCTAGTGGCGGAATTGGCAGACGCAGCGGATTCAAAATCCGCCGCCCCTTAAAGGCGTGTGGGTTCAAATCCCACCTTGGGTACCATAATTTTCATGGGGTCGAATTAGAATAGACAGAGTAGAATAAGATAGCAATAGCAAGTCGTAGAGCATAAGGCTACGTTAAAATATGTAAAACAACAAATGCAGATGAAAACATCAGCTATGTCGGAGTTGAAGCTTCCGGCTTATTTGCAGCCACCGCTATCGCAGCGTGACTACACGGGAACTCCAAATGCCACGATTGGATGCTTCCTGTAACCTAGTGGATGCTTTTCAGTAGGTACACAAGTATCTGAAATTAAGCTAACATGCGTCGGGTTAGATACCGTCTACTAACTACCCTGTTCAGTGGGAAACAGACTGAAACAAACTTGTAGAATGGCTATTCACGATACTTTGGACGGCGGGGGCGGCACCCGCCCGACTCCACCATTTATATAAGGTTCTTTAATGAGACAACTATTAAAGCACCTTTATCTTGCTTCAAGAGATTTTTATCAAACTTAATAAGTTGTTTTTTAGAAGTATATAAACACATATTATAATTATTACCAAGTTTTATCATAGTGGCTAGTGAAGCATCTGTAAGAGTTGAATCACTAATGATGCCGCCCGAATGTTTTAATATAAGTTCATGCATCTTATAACCGATACCAACTCCTTGGTGCTCTGTATAAACATATGTGTAATATACTTGTGGAAATTTTTGAACATAATCACGAATGATACTTTGTGTTCCACCAATTATTTCATTATGTATAGTTGCATATACTTCAACTTTATTATTACCAAGTGTAAACAGTTGTATTAGTGAGTTAGCCCATACCACATGTTTTTTATTAGAACCATTATCTTTAGCATTTTTATAGTCATCATAATTTACATCTTTATCATTATCTGATGGTTTACCAAAACGGCTAAATTGATTATCAATGTTGAGTTCATCTAAAACACCCTCAAACATCAAGTTAAGATAAAAGTATTTCATAATTATATTTATCTGATAAATATAATTATAATAACTATATTACATGTTAGAATGTAAGTGTTGAAAATAATATATTATAACGGTCATTAGCGAAGCTTGGTATCGCGCTTGCTTTGGGAGCAAGAGAGCACTGGTTCAAATCCAGTATGACCGACCAATTTTGGAAACGTGGCAGAGTGGCTTAATGCGCCTGTTTACTAAACAGATGTGCGTTAATAGCGCACCGAAGGTTCGACTCCTTCCGTTTCCGATAATCAAAATAAATGGAAGCATGGGAGTATGGTACTCAAACGGTTTTGAAAACCGTCCCGGGGTGAAAATCCTGACTGTTCGATTCAGTATGTTTCCGCCATAATAAAATCAATGGGAATGAAACGTCCCAGCCCCTTTCAAGCCTCTTAACAATGCTTAAACCGAAAGGTCGTGTCTGTGTAGCTTAGTGGTAAAGCGGTACATTACCAATGTACTGATGCTGGTTCGATTCCAGTCACGGACTCCATTAGATTAAATTAGGAATCCTGTAACAAGTTGCATATAGTTTAACGACTAGTAAATCCATACTCCCATGCCCCTATGTCGCGTGGTTCTCCTACGCTTTTTTATGGTACATGTTTTATGTAAATAGCATATTCCTAACGGAAAGAGCAGGTCTAATCTAATCTAAATTATATGCTTTCGTAGCTCAATATTAGAGCAACCAATTCTAAACTGGTATGTTGTGGGTTAAATTCCCATCGGAAGCGCCATTGACTGGTAATCTACACGACGCGGTGCTTGGCCACTTATTATATTTATTATAATAATTCAACACTGTTATATCCACTTGCGGAGGATTTCGTAATTTAAACAAAATATTATACTGAGAGTTTAAATATAATAATATATATTTTCTTACAATACACGCATAAATGTAAGGCTCATATCTATATAACAATTGTAGTCCAGTCAAATTTATTTGTTGTTCGCACCTTTTGTTTACAATTGGTGTGAAAAATCTGATGTTATTAGAACTCATTGGTTCAACAAATTTTTATGCAATTGATTCTTTCAGGTAAACATATCTGATCAGTTGCTCCATGAGATATTAAAAGGTCGGCTTAGAAGCAGCCATCCTCTAAGAAGTATGTAATGTACTATTGAAATGAGTCACATCCGATGACCTTGTGGGCGAAGGATTATAAGGACTACATCTTATATTAAAAAATGATTTCATAAATCCTATTATTTTAATATAAATTCCTTGTTGGGATTATTACCCAGCGTGTTACTTATTGCAAATCATATAAGTTAAAAGTAACATGGATAGTAGATATGATAGATTAACACAGCATTTTGGCGTAACAGCATATTAATATCTCAACCAAGTATTCAATATATTTAAACAACAAACAAGAAAGGAACTTTTATATGCGTTAGAACAAATATGGGTAGCTAATTCGTGGTCCTCCTTAAGCTGATTGCTTTATAGTTATTAAACTCAAACAATCAACCCAAAGGAATCAATCATGGATAAAACCCAACATAAAATCGCGATGGAATTTTTCCGTAGCGAAATAAAGTCACTTGTAAAGAGACTTATTCAAAATAAAAAATCACATCGTCTTAACCAGCGTTGTAAATCACATGAGCAACCACAAGTTGGTGAATATGATAAAACTGGTGAAAGATATTGGTTTAACACAGAAACGTCAATATACAATGACAAGAGATTAATCACTGCCATTCATATTACATATGGAAATGTTCGTGGTAAGTCTCACATATCCGATAAGGAGAAAGAAAAACAATATGATGAAATGGTTAAAGTTTGTTATCAGAGAATGGAAAAGTATATCAGAGAGAAAAACGTTAATCTCACATCAGAGATTACTTCCTCTGACAATGGAAGGAATAATGTCAATGTCAGAGTCGACGGAATACAGAAACATGTATAAAATGTTCATTCTAATCAGACGCGATATTCTTCCACTTGCACACTGTGCCGTACAATCATCACATTCAGTATGCGAATTTATGTCAAAGTACAGTCATAAATCAACGGTTATTGATTGGGTGAATAATCATAAGACAATGATTTTGCTGTCAGCAACAGAAAATGATATTGCGAATATTAAGGCACTCTATGACAAAATGGGTCTTTCATATGCGACATTTATAGAGCCTGATATGTCTAATGCAGAAACAGCAACTTCTTTTGAACCAATTAGTAATGATATTTCAAAAGCTATTTTTGGTAGACTGTCACTGTTGAAGTAATCAAAGTCCTTGTTAGGAAACTAACAAGGCATTTATGCTACTTTAGTATATTGTTATTACACCCGTTTTGTAATCGGGGAAAAAAGGTTAAATTCCTTTAAGTAGCTCCAGATGTAAACATGCAAATAGAAATGAATATTGTACATAGTTGAAATTCACTTAGATTCAAAAAATAAAGAAAAATATGTACTACATGTATTACAGATGACCAACCTCTAATGATGTTGGTCTAGCTTCGGGGTACCGGTGTGCTGGTGAAACACGGGGATCATTTACTAATTCGTTCTATATTATAGGTTTTATAACCCGCTACCAGTTGGTCGCGGGTTTTTTATTGACTCATATAACAACCAAGGAGAATATATTTGGCTTATTCTTACAATGTGGTCTTTATATTATTAAATAACACTAACAAGAAAATAAATGGTCTATATTGTAATTGACATTTATTAATTTATCAATAAGATATAATTATGACTATACGAAAAGCACAATATCAAGTTGATTTTATAATTAACCACATTAACTCTGGCCAGAGCAGAGCAATTCTTGGTGGTGATGATGTTCGTATCTCGGGTGTTAGAATGAAGAGTTTTGCTGTCAATGGAATTACGTGTGTTGAATGTGGTCTTGTAGGAAAATTTTTCGCTAAAGAAAGAATGGAATGTGATATGAGTTATCATCTTAACTTGTATGCTATTGATGAGCGCGGGAAGGAAGTCCTAATGACCCGTGACCACATCATACCAAAAAGTAAGGGTGGTTCAGAAACTATACATAACATGCAAACAATGTGTACTCGTTGTAATGCCAGGAAAGCCGATAAATTTCCTATAAAGAAAAATAAAATTCTATGATTACTGTTCTTAATAAGTCTAAAACTGACTTGGGATTTTATATAGGGCGTCCATCTATTTTTGGAAACCCTTTTGAAATTGGTAAAGACGGAACTCGGTCTGAAGTTATAGAAAAATATGAAATTTATTTTATTCAACGATTAGAGTCTGATGAGAAATTTAAGAAAGCTTTTTCACAACTGATTACGTTGGCACATAATGGTGACTTACAATTACTTTGTTGGTGCAATCCACAACGATGTCATGGTGATATTATAAAAAAATATATTGAAATAGAAATGAATATAGAAAAAATGAAAAGTATATTTATAAATAGATAATATGGATATACTTTTAGAAAAACTAAAAAATGTATATAACGAACGATATTTATATGAATCGTCAACTTTAAGCATTATATATCACAGAAGTCCATATTTATTTGATAAATTTATTTCGCGAAAATCTAAGTCATTTGGCAATGATTCAATTTATCAACCTTTGTTTTTTAAATTATCAAAAGAAGAAGGTTTAAGTATGATGAATGCTGGTAACTATCTGTATACCGTAAAAACAATGTTGATAAAAACATTTAAACCTTATGAAATGTATAACTGGGACGCTAAATATACTGATGATTTAGACTCATTAACTAATATCGGAAAAGAAGTATTTAATAGTTATTTTGATAGTAAAGAAGAAAACATAGATAAATTGTTTTATTTAATTACTGGTGCATATGATGCTATTGAAAATAGTGATTTTTTAAAGTGGTTATTACAAAATAGATACGATAGTTTTTATGTTAGTGAAAATGGAAAATTTAGTCAAGACAAATCACTTGGCATTTTTAACGCTGAAAATAAATTCAAAATATTAAAAGTTGAAAAAGTTTAATTATTTTTAGTTGCTGTTGTGCTCACTCACAAACACTAAAATAAATATTGACTTCTAAAAATACTGATATATGATATATTAATAAGGAATAATCATATGGCATATTTTGCTGTTTCTATTGAAGAAATTGGAACAATCAACCCAATTGAAGGGGCTGACCGTATCCAAGTTGCTACTGTTAAGGGACTTAACTTTAACTTTGTTATCGGTAAGGATGTATTTAAACTTAACGATAAGGTTCTTTATATACCAATAGATTCAGTTATTCCACAAGCACTTGCAGAGAAGCTTGGAGTTGCTGGTAAGTTGGCAGGTAAAAACAAGGATTATATTAAAAGTGTAAAATTGAAGGGAATTATCAGTCAGGGCATAGTTGGTCATTTAAGTCTTATTGATGGACTTGTTGATCGTTCGCCCGAAAATATCACACAGTTCCTTGGTGTTACCAAGTATGAGCCACCAGAGGTTATTTGTCATGGTGGTAAACTCATTAGACATGCCGAAAATATTGAAACATATGATCTAGAAGGGGCAGATCGCTATTATAAAGTTGCTGACCAGATGATGGATATGCCTGTATATATTTCTTCAAAAATAGAGGGATCAAATTTTTACGGTGGAGTTAACTTGTTGGGTGAATTTGTCGTAGGCCAGCGTAGTGGTATGATCATTCCCGATGATGCCGGTAATCTAACGCATACATGGTGGGTAACTGCAAAAAGCCAAGGACTACTTGACGCGGCAGCAACTATCCGCAATGATTTATTTGCTGGAAGTAGTGTCATCCTTCGTGGCGAAATAATCGGACCAGGAATACAAGGTAACTACTATAATGTACCAAAATATAAGGTACTTATATTTGATATAAAAGTAGATGATAAGTATTTATCATCTGGTGATTTTATTAATATTTGCAACAAATATAACATTGAAACAGTTCCTGTTTTGAGTGTTGGTAAGACACTTAAAGAATGGTTAAATGGAAGAACGGTAAAGGAGGCATCTAACCATAGAAGTATGCTTATTGATAAACACGAAGAGGGTATAGTTATTAAGCCAATGGTTGAACAACATAGTGAAGTGTTAAGTGGAAGAATGTGTATTAAGCAACGTTCGGCTGTATATTTGTGCAAAGTGCAACATGAAATCTGAATTGTATGATACACCATGAATTGTTTTCAGAAGCTAGTCATTGACCTTGGTAAAACGCCACATATCATTAGATTGATAACAAGGAAACTATATGTATATTAAATCGCTTCTAGATTCTGATTTCTACAAATTTACTCAACAGAATGCTGTACTTAAGCATTATCCAAATGCCCAAGTTACATATAAATTTTCTAATCGTAATACTAGTATGAAATTTAATGGGGTTGCTTATAATGCTATCATAGATAACATCAAAGCGATGGCTGATCTTTCACTAACTAAAAACGAAGGAGAATTTTTGGCTGGATATAGATTCCTTCCAGTAACATATATTGAATACCTTCGCAATTACCGTTTTAAGCCAGATCAAGTTACTGTTAAGTTCATTGATGGTGACTTGGATATTATCATTGCTGGTCCATGGCATGAGACTATTCTTTGGGAAGTGCCTCTTATGGCAATTATTTCTGAGGCTTATTTTGAGTTTGTTGATTTTGCTTGGAAGCGTGATGTGTGTACCACCACTAATGGATACATGGACTGGCAAGAAATACAGAACAGTCAGACAAAAAACAAAGCTACTAGTCTTTCTACGATGACTGATAAATTTACTGATTTTGGTACTCGGCGTCGGCGGTGCTATGAGGTTCAAGACTTGATGGTTAAACAATTCAAAGACAGCAACGTCAAGAATTTCTTTGGTACTAGCAATGTTCACCTGGCACACAAGCACGGATTGACAGCAGTAGGTACGATGGCTCATGAGTGGATAATGGGAATTTCTGCACTTGAGAGTCTTCGTTACGCCAATAAGTTTGCTCTTCATAGGTGGCAAGAAACATATGGTGGTTCGCTTGGATATGCTCTTACTGATACCTTTGGTACAGATGCATTCTTTCGTGATTTTGGGCCTGCCCTTGCTAGAATATATGATGGAACACGACATGACTCTGGATGTCCTTTTACTTTTGCTGATAAAGTAATTAAACATTATGAAACTATTGGAATTGACCCGACTACTAAACTTATCGTTTTCAGTGACGGACTTGATGTTGAAAAGGCACTTGCTATTTCACATCATTGCAATAATCGCATTCGTGCTAGTTTTGGTATCGGAACATTTTTCAGTAACGACTTCGTTGGAAGCAAACCACTTAACATGGTTATCAAGTTAAGCACGGTCAATGGTATTCCTGTAGTCAAGTTATCGGATACACCTTCTAAAGCTATTGGTGATGCGAATGCTGTACGAGTCGCCAAATGGACTTTCTTTGGAGAAACTCTATGAAAAAAAATAAAATTCCAGTTATCGTTGGTCCACACAAATATAATGTGTTTTATATTTTAGGAACAACACTTAAGGCACTAACAGATGATGGCCAAAAGGAACTTGGAGAGCAACTTGTTGTGCGGGCTTGTAAAGAATGTAACTCTATTGAAGAAATTATGGAAATGTGCGCCGAACATGTAAAGTTCAAAAAATAGTAAAAAAATTGCTTGACATTAGATGCTTATGCGTAGACTATACACAACAAACGAGGACATATGAAAATCACCTTCGCACAAATTAATACCATTCCTGGTAACTTTGAAGTCAACTATGAACAAGTGATATGTGCTATTAAAAAGGCGACAGATGATTGTTCGGATATTCTAGTATTTCCAGAACTAACTCTTTGTGGTTATGGTATTAAAGATTTGATTTATAATCCAAATTTCAGTGAAAGGAACTTGAAGTACCTCCAAATGGTATGTGAGGCTAGTTTGATTTATAATGGCCATATTTTTATCGGACACATTGAAAAGAATATGTGTGGCTCGGGTAAGCCGTTTAAGAACGTGGCTACAGTTATTCATAATGGGTTAATTATTGGTAAGTATATTAAACAGCTTCTTCCGTTTTATGATGTATTTGATGAAGGTCGTTATTTTGAGCCAGGAAATGAGTTGCTAGTTGTGACTATTAAAAATAAGCGAGTGGGTGTGTTGGTATGTGAAGATTTATGGAATTGTAAGGGGCAAGACGATTACAATCACCATAATAACCCGGTTGCAAAATATCGTGATCTTTGTGTTGATATGATCGTATCGTTAAACAGTTCGCCATATACCAAAAATAAAACCACTTACCGTGAGCATATGTTGAGTGATATTGCTCGTAGTTTTCCTGGTAGATTTATGGGCATCGCTTATTGTAACCAATATGGAGCACAAGACGAACTTGTATTTGATGGTAATAGTATGTGGATTAATAATAGAAATAATGTTCGTATTGCTCCTAATATTATTCCTATTGGAGAGAAATATGCTGAAGGTAGAATTGTAACTATTGACACCAATGCTTATCGTAATGTGAATGTTAAGGAACATGTCATTAATAGTGATAACGATATGCACTATAGTATGTGTATGCTTGGATTGTTTGATTATGCTCGTAAAACAGGATTTAAGGGAATCGTTCTCGGATCGTCTGGTGGTATTGATAGTGCTGTAGTAATTGCAATGAGTGCTTTAATTTTAGGCAAAGAAAATGTGTATGGTATCCGTATGCCAAGCATTTATAACAGTCCAATGAGTAGTGACCTTGCTGAACAACTTCACAAGAACCTTGGATGTAAGGACTTCGTTGTTCCTATCCAGCATATTAATTTGTTACATCACATCAACTGTGGATTGCGACTTGAAGAACGTGATCCTATCAATGATGATCATATGCAACTAATTCCTGTTGAAGCATATAAGAAACTTGTCCAGTATAATGAAGTTGCCGACGAGAACCTTCAATCGCGTATGCGCGGGCAAGTTAGCATGCATATGGCAAATGCACTCGGTTTACTTGCAGTTGGCACATGCAACAAGTGTGAGGCAGCTACTGGCTATTTCACGTTGTTTGGTGATAGTGCAAATTTATTTAACCCACTGATTGATCTTTATAAACTAGAAGTTCTTGACTTTGCTTGCTGGCTTAATAAATTGACCAACAATGCAATTCCTGTAGAAATAATTGCTAGACCCCCTACGGCAGAACTTAAGCCCGATCAAACAGATGAAACTAGTTTAATGCCATATAAGTGGTTAGATCGAGTAGTTCGTCTTTATATTGAACACAACGTCATTACATATAAAGATTTTATCCAAAATATCACAGATGAGATTAGTGTGATATATGGACATATGCCAACAGGTGCTAATATTATAATTACAGAGAACGAATACAATCGCATCATTGGTATTATTGAACGCAACGAGTTCAAGAGACGAATGGTAGCAATGGGACCAAAGCTTACGGTGAAGTCGTTTGGTACTGGTCGGCGCGTTCCTGTGGTAAAAGGATAATATGCTTGCTAAAAGACTTGACGTTGATAGAATCTATATACAATTAAACTAACATAAGGAGATAATAAATGAGTAAAGTAACTAGAGTTCACCTATTGGTAATTGATCCACAAAATGATTTCTGTGATCCAAAGGGATCACTATATGTCACTGGTGCAGATAAAGATATGAATAGAGTTGGTGCAATGGTTACCCGTTTGGGTAGCAAAATTGATGATATCCACATTACGTTAGACAGTCATCGCAACTTTGATGTTGCTCATCCAATGTATTGGAAGAATAGTAAGGGTGAGAATCCTAATCCATTCACGCTTATTTCCGTTAAAGATGTTGAGAATGGCATTTGGACACCTACCGTATCAAGTCTCTACAAGCGTTCTTTGGAATATGTTAAGGAACTTGAGAAAAAGGCCAAGTATGTACTTTGTATATGGCCAGCACATTGTCTCATCGGAAGCTGGGGACATAATGTTTATCCTTCGGTATTTAGTAGTATTAGTGATTGGGAGAAGAAGAACAATGGTATGATTAATTATGTTACCAAGGGTTCTAATCCCTATACAGAACATTACTCGGCAGTGGCTGCAGAAGTTGCAGATCCAAGTGATACTACTACTCAAATCAATGCTGGTTTGATTAACACACTTGAGAATGACTGTGATATGCTTCTCATCGCGGGTGAAGCCAAAAGTCATTGCGTTCGGTCCACCGTTATGGATATTGTTCATAATTTTAGCGATCCCAAAGTTGCACAAAAGATTATTATTTTAACTGATGGTATGAGTGCAGTAACAGGTTTTGAGAATTTCGCAACAGACTTCGTTTCCGAAGCAACGGCTGCTGGTATTAATTTTGACACCACCACAAATATTCTAAAGTAAAGGAATAAAACTATGCCTAAATTAACTGATAATCTTGAAAATTTCAAACTACCCGGAAGTTATGGTTATTCTGCAACCAAGCTATCGGACCTTGGAGCAACTGAATATACTCTCGTTACTCTTGTAGTAGACGATTCTGGTAGTATTCAAAGCTTCCGTGGTGAAATGGAATCGGCCATTAAAGAAGTTGTGAATGCTTGTCGATATTCTCCTCGCGCTGATAACTTGATGATTCGTCTTGTAACTTTTAGTAATAAAATGAAGGAAATTCACGGATTTAAACTTCTTGCTAACTGTCAGCTTGATGACTATAACAATGTTCTTACTGATGGTGGAATGACAGCCCTATTTGACGCAACCGTAAATAGTGTTGATGCTACTTCGTCATATGGTAAGACACTTATGGATAACGACTTTTCTACTAATGGAATCGTTATAGTTATCTCTGACGGTGCTGATAACCAATCAAGTCAAAGTATTGATGGTGTTGCTAAAAGTCTCATTAAGAGTATTGCTGGAGAAACATTAGAGTCTATGGTTTCAGTTCTTATCGGTGTGAACGTCACTGATTCTTCGGTTTCTACTGCATTGAATGAACTTCATACAAAAGGTGGGTTCACTCAATATGTTGAACTTAGTGATGCCAAGGCGAAGACTCTCGCCAAATTGGCACAATTCGTTAGTAAGTCAATCAGTAGCCAGAGTACTGCACTAGGTACTGGTGGGCCAAGCAAGTCTTTAAGTTTCTGATAGTTCATTTTTGACTAACCAAATAATGAGTATTGTAAAAAGATACTCATTATTTTTTTTTTTTAGGAAACATATGCATACAGATTGTTATTTTACAATGGGAAAATCCCATAAGACTTGTGAGGATTACGCTTTAACTAATACAACAAGTTGCAATATGTTTGCTATTAGTGACGGATGTTCAAGCACAAAAAATAGTGATTTTGGAAGTAGAATACTTTTGAAAGCACTTGAATTTAATTTAAAACAAAACAATTTTTTTGCAATTGATGATTTATGGAAGAAGAGTAAAGAGATTGTAAATTCTTTTTCTGGAACAATATTAGAAAGTGCATTAGACGCCACAATTTTATGTGGTGCTGAAATAAATGATAATGTTGTGGTCAATTGTATGGGTGATGGTGTAGTTGTTGCACAGTATATTGATGGAAAATATGATATCTATGATATTGACTATAGTGCAAATGCACCATATTACATCACTTACATGTTCAATGATGCTAGGCAATTTGAATACAACAAATTAAATCAGCAAAAAAACTATACAATTAAATCATATGATGAAAAAGGTGTTTTCATTAAAGAATCTATCATGGTTTCTAAAAACACTATTGAAATTATATACTTCCATAAAAATCTTTACAAGTCAATTTCTGTTTTTAGTGATGGCGTTAAAACACTATTTTCTAATACGTTACCATCAAAACCACTTGAGTCTATTATCAAAGAATTAATTACTTTTCCACAAACAAATGGAGATTTTGTTAAAAGACGTTGTAATGCTTTCATCAAGAAAAATCATCAATATGCTTTTTCTGATGATTTTAGTATGGCGTCGTGTTATATGGAAAATGTATGAAAGTTTACATTAAAGGTAAAGGTGAAGTAGTCATTAGTCAGAAAGACTTTATTGCTGCTGGTGGCCAAGGATCTGTATATGCTAAGGGTAATATTGCATATAAAATTTATGCAGATCCGAAGCATATGTTACCAACGAATAAAATAAAAGAATTATCTGTCTTGAATAATAAGAACATTATCAAACCAGAAGATATCTTGCTTGATGAGAAAAATAACATTATTGGTTATACTATGGCATATGTTAAAGATACATATGCCCTTTGTCAGACTTTTCCGAAGGCATTTAGACAGAGAGAGAATTTGGCCCACAAGGAAATGTTTGATTTAGTTAAAATGTTACAAAATCTTGTTAAACATTGTCACGATAATAAAATAATTGTTGCTGATCTTAACGAAATGAATTTTCTTGTAGATTCTTCATTCAAAAACATTTACGCCATTGATACCGATAGTTATCAAACACCATCATTCCCAGCTACGGCACTCATGGAATCTATTAGAGATAGACACTCTCATAATGTGTTCAATGAGGGTACTGATTGGTTTTCGTTCGCCATTACGTCTTTCCAAATGATTATTGGTATTCATCCTTATAAGGGTAAGCATCCTAGCATAAAGGATATGGACGCCAGAATGATGAAGAACGTTTCGGTACTTAATAAAGAAGTATCTATACCACCAGTTTGTTATGATCTTAAACTCATTCCATCAAATTACTTGAAGTGGTATGATGCTGTATTAGAGCAAGGAAAACGGGTTAGTCCACCATTCGGAACTGACTTCGTGCAACTAGTCATTACACGAGCCAAGACTATTACTGGTAGTAATAATTTCATCATTCACGAGATTAGTGTATGTACTTCTAATATAGTGAATTATGTATCCTTCGCTGGAATTGACTTAGTTGTAACTGAAAGTAACTTTGTATTAAACAAAAAGACGATGGACTTTGTTGAGCATAGAGCAATCGGAGTCACTTCAAAAAAGAACCATATTATCATTGCTAATAACAAGAATGGTAAATTAAACTTATTTGATTTGACTGCTCAAAAGAAACTTGATATTAATATTGATTCAAATGCTGTAATGTCATATAACGGAATTATGTATAACAAAATTAACAATAATATTGTTGAAATAAGTTTTCTTGAAACAGGAACTGATATTGTTCCTTTGTCTACGCAAGTTTGTCAGACTATGGAAAACGCCACGTCGTTTTTTGATGGTGTGGCTTTTCAGAACATGATGGGTGCATTCTATGCTACTATCTTTCCACAGACTAAACTTGTTTATCAAGTTCATATTAAGGAACTTAAATCTTACAGCAAGATAATTGATGCTAAGTACGATAATAAAGTTTTGTTCGTTGTAGCCATTGATAGTAAAGGTAAAACAGATTTATTGGTGATTAGATTCAATGAGAAGTTTGATGCGTATGACATTAGAAAAAATGAAAATATTACTTTTACTGGTATTAATTTTGTCGTTCTTGATAATGGGGTGTGTGTTAGTATAAACCCAAAAGAACAAGTTGAGTTGTTCTCTAATGTTATGGGTAGTCAAACTATTAAACTAGTTGATGATCCTATAGTGTCTGCTGATATGAAGTTATATAAAAACGGTACTATTGTTATGTTCGCCACAGATGCCAAGTTGTATAGTTTTAAACTAAAATAATAATTGACTTTCATAAATCTCAATATATAGTAACTTAAGGAAACAAAATGAATCCAATTTTCAAAAACCGACCAAATGAATTAATCACCACAACCGATGGTAGACATCTATACAATTCCCGGTCAGTCGCTGTAGTGTTAACACTTATCCATTGTGATACGAATGGATTTTATCACATTGCTATTGAAAAAAGAGGTACTGCCCCAGGACTTGATAAACCAGGTCTTTGGTGTTTGCCGTGCGGATATTTGGATTTTGATGAAACTGGTGATAATGCTATTAGGCGAGAAGTTTGGGAGGAAATTGGATTGAATCTTGATGATTGTTATAAAACAGTAATTGAAGGACCGAGGTTAAATCAACCTTGGTTTGTTAAGACAGATCCTAATGATAATAGACAAAACGTTACACTTCATTATGGTATGGTTTTTACGAGCAAATTCTTACCGGTACTTACACCCAATAAAGATTGTGAACCAGATGAGGTAGAAGACGCACAGTGGGCATCATATAGTGATATTTTGTGTAATAAATACAAATTTGCATTTGGTCATGACGACGTAATTAAAACTTTCTGGCATAAATTTGTTAAAAAATAAAATTATTTTTACAAAAACAAAGGAGACTAACATGGACGATTTAGGCGATAGAATGAAAAGTTATGAAATGGCGGAAGCTGGTCGTATGCTTATGCATGGACTACCTATTATGCTTCGGCTTGATGGTAAAGCATTTAGTACGTTTACTAAAGGGCTTCAACGACCATTTGATAAGAGACTTACCGATCTTATGATAGATACTACAAAGTTTCTTGTTGAACAAACTAATGCTACCATTGGATATACACAAAGTGATGAAATATCTCTTTGCATTTATTCCGATGATTTGAAAGAACAACTTTTTTTCAATGGTCGTATCCAGAAACTTACATCTGTTGTCGCATCAATGGCTTCTGCGTTTTTCAATAGAAATCTTCCAAACGCTCTTCCAGAAAAAGCTGACAAGTTTGCATATTTTGATTGTCGCGTTTGGAATGTTCCTACACTTAGCGAAGCAGCTAATGTTTTCGTGTGGCGAGAACTTGACGCTACAAAAAATGCTATACAGATGGCTGCCCAACACTATTTTTCACACACATCACTTCACGGAAAACACGGAGCGGAACTACAAGAGATGCTTTTTTCAGAAAAGCAAATTAATTTTAACGACTATCCAAGTTTCTTCAAACGTGGTTCATATATTCGTCGGGTCACACGTGCTACAAAGTTCACATCAGATGAAATTGACAGACTTCCGTCAAAACATGCGGCTAGAAATAATCCAAATCTTGAAGTAGTTAGAAGTGTCGTAGAACATATTAAACTACCTGTCATGACTAAAGTCATGAACAAAGTAGACGTTTACTTTAATGGCAAAGAACCTATTGCATTTTGATCAAATCTTCTATCTGGCACCAAAAATAGTTGACATTTAAAGTTAAAACAATACAATATATTTCGTACAAAGGAAAAACATGACTCATGCTCTACTTCTCATTGATATCCAAAATGACTTTATGCCCGGTGGTGGCCTAGCAGTCCATAATGGAAATATGGTTATCGCTCCCGCTAATGAACTCATTAAGCATTTTGGGAATGGACTTATTATCGCAACTCAAGATTGGCATCCCGCTAATCATAAAAGTTTTGCGAGTAACCATCCAAACAAAAAGCCATATGAAGTTGTAGACTTGAATGGTCTACAACAAATTCTTTGGCCCGATCATTGTATACAAGGTACTACTGGAGCAGAATTTCATACAGACCTTCTTCCTATTCCCTATGTTTTTTGTAAGGGTGAAGATATAGAGGTTGATAGTTATAGTGGCTTCTTTGATAACGGTAAGCGTAATCAAACACAACTTAATGCGTTCCTCAAAGATCATGGCATTAAGGAACTGACAGTTGCAGGACTAGCAACCGATTTTTGTGTGAAGTTTACTGTTCTTGATGCTCTAGCTCTAGGATACAAAGTTAATGTTAATATGAAAGCATGTAAGGGTGTCAACGCTATTACTCCAACAGATGATATAGCTGCATTTCGCACAATGGCTATGGCTGGCGCAACATTAGTGGTGTAAGTCATGACAACATCAACTGAAAAATATATAAAGATTCTTGAAGAGCGAGTTGATGAACTTTCAACTCTCCTCGCATCAAAAGAAACAGAAGATGTAAAAAAAATAATCAATATTAATGGATTTGAAGTACTTAAAAGATATTTGGCGATAAGATCAGATAGGATGTTTAAAGCCCCGGGAAATTTAGGAAGTACATTACAGCAATCTAATAATAGGATAATATCACATGCTAAAGCAGTCAAATTAATAATTGATAATTATCATGATTATGATATGTTTAAAGTTACAAAAGAAATTCAAGATTATATCAATATCCATTTTTCTTTTCTTAATGAATAATATATAAATAATGGATTATGAGCGACCATCTTTTCAATACATTATTTGAATCATGGCATGCAATGTCAGAAGAATCATTAGATAATAAAGTGTGGTACCACGGTAGCACAATACCAATAAGTAGATTCACAGATGATTTCGTTGGTCAAGGAACTGATAAAGAAGGACCCGGAATTTACTTTACAGATAACGAAGAGGATGCTTACGGTTACTCTAAAAAAGATGATGGTGGTGTTGTATATCGAGTTTATTTGAATTTTAAAAAGATTATTCAATCAAAAGGAAAAGCGAATAGGAAAGATATTATTAAGCTTATTCTATGGGCAGATAACGCAAAAGAAAAATTACGTAATTATGACGAAAATCTTAAAGTTGCTATAACACAAGCTTTATATGGTATATTTGAATATAATAAACTTCCTAAAGATCAGTTCTTACAGGTAGCAATAGATTTTTATCGTTATGAGCCTCAAGAGTTTGTAAAAAATATGGTAACACTTGGTTATGATGGCTTACTAGTGAAACAAACTTTTATGAATACAACACATGCAGTTGTTTATAATCCTAAAATAATTAAAGTTATTGATTTATAAAATAATCTCGTGTGTCATACACTAACAAAAAGAAAATTCTTGTATTCTTAAAAAAGCTTGTTATACTTGATTACAGAAGCTAGAAAAGAGACTTATAAAGAAGCAAAAAAACTCCTTGACGGAGACGAAAAAGCTACTAGACTATATCTCATACGAAGCAAAGAAGCTCTTTAAAAAACCTACTAAAAAAATTTCCTTGCGATAGGAAAAAAGATTGGTAGAATAGATTCATACGAATATAAATAACATTGAGACTTAATCATCTCACAACATAAAGAATAAAGATTCACCCACATGACGACCCTAGTTAACATCCTGAGCAAGCGCAACCAAAAGTGGCAGTCTATGCCATTATCTAGTCGCCCCGTCATGGCTCATCATCTCTTTAATATCACCGATATTACGAGAGGTCCAGGTTAAGAGAATAGGATAGAATCCTAAACCACTCAAAACCTTGGACCAAAAAGTCCAAGGTTTTTCTTTTTGATAACTATATACTGTGGAAAACACAACGACCCTTGAAATGCAAGGTAAGACTCCGTAGTAATACGGCACTATAAGTCTAAAACAAGGGAAGTGGTTTGGTAAGCAAAACGAACAGGGTTCGTCATTCTTTGCTAAAGAATTGGGGCGTTAATTCGCTTATGGGTCGGGACCATTACTTACCGCCAATAGTCTTTCTGTCTAATCCCGAGACAGTATTAAAGACTCTAAACAAGAAGGAACTATTCATATATGTTCTGACTATCGGGAGCCTTGGATCTAGTTAGTAGTTTGAAACTACGTTCGTTTGGAAAACGAAAAGCCGCCGAAAGGGGGCGAAAGTTTGATTCTTTATAGATCCGCCAAATAAGAAGTATATGATTTGCCCTTTTAGCATAGATAGTAATGCATCGGTTTGAAGAACCGACAATCCCGGCGCGATACCGGGGGAGGGCACCAGAATAAAAAATATTTTATATCCTCACATGGAAATAAATTAGAATATGAGTTGTAAGCATAAAAAGCGATGCACAAGGTTCTTACCCTTGGGAAGTTGGAGCATTACCAACACGACTCACCATAGTTTCATTCCCCTGTAATGTCAATGGTAGCATGTTTGACTGTTAATCAAAACGTCTTGGTCCGAATCCAAGTGGGGGAGCCATAGATAGGGTTATAGGTATATGTCCGAAGATAACAGAACCTTTGATTTCATTGATAGGACGCATAATGGTTTTGCAGCAAGCTGTTAACTTGCCGTACCGAAAGGTCAACTGGGGGTTCGACTCCCTCCCTATCAGCCATAAGTGAGTTTTTACATTCTCATGATGATTAAAAAAAATGTATATATATCCTGGTAGTGAAACAGATATCACAAAAGTCTACGAAACTTTTATTCCGTGTGCAAATCACGGCTGGGATGCCAAGTTGTTTTTATTTCATATGGTGGATGTGGTGTACTGGCTGTGCATAGTTGACTGTGAATCAACAGGTTCGGGATCGTAACCCGACTTCCACCCCAAATGTAAGGATGCATCCAGCAATACCCTTTATGGCAAAAACTGCATCCTGTTTTTATGCGCGAGTGGTGAAATTGGCAGACACACTACTCTAAGAAGGTAGCGGTAGAAATATCGTGCAGGTTCAAATCCTGTCTCGCGCACCAGTATCAGCCTGTGGGATAGAAGTTCTGTCTGCTAGTCTTGGAAATTAGAGGTGCTGGAGCGTTACCAGCCAGGCTGACCATATTTTGTGCTCGTATATTCTATGTAGTAAGAAACTCGGTTCTCAACCGAAAAAAGAGCGTGCAAGTCGCTCTACGAGTACCAAGAAGTTTTTTATGCCCGTGTGTTGAAATTGGCAGACATCACTGACTTAGAATCAGTGGCGAATAAAGTAGCGTGGAGGTTCAAATCCTCTCATGGGCACCATGAATAATATAGTTATATAGCTGGGCGTCTAGTTTAGTGGTCTGAACATATCATTGACATTGATAAGGTTCTGGTTCAATTCCAGGGATGCCTACCAGTAATTTAAATATAAAAAAGTAACATGTTTATGGGTGTATAGTGTAGAAGTTTCTGCACGCTTGACTATCAATCATGAAGTATGGGAGCATTACCCATTATACCCGCCAATTTGGCTACGAGGACTAACGGCTAGGTCGCTTCCCTGTCACGGAAGATTTCAAGTGGGTTCAACTCCCATCGTAGTCGCCATAGTAGTATATGATATTTCATAATTGTATAAATACGTTTATATGGATAACTTACAGTACATGTTAACTGAAGCATATTATAAAATGCTAAATGAAGAAACACTTCAAAGCATTAGAAATAATTGTAAGATAAATGGTGTGGAATTAGACGCATATGAAAGTAACGGACAACCATGGGTAATTACTTTATCTCGCATTTTTGTCCCTAAAGAAAATAGAGGAAAGGGTCTTGGTACTGTTGCTATGAAGTCACTCATATCATATGCAGATAAAAATAATAAATCTATCTCCCTTACTCCATCTACTGATTTCGGCGCGTCGTCTGTCGCTCGTCTGCGCAACTATTACAAGAGTCTAGGATTTGTTGACAATAAAAATAGAAATAAAGACTTTAGGTTGAGTGATACTATGTATAGACTGCCGAAAAAAGTCTGACATAATTTACAACATAAGATAATCAATAATATGGGCTGTTATCTCAGTGATAGAGCATTCGCCTTGCGCGAAAGACACAGGTTTGATTCCTGTACGGTCCACCAAAATAAAGTGAATGGAAATCCTACTAACGCTCATCACCCTTTGACAGTGTGAGTCTAGCATAAATAATGCGGTTCTTTAAACAGATGTAGGTCCGAGTAGCTTTTAAATGGAAGATTAACTAATCAAGGATTAGCTTCGTCTCGAAAACGAATGGGTGTTTCGGCACTATGGAGCGTTACCATAATCTTCCGCCAATAATGGTATAATATGATATGAAACATAGTATAGTTAATTGTGATAAATGCTACTTCTGTGAAGTACGTAGAGACATTAAAAGAAAAGGATGTAGAAACTTAATTGAATTGCATCATATTAATGAAAAAGCAAACGGTGGAGATAATAGTGCATACAATTTATTACCATTATGTTCTAATCATCATACAATGGTTCATTTAGGAATAATAACACCGATTAAATTTTATCTATCAAGTAGAGGTTGGTTACTTCACTGGAAAGATGAAAAAGGAGTGGATAAATATGGTGTATAAAATAATGGCATGTAGTTCAACAGCAGAACGCGACTCTCTGAAAGTCGATGTAGTAGGGGCAGCACCTACCATGCCAACCAATTTCAGTGAACAGGAATCCTTCGTA
>Ga0163144_10007946_pt1 | contig 23083 bp, 30 predicted proteins | sample OliLak19BULKMAT1_FD_123175 | JGI IMG/M metagenome (GOLD analysis project Ga0163144, IMG submission 123175) | Freshwater microbial mat bacterial communities from Lake Vanda, McMurdo Dry Valleys, Antarctica - Oligotrophic Lake LV.19.BULKMAT1 | ecosystem: Environmental > Aquatic > Freshwater >...
GTCGGCGGTGTATCTACTGCCAGCAATTTCATCGTCTGCCGTTATCAGTACTCCGAGACTGCGGTGACGGTCAACGAACGCAATGTCCAACCCTATGTCAACGTCGGCATGTCGCTAGACGAGCAAAACTATGTCGTGACCACGACAGGTGATGCAAATCCGACCAATGCAAGCTGCCCCTCATCGACAAATCGGACGGTGAACGCCGTCACGATCTCGACAGGGGTGTTGCACCAGAACTGCCGCTCGAACAATGTGAATCGCCTGACGGAGTGCCCTGCAGCGTCGTGATTTTGGACCGCTCGGTACAGCATGCGGCCGCGAAAGCGGCCGCATCCGCTCAAATGTTGCAATCGATCGGCATCAGCGAGCCCAATCCGCGCGTCGGCTGTGCGATCGTCATCACGACTAGTGTCGAGGGCTGCAGTATCGGTCACACGCAGCAAACCGGCGGGCCACATGCTGAGATCATGGCCCTGCGCGCCGCCCATGCTGCAGGCCACGACGTTCGCGGCGCCACCGCCTACGTCACGCTCGAACCTTGCTCCCACCACGGCCGCACGCCGCCCTGTTGCGATGCGCTGATCGAAGCTGGCATCGCCAAAGTGGTGGTCGCAATCGAAGACCCGAACCCGCTCGTCGCAGGGCAGGGCATCGCCCGCCTGCGCGCCGCCGGTATCGAGGTGGAAGTGGTGGGCGGTGAGTGGGGCGACGCATCGCGCGAACTCAACATCGGTTTCTTCTCGCGCATGAAGCGCGGCCGGCCCTGGGTGCGGATGAAGATCGCGGCCTCGCTCGACGGCCGCACCGCGCTGGCCGGCGGCGCCAGCCAGTGGATCACTGGCGAGGCGGCGCGCGCGGATGGTCACGCCTGGCGCAAACGCGCCGGCGCGGTGCTGACGGGCATCGGCACCGTGCAAAGTGACGACCCGCGGCTCGATGTGCGCCTGGTGCCCAGCGTGCTGCAGCCGCTGCGCGTGGTGGTCGATTCGCGGCTCGAGATCGCCGCCTCGGCGCGCGTTCTGCAGCCGCCCGGCCGGGCCTTGATTTACACCGCCAGCGACGACGCGGCGCGCATCGCGGCTTTGGCGTCAGCCCAGGTCGAGGTGGCCCGCCTGCCGGCCAACGCACAGGGCAAGACCGATCTGGTTGCGATGCTGGCCGATCTGGCGCGGCGCGAGGTCAACGAGCTGCATGTCGAGGCCGGCGAAAAGCTCAATGGCTCGCTGCTGCGCGAAGGCCTGGTCGACGAGTTGCTGCTCTACGTCGCCCCGCGCCTGCTCGGCGCCGGCCGCGGCATCGCGGAGCTCGGCCCGCTGGCCTCGCTCGCTGAAAGCCTGGACTTCGAGTTCGTCGATGTCGAGCGCGTCGGCGCTGATCTGCGCCTGCGCCTGCGTCCGCCGGGGCGGGCGGTGTTTTGAGCGCCTTACGCTGTCGGCTGGCGTGAACGCCTGAGTCTGGAGCTGCCGGGGGCGCAATGTCGCCCAGCCCAGCGCAGCCCAGGTCAGATCAACTCTGCTGCTGCACCACCACGGCGTACAGCTTGGCCACGTCGGCGGTGCCGTCGGCGCCTGTCACGCTGCGCAGCATCTGCAGGCCCTTGGCGCGCGTCTTGGGTGCCTGCGCCAGGGCCAGGGCCAGGCGCAGCTTGGCGTCGTCAGGGCGCTTCAGGTTGCCCTTGGCGATGCCCTTCTCGATCAGCTCGACGGCTTTGTCGGATTGGCCCATGGAGGCATACACGGTGCCGATCTTGACCAGGTCGTTGCCTTCCTTCAGGCCCGCAGCCTCGACAGCGGCCTGGGCGGCGCCGGCGGCGCTCTCGGCCTGCTGCTTGAGCACCAAGTCTTTCAGGCGCTGATGGCGCGCGGCCTGCTCGCCGGTGCCCAACGCGCCGGCGGCGTAGCCTTTGTCGATGATGGCCTTGGCTTCCACCGGAAAGCCGGCCTGAAGCGCCAGCTGCGTCATTTCCATGAAGTCGTCGGTCTTGGTGATCAGGCCATTGGCCAGCCGCAAGCGCATCACATCCAGGGCCAGGCGGTCGGCAAAGCCCGGCTTGCGCTGCAGGGCGGCCAGGTGGGCGTTCCAGTAGTCCTTCTTCGGGTAATACAACACCAGGCGCTCGAGCGCGCTCGAGAACGCGGCGTTGTTGTTCAGGCGCTTGGCGGCATCGGCCAGGCGCAGCAAGTCGTCTTCGCCAGGGCGGCGGCCGGCTTGCTCGGCCGCACTCACCTGGGCCTGGGCGTCCTTGAAGATCTGCGAGTAGTCACCGCTTTGTGATTGCACGTAGGCAATCAACTGGTTGAGCGAGGCGCTGTTGCCGCCGGCGGCACGGGCACGGTTGGCCCATTCGGTCGTCTTGGGCCAGTTCTTCTGCTGCGAATACGCGAAGGCCAGCGATTCGGCCACCTGGGCCTGCTCAGCGCCCGCCAGGCGCCCGGAGGCCATGAGCGACTCAAAGGCCGCAATCGCCGTGGGGTTGTCCCCGGCGCGTTGGGCTGCGGCGCCCTTCATGCGCTCGATCATCAACTGCTCGGCCGGGCTCTTGCCGGCAACCGCCTCGGCCTCGCGCACCTTGGCCAAGGCTTCCCTGGCCTTGCCGGCCTTGAGGAACTCACTCGCCTGTTGCAGCGGCTTGCCCACTTCAGGCCGCACACCCTGGGCTATCGCCGCGCCCATCAGGCCGACGGTCAACAGGGCAGTGGTCAGAGCGCGGATGAGTCTCATTTCAGTTCATGAACTGTTCGTTGCCGACCAGGCCGATCTTGGTCACGCCCAGACGCTGCGCGCTGGCCATCACGAAGGCGACGTTCTTGTAGGTCACCAGCTTGTTGGGGCGCAGGTGCACCTCTTGCTGATCGGGCTCGGCGGCCACCTCGCGCAGCTTGCTTTGCAACTCGTCGCGCGTGACCGCGATGCCGTTCCAGCCAATCGTGCCGTCGAAGTCGACGTCGACCCGGATCGGCGGGCGTGGCTCCTTGGGCTGGGCATTGCTCGGGATCGGCATGTTCATCTTGACGGCATGGGTCTGGATCGGGATGGTGATGATGAACAGGATCAACAGCACCAGCATGACGTCGATCAGCGGCGTCATGTTCATTTCCATCATTGGCGCGTCTTCACCGCCGCTACCGCCTACTTGCATCGACATGGTTCTTGCTCCCTAACGCGTCGTCGAGCCGGCGGGCGGTTCGGTGATGAAGCCGACCTTGAGAATGCCCGCGCGCTGGCACGCCACGACCACGCGGCCGACAGACTCGTAGCGCACCTCACTGTCGCCGCGGATGTGCACCTCGGGCTGCGGCTCCTTGACGGCCACCACCTTCAGGCGCGCCACCAGGGTCTCGATGTCGGGCAGGCGCTCCATGCCCCAGTGGATCTCGCCGTCGCGGTTGACCGCAATCGTGATGTTCTCGGGCTTGGTCTGCGTCGGCACATTGCGTTCCTGGGGCAGCTCGAGCTTGATGCTCTGCGTGACCACAGGGATCGTGATCATGAAGATGATCAAGAGCACCAACATCACGTCCACCAGGGGCGTGGTGTTGATGGTCGAGTTCATCTCGTCGTCATCGCCGTCCGAGGACGCTACGTTCATCGACATGGGCAGTCTCCTGGCGGATCAGCGTTTGCCGGCCAGCAGAACGTTGAGCAAATCGCCCGAGAAGGTGCGCACGCTTTCCATGGCGCTCTTGTTGCGGCGAATCAGCCAGTTGTAGCCCATCACCGCAGGCACGGCGACGGCCAGGCCGATCGCGGTCATGATCAGCGCTTCGCCCACCGGGCCGGCCACCTTGTCGATCGAGGCCTGACCCGAGGTGCCGATGCTGGTCAGCGCGTGCAGGATGCCCCAGACGGTGCCGAACAGACCGACGAACGGGGCGGTGGAACCCACCGTGGCCAGAATCGCCAGGCCGTCCTGCAGGCGGCTGTTGATGTTGTCCACGGCACGCTGGATGCTCATGCCGATCCAGGTGTGCTTGTCGATCGATTCCACCATCGTGCCCTCATGGTGGTCGCTGGCCTTCAGGCCGCTCTCTGCGATGAAGCGGAAGGCGCTGGCTTCATCCAGGCTCTCGGCGCCCTTCTTGATCGAGCCGGCCGTCCAGAAGCTCTGACTCGCGACCTTGGCGCTCTTCATCAGCTTGCTCTGCTCGAACAACTTGGTGAAGATGACGTACCAGCTGGCCATCGACATGATGACCATGATGATCAGCGTGGTGCGCGAAATGATGTCGCCATCTCTCCACAGCGCCTCGAGGCCGTACGGGTTGGCAACCGATTCCTTGCTGATCGTGGGGCCCGCTGCCACCGCCGCCGCTGCCACGGGGGCGGCGGCATCAGCGGCAGGCGCCGACGCTGCGGCCTGCGCCAAGGCGGCGGTCGGCAGGCTTGAGGCCACGGTGGCCAGGGCGATCAGCGCGGCCACGAAAGGGGCGCGGACAAGTTGGGTCAAAGACATGGTTCCTCCAGGATACAAACGTGCGTGGTGAGTCGTGCCGCGCTGGTGACGAACAGGTGAACTGAGACGCTGGTGCTGACCGGTCAGCCGGCCAGCTTCCAGACGTACTCGACTTCGAAAGAACCGCCGACAGCGCGGCCGTTGTCGTCGAGGCCGGGGGAGAACTTGCATTCGCTGAGCTTCTGCACCGCAACGCGGTCCAGAGCCTTGTGCGCGCGCGAGGCGCCGGCCGAGCGCACGACCTCGGCGGCCGAAAGCTTGCCGGCGCTATCGACGGTGAAGCGCACCCGGGTGGTGCCGGTGGCATCTTCCTTGAGCGCGGCTGCCGGGTAGTCGTCTGGCCCTGGGGCGCAGGCCTGCACGTTGCCGATGGCGGGGCGTGCCGCGACGCGCGCGGGGGCCGGGGCCGGAGCGGCGGGTGCGGGCGCGGCGGACTGAGGTGCAATCACCACCGCCGTGGGAGGCGGCGCCACCGTGGTGGTGGTAATCGTGGGCGCCGGCGTTGGCGGGGCGTTGACGATGACCTCCGGCGGCGGCACGAAACTCGGCGGCGGCGGCGCGAACTTGGGCGGCGGCGGCAGGTTCTCGGGCGGCGGCGGCGGGGGCTTGGTCTCTTCGATGATCTTGGTTTCGATCGGGCCCTTGATGACCTCGATCACCGTTCGCGCCAAGCCGTGCAGCAGGGCGTAAGCCAGCACGATGTGCAGGACGATGACGACACCGATCCCGGCCGCATTCTTCCTGGGGTTGCGTTGCTGCTCGGCGTAATTCAATCCAGTCCTCCAGTCGCCTCGCTCAGAGGACGCTGCTCCATCAATTCAAAGGCCTTGTGGGCCGGCGCAACGGCATACGCTGCAACATACGTACCTGGTGCGATGCACCGCAGAGGGCGCAAATATATCGCCAAAGCCGGAATGCCCACCTCCGGGCATCACCCTAGTGAACCGTGACGTGCCGGGTGGCGGGCTGCGCTCCTTGGTCACGCCGGCGGTGGTGAAATGCAAACAACCGCGCGCGGCGCCGGTTTTGCCGAGGCTGAGGAATGATCGAATTCGACCACAACGAGACCCTGGCGCAGGCCACGGCGCGCAACGTCAACGACGCCCTGATGGAAGACATCGGCCGTGGTGATTGGACTGGCATGCTCGTGCCCGCCGGGCGCCGCGTGCAAGCGCAGGTGCAAGCCAAGGAAGCCGCGGTGCTGTGCGGGCAGGCCTGGTTTGATGCCTGCATGCACCGCATTGATGCGTCGACCCAAGTCGAGTGGCTCGTCGCCGAGGGCGCCGCGGTGGCGAGCGGCAGTGTGGTGTGCCGCATCCAGGGCGACGCGCGTGCTTTGCTGGCTGGCGAGCGCCCGGCCCTGAACTTCCTGCAGATGCTGTCCGGTGTCGCCACGGTGACCCACCACTACGCCCAGGCCCTTGTCGGCGCCTCACCGCCGGGCCGTCGCTGCGTCGTGCTCGACACGCGCAAGACCCTGCCCGGCCTGCGCCAGGCGCAGAAGTACGCGGTGCGCGTCGGCGGCGGTCATAACCAGCGCCTGGCGCTGTGGGACGGCATCCTGATCAAGGAGAACCACATTGCTGCGGCCGGCGGCATTGCGCCAGCGCTGGCGGCCGCACGGGTGCTCAATGCCGGTGTCGACATCCAGATCGAAGTCGAGAACCTGGCCGAACTGCAGCAGGCACTGGACGCCGGCGCAGCCAGCGTCTTGATCGACGACTTCAGCCACGACGACATGCGTCGCGCCGTCGCTCTGACTGGGGGGCGGGCACTGCTCGAAGTGTCGGGCGGGGTCGATCTGGCCGCGGTGCGCGAGATTGCCGCTACCGGCGTCGACCGCATCTCGATCGGCAAGTTGACCAAGGACGTGCGCGCCATCGACCTGTCGATGCGCGTCGTCGCCTGACCGTGGTCCCGACACGCCGCGCGGGCGCGAGGCTGCGCGCAGCGTGGTGGGGGCGAGGAAGATCTCCTCCAACTTCGCTTTATTGCGTCGTCGCAACGCGTGCAAATACAACCGGCTGGTGAGCGAGGGCAACGCCATCGAGTCTTCCGGCATCGGCCTGGCCCTGACTGCGACCTAGCGAAGCAGGGGCATCTGCTGCGGTATTCCGCCACCAGGCGGCACAGGACGGTTGCGCAGGGAGTACACATGCATCGCCAACAACTCTTCCTTGATGATCGGCGGAAATCCCTGTCGTTCTGGTCGGGGGCTGAACTCCTTCTCCTGGAAGTAGAGGTCGAGTGCAGCGGTATCCGGCCAGAGCCTGGACAAGTCATTCGCGATTCGAGGGAAGTCCGATGACAGATGGACAGGCCGCACGCCTTTGGGCAATGCGTCGAGCCAGTTCCACGTGTGACCGAGGACCAGGTCGTCCTCCGGCCTGGGGGAGCGCCGCTCCCATGTGTGCCGGTCGGCCTCGGTGTTGATGAAGGATTGCGTGCTCTCGTGCATGGCGACACTCGCGTCTCATTCGCTGAAAGACCAGCGGCAGCTCAGTCTTGCACTTCCAGGCTGACCTGTCGGTACGCTGACGCACACTCGTCGGCCCGCGCCTCAGCGCGCCGCTTTCCGGACTTCGTGATGGAGTGCGTAGCGGCCTGGCAGTGATCTGCCTGTCGCAATGATCGGCAGCTTCTCAGCTGCTTGAGGGTTGCTGGACCCAAAGCGGGCGTCGAGCGGCGCCGCCGGTGATCAGGTGGTGGCCTGGTGGCTCTCCAGGGCCATCCGGGCGATGCATCCCGAGCGAGTCTCGCCCGCGGCGCGCGCCAATGCGTCGAGTCGATGCAGCACGCGCCGCGGCAGACTGATGTTGACTCGCTCGAGCTTGTCATCCAGCACCGCGGGGTCCACCTTGACGACAGCCCATACCCATGTCTTCCATTCCTTGTGCTTCTTGCGCAAAGCGTCGACGCTGGACGGCTGAGGAATGTCCTGCCCCAAATCAAGAGCGGTTTCGATCCATGCGGTGATGGCCTCTTCGGCCTTGGCCATGGCCTCTTCCATCGTGGCACCTGCCGAAAAGCACCCTGGTAGGTCAGGCACGACGACGCCGAATGCTTCGATCTCGGTGCCCGGTTCAATCGCTACGGGGTAACGCATGTTGCAGCCTCTTTTCAGATCCCGGCCTGTCGCCGTATCGCCTTCACTAGGCCAGCCCCCAAGTCCTTCTTGGGGTGGGGTACCACCACGATGCCTGCGCGCGCCGGGTGTGTAAAGACATGATGAGATCCGTTGACGCGGACAAGCCGCCAACCTGCCTTCTCGAGTTGACGTATCGGGTCGGCGCTACTAATTTGTGTATCGTACACACGAATGTGCCGTGTGCAAATCGATCGACTGCGCAGAGCCCTGGCCGGCGAGTCGAAGTCTTCTCGGCTATTGCTTGGTCCGCCTCACGCCATCGAGGAGCGTCACCTATGGTCGGAAGATGGACATCATTCCTGCAGCGCCCGCTGCAATGATCGGCGTGGCGGCTCAGCCGTTTGCCACCGCTGTCGGGATCGCTTCGGCCAGAAAGTCGTACACCCTTCGCACCAGCCGATTGCTTCGGATCTCGCGGTGCACCGCCAGCCAGCAGGGCAGCGCCGGGATGCCCAGTTGCGGCAGCAGCGCCACCACGCCAGGCCAGTGGCGAATGTTGTAGCGAGCCACGAAGCCGATGCCCGCACCCGTTGCCACGAGTCGGCCGTAGGCCACTTGGTCGTCGGTGCGTAGCGCAAAGCTTTCGCGCTGCAACGACAGGCCCATCGCGGCAAAGCCGCGCACGATGGTTTCGTCGCGGTCGTAGCCGATGAGGCGATGGGCCAGCAACTCCTGCGGCCTGCGCGGGGTGCCGGCGCGGTCCAGATAGCTTTGGTGGGCTGCGGCAACGATCTCGACTTCGGCCAGCTTGCGCGCCACCAGAGATCCCTGCTCGGGCCGCACCATGCGCACCGCGATGTCGGCCTCGCGGCGCAGCAGATTGGTCAGCTGGTTGCTGGCCAACAGTTCAACCGCAATGCCTGGCTCGGCCTGCTGCAGCCGCGCCAGCAGTGGAGGCAGCAGCCAGGTGGCCGCCACCTGGCTGGTGGTGATGCGCACGGTGCCGGTGGTGGCGCCGCGGCTCTTGGCCAGGCTGCGCGCCAAGGCGCTCGCGCCTTCTTCCATCTGCCGCGCGGCCTCGGCAATGGCCAGCCCGGTGGCAGTGGGTGTGACGCCACGGCCGGTGCGCTCGAACAGGGGCGCGCCAAGCTGAAGCTCAAGCTCGGCAATGTGCCGCGAAAGCGTGGGTTGCTGCGCCTGCAAGCGCCGCGCCGCGCCCATCAGGCTGCCGGCGTCGAGCACGGCCACAAAGCTCTTGACGAGCGCCCAGTCGAAGTCACCCATGCCGCCAGAAGCCATGCATAAGTGTATAGCTGCCATGCCTAGTCAGGCAATTGTCAGCCAGGTTCTCGGGCCCGAGACTCACGTCCTCGCAATCCACCACGCCACGCCGCCATGACCACCGCCACCCGCTCCACCGTTCTCATCCTGGGCGCCAACGGCCGTCTTGGCCTGGCCGCTGCACAGGCCTTCGACGCAGCAGGCTGGCGGGTGCTGGCGCAGGTACGCCGCGCCGCGATGGTCGGCATGCCGGCGCGGGCGCGGCTGGTACATGCGCCGGTGAACGATCTGCAGACCCTGAGCGCACAAGCCGCCGGCGCCCAGGTCGTCGTGCATGGCCTGAATCCACCGTACACCCGCTGGGCCAGCGAAGCGCTGCCGCTTGCACAAGCCGGCATGGACCTGGCACAACGGCTTGGCGCGCGCTTCATGCTGCCGGGCAACGTCTACAACTTCGGCACGCACATGCCGCCGCTGCTGCGTAGCGACACCCCTCAGCAAGCCGACACGCGCAAGGGCCGAGTTCGCGTGGCCATCGAGGCAGAGTTGCAGCGCCGCTGCGCCGCCGGCACGCTGCGCGCGACGGTGTTGCGCGCCGGGGACTTTTTCGGCGCCGGCACGGGCAGTTGGTTCGATCTGGTTGTCGCCAAGGCCATCGTGGGGGGCAAGGTGGCTTACCCCGGTCCGCTGGACCTGGCCCATGCCTGGGCCTATCTGCCCGATCTGGCACGGGCCTTCGTTGCGGCGGCGCAGGCCGAGGGCCTGCCGCCTTTCGCCAACCTGCACTTTGCCGGCCACACTCTCACCGGACACGAGTTCCTCGCCGCGCTCGAACAAGAGGCTGCCGCCCTGGGCATCGCGCCGCTGGCCGGCTTCAAGCGGGGCGGCGTGCCCTGGGGCGTGATCCGTCTGGGTGGCCTGCTGATTCCGCTGTGGCGCGAGCTGGCCGAGATGGCCTATCTCTGGCGGGTGCCTCATGCGCTGGACGGTGCCTCGATGGAGTTCCTGGCCTTGCCCGGGGCAACCCGCATTCATGGTGCGCTGCGCGCATCACTGATAGGGCTGGGCCTCGGTCATGGCGCGGCAGGACCGAACTCCGCGACGGCAATCCAGTGACAGACCCGCGACCTCACCTGTGTTTCATGCACCCTCCGAACGAGCGCTCTCATGACTTCCATCACCCATCCCGCGCCGCCGCGCCCCGCCGCCCCGCCGCCACGGCGACGCCCGCCAACCCCGCGTCGCGCGGCCTCGGCGTCTTGCTCATCCTTGATGGGCTGCTCTCGTTTGCGCCCTTGGCCGTGCTCGGCACGGCCATCGGCTGGCCGGCGTCGCTGGGCAACCCTGCCGCCGAATAGCTCGCGGCGATCCACGCCAAGGCCGGCATGGTGACGCTGGGTTACGGCCTGTACCTGCTGTACTCGGTGCTGGTGGCGCCAGTGATGATCGGCTTGGCGCTGTTCATGGCCTTGTCGCTCGGCACCCTGTGCGCCTTTGCCCTGCGCGATGGCAGCATGCCACGCTGGCTGGCATGGCTGGGCCTTGTCAGCACGGCGTTGTTGGCCGGCCTGCGCTGCCGGTGTTCGGCGGCCCGGCGCTGGTGCCGGTGGCCGCGGCGGTGAGCCTGCTGTCAGTGTGGATGCTGACCGCCGGCGTGTGGGCGCTGTGCCGCAGCTGACTCGCCCAGAGGTATCGGTGCGGACCGGAGCGTTTGGGCGAAGTGCCTTGTGCATCAAGCTCGGCGTCGGGATACTGGCCTGCGCCAGCCCGTCGGGCCACCAGCGGCCTCGCGTCAGGATCGTTTCGGTGCTGACCTGCCACCGGTAGAGTTCGAGCGACGACGTTCGCGACGTTTGCGAATGTCCAAGGAATCGGGGTCGACTCACTGCGCAGTGCGAGTGTGTCGCGACCAACACCCAGCGAAGATCCGGAGCGCAAAGATGTGAGCGCCGAGCTACCTGAAGCGGGCTTGTAGCTCGGAAGGACGGCGCGACCATGAGATCGACCCGGCGCGGCGGCGTGCATCCCATCCCGATTTTCCGCCTGGATATGTGCATCCTCAAGGCAACCCTCGCCGACAGGCAACCCTCGCCGCTTCCCCAGGTCTTCCCCAACGCCCGCCCAAAGCCTAAGAATTTAGGGGCCGCGCACTGGCGGCCCAGACTGTTTACTGGTGGGACGAGGAGGCTCGAATCACAGGCGCTGGAGACCGTGGAGCCTCAATTCCCAGCGCGAACTCTTGAACGGTTCCTGCAAGAGTTCCTGCATGGCAGCGGCGTTGGTGCCAATCGCGCCGTCTACTTCAGGCCAATCAACATGGTCAGCGCATCAAGGGGCGACTCGATGAAGCCGTGTTTGGCGTAGAAGGCCTTGGCATCTTCGTCGATCGCGTGACAGAGCAGCGCGCGCACGCCGATCAACTCCGCCGCTTGCATCGACCGAAGTACCGCGTCCTTCAGTAGGCCGCCGCCAATGCCGCGACCCGACCAGTTGCTGTGCACCGCCAAACGGCCAAGCACGACCACCGGCAGCGGGTCAGGCATCTTGCGGCGCAGTCTGCCGGGACTGGCCTCAGCGGCGATCGAACCTGCCGCAAGCGCGTAGTAGCCGACCACATGTTGTTGCGCGTCGCAGACAACATAGGTACGTGACGCCCCGGACACGGCGTTCGCCAGTGCGCGCTTGGAGAGCCACAAGTTCAAAGAAGCATGGCGGCAAACAAACGCCGAGGTGTCGTGCTCAGCCGTCAGCGGCACCGGCGGCCCGGGGGCCAGGTCGGTCACTTGTCCCAAGGCGCGCGCTTGGACAGCAGTCGCTTGAGTCCGGCGTTTTTGGCGAGCGGCGCATCCATCAAAGCCACGAAGGCCTTGTACTGCTTCGCGGTGGCGGCGAACAGAGTCTGGTCCAGCAAGACCTGCTCTGCTTTTTCGCGCGAGGCTTCGAGCATGAAATCGGTGCGGCTCTTGCCTTGGAGGCGAGCGGCACGGTCAATCAGCTCCCGCTGGGCAGGTGGCGTGCGAAGGTTGATGACGGAAGACGATGCGATGCTCATGGCAGAATTGTATCGCGTGTGTGCACATTGTCCATACGCCGGATATCCACCACACCTAAGGCCGCCGGCCAGCTCGATCTGTTGCCTCAATCGGCGCGATTGAGCTTGTCCGGCAGCGCCAATGCGCGCTTCGGATCACCACGCACCGCAAGTTTCTCGAATCGCACCTTGGCGTCGTAGTTGGCGAGCGCGAAGGTTGCCAACTCATCCATCAGCTTGTTGACGCTGACGGCGTTGGACTTGGCAAGCGCCTTCAGGCGCTCATACTTGTCGTCGGGCAGGCGGATCGTGAGCCTTGGCATGGGGACCCCATCGGACATAGCTCAGGATGGGTTCAGCCTGTTCGAGAAACGGCTCCCACGTCGTTGGGTTGCGACGACACATTCAATGCGTGCGGGAGTCTGTGGACGCGCAGCCAAGATCGCGTGCGGCCGCGTGCAACCTTTTGTCGCGCGTCCATAGCTCCGCGCCTTGCGTCAACGCAACCGCCGCCAGCAGATGAACGTCGATATAGCCGATGCCCTTCCCGTTAAGGCCATGGCGTGCGATGAACCGCATCCGAGACATCGCGGCATGCTCGGATGGTGGAGACGAGGAGGATCGAACTCCTGACCTTCGCATTGCGAACGCGACGCTCTCCCAGCTGAGCTACGCCCCCACGGCATCGCAGATTCTAGCAGTCGTGCTTGACTTCATCGAGGCAGCATGCGGGCAGCATGCGCGCGTTGCGACCAGCCTGGAGAGCTTCATGACAAGCAAAAAAACCACGTCGCTTGCGAGAGATCCGGCGTGGCTGGAAGGCCAGTACGACAACCGGCGGCGCGTTCCCGCTTTCGCGCAACACGTCGAGCACTGGCGTCTCGGTTCAGCCCAGGCACGCCGACAGTTGGCTTGCCGCCTCGACATCCCCTTGCCCAGTGATGCCACCTTGGCGCTCGACGTCTTCCCGGCGGCCCGCCCACATGCGCCTGTACTGGTGTTCATCCACGGCGGCTAGGCGGAGATCGGACAAGGCCGACTCCTCCTTCGTGACTGAACCCTTCGTTGCAGCCGGTGCGATGGTGGGCCACTCTGCAGGGGGCCACTTGGCCGCCATGCAGTTGGCTTGTGCTTGACGCCTGAGGTGATCGCGCGGACCAGTCCAGCCTCGTTTTCGGTGCCGCAGCAGGCCTGTCTGCCAAGAGACCCGCGCGCGCGATCACTTCACTGTGCTCGATGACCTCGTCAATTCCCAAGCAGGACTGCATCGCCAGGTGGCGCAATGGCGGTTGCCGTGAGATGCTCTGCAGGCTGTTCTGTGGCGGACGGCTATCGATCGGATAGGCGCTTTGCATTGGCATGCCGCCGCTTCATGAGATAAGTTCCGAAAAGCCGCGGCCGCTGAATCGGCTGTGTGGCCAACCTCGCTGATTTCATTCACAGGAGAGTGATATGGGTTTGAAAGGATCGAAGACCGAGCAGAACCTGAAGGACGCCTTTGCGGGCGAATCGCAGGCCAATCGCCGGTATCTGTATTTCGCAAACAAGGCCGACATCGAGGGCCAGAACGACGTCGCTGCGCTGTTCCGATCCACCGCCGAAGGCGAGACCGGTCATGCACACGGCCACCTCGAGTTCCTCGAGACGGTCGGTGACCCAGCAACCGGCCTGCCGATCGGCAGCAGCCGTCAGAATCTGAAGGCTGCTGTGGCTGGCGAGACGCACGAGTACACCGACATGTACCCGGGCATGGCCAAGCAAGCGCGCGATGAAGGGTTCGACGAAATCGCCGATTGGTTCGAGACGCTGGCCAAGGCCGAGCGTTCGCACGCCAACCGCTACCAGAAGGCGCTCGACGCGCTGGTCGACTGACCAGTTTGCGTCGGTCGTGACAAGGGGCTTCATGCCCCTTGTTTTTCATCCGGCCCTGAAACACCGAACCCCATGCGCGAAGGCAACCTAGAAGCCCCGACCCGGCACCCCATCGACTGGCTCAACCCCGACTTTCATGACGAGGCCTCGGCCATGAAAGAAATGGAGCGGGTGTTCGACATCTGCCATGGTTGCCGGCGTTGCGTCAGCCTCTGCCAGAGCTTTCCGACCCTGTTCGACCTGGTCGACGCGACGCAAGACGGCGAAGTCCACGGCGTGAAGAAGCAAGCCTACTGGGATGTTGTCGACCAGTGCTACCTGTGCGACCTGTGCTACATGACCAAATGTCCGTACACACCGCCGCATCCCTGGCAGGTCGACTTCCCGCACCTCATGCTGCGCGCCAAGGCGATCAAGTTCAAGAAGGGCGGTGTCAAGGCGGGGGAGAAGTTCCTCGCATCGACCGATGTGCACGGCCAGTTCGCGGGGATCCCGGTCGTGGTGCAGACCGTCAATGCGGTGAACAAGACCAAGCTGGCGCGCAAGGTGATGGACAAGACGCTGGGGGTGCACCCCGACGCCTGGATGCCGGCGCTCGCCACCCAGCGATTTCGCTGGGGCGAGAACAAGCAAGGTCGCGCCACCGTCGTCAACAACGGCCAGCGCACCCCCGGCAAGGTGGCGATCTTCGCCACCTGCTACGTCAACTACAACGAGCCCGGTATCGGCCACGACCTCGTCAAACTGCTCGAGCACAACCAGGTTCCCTATGTGATCGTCGAGAAGGAAGCCTGCTGCGGCATGCCCAAGCTCGAGTTGGGCGATCTGGACGGTGTGGCCCGGCACAAAGAGGCCAACATGCCAGTCTTGGCGCGCTACGCCAAGGAGGGTTACGCCATCGTTTCGGCAGTACCCAGCTGCACGCTGATGTTCAAGCAGGAGCTGCCCTTGATGTTCCCGGCGTGTGCCGACACCCAGGCGGTGCAGGCGGCCATGTTCGACCCGTTCGAGTACTTCATCGCGCGCCACAAGGATGGTCTGCTCAAGACCGACTTCAGGACAGCGCTGGGGCGCGTCAGCTATCACATCCCGTGTCATGGGCGGGTGCAGAAGATCGGTAGGAAAACCGAAGAGATGTTCAAGCTGGTGGGCACCAAGGTCGAGGTGACGCTCAACACGGTCGAGCGCTGCTCCGGCCACGCCGGCACCTACGGCGTCAAGACGGCGACCCACCTGGTGGCGATGAAGATCGGCAAGCCCGTCTTCAAGGCCATGGCCAAGGACGAACCCGATGTCATCAGCAGCGACTGCCCGATGGCCGGCCATCACATCGCCCAAGGCATGCGCCAGGCCGGCACGCCGGCCAAGGCGTTGCATCACCCGCTGACCCTCGTGCGCATGGCCTACGGATTGGAGTGAACGCGATGACCAGCATCACCCGTACAGACTTGCTGACGCTCGAGGCCTACGCCAAGATCCGTCAGAGCAGCAAGCCCGCCGCCATCGCCCACCGCCGCCTGCGCAGCGTGGCCCTCGGCGAGCACATCAACCTGCAATTCGAAGATCAGCTGACGATACGCCGGCAGATCCAGGAGATGCTGCACATCGAGAAGATCTTCGACGAAGACGGCATCCAGAGCGAGATCGATGCCTACGCGCCGCTGATCCCGGACGGGGCCAACTGGAAAGCAACGATGTTGATCGAGTATCCCGATGTGCACGAACGCAAGCGCGAGCTGGCGCGGCTGATCGGCGTCGAGGACCGAATGTTCGTCGAGGTCGAGGGCCACCCGCGCGTGTTTGCCATCGCAGACGAAGATCTCGATCGCGACACCGACGAGAAGACCTCGGCAGTGCACTTTGTGCGCTTTGAGTTCAACCCGGCGCAACGTGCAGCGATCCTCGCGGGCGCCGCAGTGAAGATCGGCTGTGACCATACCCATTACCCCGCGCATGTCCCAGTCAGCGCGGAGACACTGGCCAGCCTGGCGGGCGACCTGCGTTGAGGCTGTCTCCGATCGTCGCCGGCACCTGGCGCATGGCCTCATGGGGCTGGGACGTTGCCGCGCGCGTGCGCTGGATCGAGCAATGCCTGGCTCTGGGCGTGAGCAGCTTTGATCACGCCGACATCTACGGCGGCTACAGCGTGGAGGCCCTGTTCGGCGAAGCGCTGGCCGCGGCGCCTGGTCTGCGCGAGCGCCTGCAGGTCGTCACCAAGTGCGGCATCAAGCTCGTCACACCGGCCCGTCCGCTGCACCGTGTCAAGTCTTACGACACGTCGCGCGCCCACATCACGGCCTGCGTCGAGGCCTCGCTGCGGGCCCTGCGCACCGACCGTATCGATGTGCTGCTGTTGCACCGCCCCGACGCCCTGATGGACCCCGCCGAGGTGACCGATACGTTTGCAGCGCTGCGTTCCGCAGGCAAGGTGCTGCACTTCGGTGTCTCCAACCACACGTCGTCGCAGCTGGCTCTGCTGCACCGCCGTCTCCCGCTGGTGACGCAGCAGATCGAGTTTTCGCCTCTGCGGATGCAGGCGCTCGCCGATGGCACGCTCGATCAATGTGTTGACCTCGGGCTCCGGCCGATGATCTGGTCGCCCCTGGCAGGAGGCAGCCTTTTCAGCGCCGATGACGAGCGCGCACGCCGGGTGCGCGGTGCGCTGACCGACCTGGCGCTGGCGAACAACGTGAGTGTCGCCACGGCGGCCTACGCTTGGATCCTGCGTCATCCGGCGCGGCCCCTGCCGATCACGGGGTCGTCGCGTGTCGAGGCCATCGCCGAGGCCGTGGCCGCCCTATCGCTGCGCATCGATGCTGAGGACTGGTACCAGGTGTGGCGCGCCAGCGAAGGCCACGACGTGCCCTGATACCCTTTCGTCCCCTTCGGACGGGAGACGTGATGACGGCAAGTTGTGATCTGGGGCTGATCGGCCTGGCGGTGATGGGCCAGAACCTGGCGCTCAACATCGAGAGTCGAGGCTTCCGCTTGGCGGTATACAACCGCAGCCCCGAGGCGATGCAGGCCTTTGTGGCAGCGCACCCTGGCAAGCGGCTGCATGGCGCTACCGACCTCAGCCACTTCGTGGCTTCACTCAAGCGCCCGCGCACGGTGATGCTGATGGTCAAGGCCGGCGGCGCCGTCGATGCCGTGCTCGAGCAACTCGGGCCACTGCTCGACGCAGACGACATCGTCATCGATGGCGGCAACAGTCTGTTTACCGACACCGAGCGCCGCGCGGTCGCTTTGGAGAGTCGCGGCTTGCGCTTCGTCGGTGCGGGCGTGTCCGGGGGCGAGGAGGGTGCACGCAAGGGCCCATCCATCATGCCGGGCGGCCCGGCCAGCACCTGGCAGGTGCTGCAGCCGATCTTCGAGAGCATCGCCGCCCGGGTCGATGGCCAGCCGTGTGTGATGCACATCGGCGAGGGCGGCGCCGGCCATTACGTGAAGATGGTGCACAACGGTATCGAGTACGGCGACATGCAGTTGATCTGCGAGGCCTACGCCGTGTTTCAGGCCGCGGGCATGAGCAGCGACGAGATGGCCGAAGTGTTCGAGCGCTGGAACGATGGCGAGTTGCAAAGCTACCTGATCCAGATCACCGGCAAGATCCTGCGCCAGCGCGACTCCGAGACTGGCGTGCCGGTGGTCGATCTGATTCTCGACAAGGCAGGACAGAAGGGGACGGGGCAGTGGACACTGATGAACGCCGCCGACAACGCCGTGGTCGTGAGCACGATCAACGCAGCGGTCGAGGCGCGTGTGCTGTCGTCGATGAAGGCGGCGCGCGTGGCGGCCAGCGCCGTGCTTCACGGCCCGGTGGCGACGCTGAGGGGCGACCGCGCCCTCCTGGTGGCGCAGGTCCGTGACGCGCTGTATGCCGCCAAGATCGTCAGCTATACCCAGGGCTTCGACCTGATGCGCACGATGGGCTTGCGCCGCGGCTGGGCGCTCGACCTGGGCGGTATTGCCAGTATCTGGCGTGGTGGCTGCATCATCCGCGCACGCTTTCTCAACCGCATCACGGAGGCCTTCCGTGCCGAACCCGCCTTGGCCAACCTGATGCTGGCACCTTTCTTCTGCAGGGCATTGAACGAATCCCAGGCGGCGTGGCGCGAGGTTGTCGCCACCGCCGTCGGCCATGGCATCCCTGTGCCAGCGATGAGTGCCTCCCTGGCCTACTACGACGCCTACCGCAGCGCCCGCCTGCCGGCCAACCTGTTGCAGGCGCAGCGTGACTTTTTCGGTGCCCATACCTACGAGCGCATTGATAGGCCGGCGGGCCAGGCCTTTCACACCGAGTGGCCGGACGTCGTTGAGTGATCCGGGCCTGGCTGTGGCACGCAGCCCACAGTCAGGCCACTGCAGGGCGCTAGCCCCCCTTGTGGGGGAATGACGACGGACCAGGGCGCGCGAAGAATGGTTGACACATGACGGCGGCACGGGGATGCCGTTCGTGTTGCCAGGAGCGCACCATGCCCCAGACGTTGAATGTCGGATCGCGGTCTCTGTTCGTGACGTTGACGGGCTGGATGTTCATTGCCCTCGGCGCCCTCGCCAGTTTGTCGGGACTGCTGCAGAACGCCACCGTGGCTTCCTGGCTGCCCGGCCTGCAAGGCCTGGGCGCCGCCCAACCCCTGCCGCTGCTGACCGGGTTGTTGATCGGCTACCTGCCTTGGGTGGTGGGGGCTGGCCTGGTGCTGTCCCTGGCCACGACGGCCAGTTCAGCGGGCCTGTTGCTGCGCCTGGACTGGGCGCGCCACTGTTTCATCGCGCTGTTGGGCCTGGCCATCGCGGCCAACCTGATCAGTCTGTGGCTGCAGCACGAGGTGGTGCAGTCTGTGGTCGAGGCCACCCTGGCGCGCGCTCCGTTGCCGGCTGTGGTCGCACACGTCTTTGGCAGTTTCGCCACGGTGTCCCAGGTGATGGCGGCCGTGGTGACGTTGACGGCCTGCTCTGTGCTGTGCTGGATCATGCGGCGCCTGATGTCGCCCGGCGTGCGGCAGGAATTCGCCTGAGACCTTGGCAGGATCGAGCGCCGCGCAAACGACGAGGCCCCGACAAGCGGGGCCTCGACTGCCTCGGGGTTGCGTCAGCCGATCTACTTCGTGCCCAGAACCCAGGCTGCCAGTTGCTTGGCCTCGGCCTCGCTGACCTGCGGGTTGGCGGGCATGGGCACAGCGCCCCAGACGCCCGAGCCGCCCTTGAGAATCTTTTGCGCCAGCTTGTCGGCGGCGTCCTTTTGACCGGTGTACTTGGCCGCCACGTCCTTGTAGGACGGTCCGATGACTTTTTTCTCGACGGCATGGCAGGCCATGCAGTTCTTCTTCTGGGCCAGGTCGGCGTTGGCGAAGGCAGGCGACGCAAAGGCGGCACCGAGGGCGACGCACAGGGCCATCAGGGATTTCATGACTTCCTTCCGCTAGGGGGGTGGAACAGCTGGGTTACAGTGAGCTTGAACGGCATTCTAGGCAAGTCGGTTGACGCCCTTGTGCCGCGAGGAGATCGACATGTGGTTCGTGGTGCTCGGTGTATTGCTGATCGCCTTGAAGTTTGCAGAGGTCAGTTTTGTCGCGGCCTGGAGCTGGTGGGCAGTGCTGTCACCCTTCGCCGCCGCCGCAGTCTGGTGGGCCTATGCCGACAGCAGCGGCCTGACCAAGAAGCGCGAGATGGACAAGCTCGAGGCGAAAAAGCTCGAGCGCCGGCGCGCCAACATGGACGCCATGGGCATCGACCGCGAAAAGCAGAAGACCCAGGAAGCCGCGGTGCGGGCCCGGCGCGCCGCTGCCGAGCGAGCAGAGAGCGGCCGCACCAGGAAGCGCGAGCACAACGAGCAGGTGATCAAGGACAGCGTGTTCGATAGCAAGACGCGAACGAGCACGAGCTTCGGCGACTCGCCGGAGGACAAACCGAAGGCGTGAGCCTCAGTCGAAGCGGTCGAGCACCGCGCCGGTGCTGGCACTCGACGCGTTCTTCGCAAACTTGCCCAGCACACCGCGGGTGTAGCGCGGCGGCGGTGGCGTCCAGGCGGCGCGGCGTTGGGCGATCACGTCCTCGGCCACGTTCAGGCTCAGCAGCAGCTGGTGCGCGTCAATCGTGATCGAGTCGGCCTCGTGGATCAACGCGATCAGCCCGCCCGCGCTGGCCTCCGGCGTCACGTGCCCAACCACCATGCCCCAGGTGCCGCCTGAGAAACGGCCGTCGGTGATCAGGCCCACGCTTTCGCCCAGGCCCTGGCCTATCAGCGCGCTGGTCGGGGCCAGCATCTCGGGCATGCCCGGCGCGCCCTTCGGGCCCAGGTAGCGGAGCACCATCACGTCGCCGGGCTTGATGCGGCTGTCCATGATCGCGGCCAGCGCGCTCTGCTCGTCGTCGAAGACGCGCGCCGGGCCGGTGATGACGGGGTTCTTCAGGCCGGTGATCTTGGCCACGCTGCCCTCGGGGCTGAGATTGCCCTTCAGGATGGCCAGGTGCCCGTGGTCATACACCGGGCTGTCGATCGGGCGAATCACCTGCTGATCGGCGCGCAGCACCGGCACGTCGGCCAGGTTGCCGGCCACCGTCTTGCCGGTGATCGTCATGCAGTCACCGAACAGCAAGCCGGCGTCGAACAGTACCTTCATCACCGCCGGGATGCCACCAGCGCGGTGCAGGTCGATCGCCAGGTTGCGGCCGCTGGGCTTGAGGTCGCACAACACCGGCACGCGGCGCCGCACACGCTCGAAGTCGTCGATGGTCCAGACCACCTCGGCGGCATGCGCAATTGCCAGGAAGTGCAGCACCGCGTTGGTCGATCCGCCGATGGCCATGATCACCGCGACCGCGTTCTCGATGCTCTCGCGTGTGACGATGTCGCGCGGCTTCAGATCGGCCTTCACCGCCGCGACCAGCACACGCGCTGCTTCGGCGGTTAGCGCGACGATCGGCTCTTCGACGTTGGCCATCGTGGACGCAAACGGCAGGCTCATGCCCAGCGCCTCGAAGGCCGAACTCATCGTGTTGGCCGTGTACATGCCGCCGCACGAGCCGCTGCCAGGGATGGCCCGGCGTTCGATCTGGCGGAAATCTTCTTCGCTCATGCGGCCGGCGGAGAACTGGCCGACGGCCTCGAAGACGCTGACAATGTTCAGGTCTTCCCCCTTGTAGCGCCCGGGCAGGATGGTGCCGCCGTAAACGTAGATCGCCGGCACGTTGGCGCGCAGCATGCCCATCATGCCGCCGGGCATGTTCTTGTCGCAGCCGCCGATCACCAGCACGCCGTCCATCCACTGGCCGCCGACGCAGGTCTCGACGCAGTCGGCGATGACCTCGCGCGAGACCAGCGAGTACTTCATGCCCTCGGTGCCCATCGCCATGCCGTCGCTGATCGTCGGCGTGCCGAAGGTCTGCGGGTTGGCGCCGGCCGCCTTCAAGGCCTCGACGGCGGCATCGGCTAGCTTCTGCAGCCCGGAGTTGCAAGGCGTGATCGTCGAGTGGCCGTTGGCCACGCCGATCATCGGCTTGCCGAAGTCGCCTTCGGTGTAGCCCATGCCGTAGTACATCGAACGATTGGGCGCGCGCGCGACACCTTCGGTGATGTTCTTCGAGCGGCGGTTGGATTCGGTCATGGGGCGGCCTCCTTGAGGCCTCCATTGTGGCGGGCATTTGCCGGCAGGCGCAGGCAGGGCCAGGGTGCCCGCGCGCAGCAGCGACAATGCGGGCCAGTCTGAAGGAGTGCCTGTCCGATGCTTGTGCATCCCCAGTTCGATCCGATCGCGATTCAGCTCGGCCCGGTGGGCATCCACTGGTACGGTTTGACCTACTTGGTGGCCTTCGGCCTGTTCCTCTGGCTGGCCACGTTGCGCACGCGCCAGCCGCACTTTGCGCAGACCGGGTGGAGCCGGCGCGATGTCGAAGACATGTTGTTCTGGGGTGTATTGGGCGTGGTGATCGGCGGGCGCCTGGGCTATGTGCTGTTCTACAAGCCCGGCTACTACGCCGCCAACCCGCTCGAGGCGCTGATGGTCTGGAAGGGCGGCATGGCGTTCCACGGCGGTCTCCTTGGCGTGATCGTCGCGCTGGCGCTGTTTGCACGTCAGCGCGGGCGCCGCTTCTTCGAAGTGATGGACCTGATCGCCCCCTGCGTGCCACTCGGCCTGGCCTCGGGGCGTGTCGGCAATTTCATCAACGGCGAGTTGTGGGGCCGTGCTGCCGATGCGTCGCTCCCCTGGGCCATGGTCTTCCCCCAATCGGGCACGGCCATCGCGCGGCATCCCTCGCAGCTCTACCAAGTGGCGCTCGAGGGTGTGCTTCTGTTCGTGCTGTTGTGGCTGTATGCGCGCAAGCCGCGTGCGTTGGGTCAGGTGTCGGGCGCGTTCCTGGTTGGCTACGGCCTGCTGCGCTTCACGGCCGAGGTCTTCCGCGAGCCTGATCGATTCCTTGGCCCGCTGGCGCTGGGCATGAGCATGGGTCAATGGCTGTGCGTGCCGATGGTGCTGGCGGGGACAGTGATCTGGCTGCGTGCCCGCGCAACGCCAGCCGTCTGATCTGCCATGCGCTTGATCTTTCTCGACACCGAGACCACCGGCTTGAGCCCGGACAGCGGCGACCGCATCATCGAGATCGGCTGCCTGGAAATGGTCAACCGCCGTCTCACCGGCAACGACAAGCACTTCTACCTCAACCCCGAGCGGCCCAGCAGCGAAGGTGCGCTGCGGGTGCATGGCTTGACGGGAGAGTTTCTGGCCGACAAGCCGCTGTTTGCCAGCGTCGCCGATGAGCTGCTGGCCTACGTGGCTGGCGCCGAGATCGTGATCCACAACGCGGCTTTCGATGTCGGCTTCCTCGATGCCGAGTTGCGCCTGCTCACGCGCCCTGCGTTTGCCGGCCATGTGGCGTGCATCACCGACACCTTGCTGATGGCGCGCAACCGGTTTCCCGGCAAGTCCAACTCGCTGGACGCGCTGTGCAAGCGCCTGGAGGTCGACAACGCTCACCGCACCTTGCACGGCGCGCTGCTCGATGCTCGCTTGCTGGCCGAGGTCTATGTCCGCATGACGCGGGGCCAGGACTCGCTGGTGATCGAGGCGCAGAGCGGCGCCGCGGAGACTGGCGCGACCTTGGCGCCGGACCTCAGTGGCTATGCCTTGCTTGCGGTGACAGTGTCAGCCGTCGAACAGGCCGCTCACCAGGCCGTGTTGGCCGGCCTGGACAACGCCAGTGGCGGCAAGACGCTGTGGCAGCCTCTGGCATAATTAAAGTTGCTTTGGCTGGCCCGCAAGGTTGCCAAACACGCGGAGCCGGGCGGTTAACTCAGCGGTAGAGTGCCACCTTCACACGGTGGAAGTCGCAGGTTCGAATCCTGCACCGCCCACCA
>Ga0163144_10007948_pt1 | contig 23080 bp, 15 predicted proteins | sample OliLak19BULKMAT1_FD_123175 | JGI IMG/M metagenome (GOLD analysis project Ga0163144, IMG submission 123175) | Freshwater microbial mat bacterial communities from Lake Vanda, McMurdo Dry Valleys, Antarctica - Oligotrophic Lake LV.19.BULKMAT1 | ecosystem: Environmental > Aquatic > Freshwater >...
AAAAGGACGTAGGTTGGCTGAACGTGGGCGATTAACTGGGCCAAGACGGCGGTGTAACCGTCGGCGGAGTAATCGATCGCTGGAAGAGTATATAGGCGATCGATGCCCTTGGCGGCGGCTTCGGCCGGCTCGCCGATCACGGCAGCCGAAACGGGCAGGCCGAGTTCAAACGCGGCAGCCAAGGCTTCCCAACTCATACGGTGATAGACGCCGCGGGTCTGTTCGAGAACGACCAGGACGCTCATATTACGCGGACCTCGTATTTTAGTTTTTCCGCCAGTGCTTGGGCGGCTTTTTCCGGGTCGCCATCGAAAATCTGCGATTGCTTCGAGCGGCTGGGAGCGTAGCCGGGACCGGCCACGACCAAAGCCGGGGTCAAGGTGCCAGTCAGTTCGCGGATCTCTTTGGTTTTGGCCTTTTTGATCCCCATGAGGGTGGCGTAACGAAGCTTGTTGATTCCGCTTTGGATCGTGAGAACGGCGGGTAGAGGCAAAGTGACGTGCTGGAACCAGCCGTCTTCCAATTCGCGCTTGACGCGAATTGAGCTGCCATCCACTGCTATCGCCATGATCAGCGTAGCGTGAGCGACGCCGAGCAGCTCCGCCAGGATGACACCCGTTTGACCGGAGCCGAGATCATCCGACTGCAAGCCGGTCAGGACCAGATCGGGCGACTCGCTGGCGACCGCTTCGCGTAAAAGTTGGGCGACACCCAAGGCATCGAGTTGGTGGAGGTTATCGACAAGGATGTGAACGCCGCGGTCGGCCCCTTTCGCCAGAGCCTCGCGGATGGCGGTGGCTACCCGCGCCGGGCCGGTCGAGACGACCACGACCTCTCCGCCTTGCGCTTCCCGCAGTTGCAGGGCCGCTTCGAGGGCGTAGGCGTCTGGTTCATTAATCTCGAATTGGAGATCGGATTCCGGGGCACCGGGCGCGGAATCCCGCGCCGGCACCTGCTTGAGAGCAACGGCAATTTTCATGCTATTCGTACTTACGGAAGATGAGGCCGCCGTTGGTGCCGCCGAAGCCAAACGAGTTGCTCATGGCAACGTCGATCTTCATCGGGCGGGCCACGTTCGGCACGTAATCGAGATCACAGGCCGGATCCGGCGTTTCGTGATTGATCGTGGGCGGGGCAATTTGATCGCGAATGGCGAGCACCGCAATTCCGGCTTCCAGTCCACCGGCCCCGCCGAGCAGATGCCCGGTCATGGACTTGGTGGAACTGATGGCCAGTTTGTAGGCGTGGTCGCCGAAGGCGCGCTTCATCGCCGTCGTCTCGATCTTGTCCCCGAGGAAAGTCGACGTCGCATGGGCGTTGAGATAGTCAACGGCTGACGGTTCAATGCCGGCGTCGCGAATGGCGGCGCGCATCATGCGGAATGGGCCGTCGCCGTCTTCGCTTGGGGCGGTCATGTGAAAGGCGTCGCCACTCATGCCGTAACCGATAATTTCGGCCAGGATATTGGCTCCGCGAGCCTTGGCGAATTCAAGCTCTTCGAGCATCAGAATCCCCGCGCCTTCGCCGATGACGAAGCCGTCGCGATCTTTATCCCACGGCCGGGACGCCCGTTGGGGCTCGTCGTTCCGGGTCGACAGCGCCCGCAGCGCGGCAAATCCGCCTACGCTGAGCGGGGTGATGGCTGCCTCGGCACCGCCGCAGATCATGGCGTCGGCATCGCCGCGCTGGATGATCTTGAACGAGTCACCGACGGCATGGGCGCCGGTCGTACACGCGGTGGCCACGGCCGAGTTGGGGCCCTTGGCTCCGGTCCGGATCGAGACTTGGCCGCTGGCCAAATTCACGATCGTCGCCGGAATGAAGAAGGGCGAAATCTTGGACGGTCCGCCGGCGAGCAGCTTCGAGTGTTCGCGTTCGATGACTTCGAAGCCACCGATGCCGCTGCCGATGTAGACGCCAACGCCTTCGGCGTTGCCGGCATCGATCTTGAGCCCCGACGCAGCCAGCGCTTCATCTGCCGCCGCGATGGCAAACATCATGAAGCGGCCGAGCTTTTTGATCTCTTTCTGCTCGATGAATTTGCTCGGGTCAAAATTCTTTACCTCGCCGGCGAACCGGCAGGCGAAGTCTTTTGGGTCAAACAGTTCGATGGGAGCGATGCCGCTCTTGCCGGCCAAAAGGCCCGACCAGGTCGGTTCGGTGCCGATACCCAGGCACGTGACGAGTCCGACCCCGGTCACCACTACTCTTCGATTGCCCCGGTAGGGGTTTGATTGTTCAGCCAATCAAGATCTCCTCCTGCCGAAACGTAGGCAGGCTCACTCTTATTGGATGCTTACTTCTTCGCTTTGGCTTCGATGTAATCGATCGCGTCCTTGACGGTCTTGATCTTTTCGGAGTCGTCGTCCGGAATATTCAGATCGAAGGCTTCTTCAAAGGCCATGACGAGTTCGACGAGGTCGAGCGAGTCGGCTCCCAAATCGTCAACGAATGACGCGGTGCCGTCGACTTGGGCTTCGTCAACACCCAACTGCTCGACAATGATCTGCTTTACTTTCTGGTCAACTGACATAAAAGGTCTGGTTGTTCTCCTCTGAACATCCGATTCTAGCGACTGGCGCGCTTTCGCCGCAACCGATAATCCCGCATTGAATTGGACCATTCCCTTTTAGCACAATAGGAACACTGTGCGCGTCCTATACCTTCATGGCTTTGCGTCTAGCCCTACTTCTCGAAAGGCGCAAGTGTTCGCGGAAAGGCTCCGCCAGGCCGGGGCCGAATGCCTGGTGCCCGCACTTGACGGCGGTGATTTCGCGTCGCTGACGATCTCCAAACAACTGGAGTTGATTGACGCCGCGGCCGGCGCGGGGCCAATGACGCTGATCGGTTCGAGCATGGGAGGCTATCTCGCCGCGCTCTATGCGGCAGCGCATCCGAACGTCGAAAAGATCGTTTTGCTGGCTCCGGCGTTTGGTTTTGCGCGGCGTTGGCCTTTGCGCCTGGGGCCGGAGGTGGTGGCCAAGTGGCGGGCGGAAGGGTCGATGCAGGTTTTCCACTATGCGGCCGGGGAGTTTCGCCGCGTCGGCATTGCCTTGCTCGACGATGGCGTTACCTATCCGGACTTCCCGGCCGTTACGCAGCCGACGCTGATCTTTCATGGCCGCAATGACGACGTCGTCCCCTACACTTTCTCCGAGGAGTTTCGGGCCTTGCATCCGCAGGCCGAAGTCCACTTGTTCGATTCCGGCCATGAACTCACCGACGTCCTGGAACCGATGTGGGAGCTAACGGCCGACTTTCTGTTCGGCGTGCGAGACTGAGGATTCATGGCAGAGTTTTATTCGCGAGAAAAGTTGGTGGCGCGGCGGGCGTTATGGAAAGCCGAAGGGCAGAAGGTGGTGTTCACGAACGGGTGCTACGACATTTTGCATCCGGGCCATATCCGGCTGCTGGAAAGCGCTCGGGCGCTGGGCGACGTGCTGGTGCTGGCATTGAACACGGACGACTCCGTGGCGCGATTGAAGGGCCCGACGCGGCCTCTGCTGTCTCAGGAGCAACGGACGGCCATGGCGGTCGCTTTGGCGGCCGTGGACGCCGTGGTTCTGTTCGACGAGGATACGCCGAGGGAGTTGATCGCCGCGGTGTTGCCGGACGTGCTCGTCAAGGGCGCCGACTGGAGCCACTTTATTGCGGGAAGGGAAGAGGTGGAAGCGGCCGGTGGGGTCGTGATGCCGTTGCCGCTGGAGCCGGGCTATTCGACCACGAACATCGAAAAAGAAATTCTCGCCCGGGGCTAGAAGTTTACGCGCTCGTAGATTTCGGTCATCGAAATGCTGATGCCGAGCGATTCGAACGGGCAAATCGCTTCGCGACCATCAATCCAATCGATCGTGATTTTGCCGTTCGCTTGACGGCTTTGGATCTCGACGAGTGGCTGGTCCTGGCTGATTAGAAAATACTGCTTCACCGAAGGGCACTTCCAGTACTCGCGCGCCTTCGTGCTTCGGTCATAGGCTTCCGTTGACGGTGAGAGCACTTCGACAAGCACTTTGGGATTCAAGGCTACCAACTCTCGCCCGTCTTCAAACTTTGCCTCGCCGCATAAGATCATGATGTCGGGATAGGCACCCAAGCGGTCGGTCCGGAAAAGCAACTCGGCAGCGTGAAGTTCGCAGTCCGTCCCATGCAGCGCAGTTCCCAATCGACACGTCAGATTGGTGATAATCAGCGAATGGCGGCGCGTCCCTCCCGACATCGCAAGGATCTGGCCCTGGTAGAATTCGTTTTTGTAAATCGCTTTTTCCTCGAGCGCTAAATACTCTTCAAATGAAACGATCGGAACTGAATTCGTTGCCATCCTCTTAGTCTAGCTCTGTCAAACTAGAATCACAGCCTCCCCGCATGACGCATCCCGCCCTTCGCGAACTTCTGGAAAGCCTCGGCCGCGATGCCGCTTTCGATCAAATCATCCGTGGTTTACGGACCCATACCCATCAGTCGCTCTCCGGCCTCACTCTCACCGCCAAAGCGCTCTATAGCACTTTGCTCTGGCAACGCTCCGGCAAATCGCTGCTTCTGCTCACCGATGGGGCGCAGGAAGCCGAGGGCCTGTTCGCCGCCCTCGAAACGTTTTTCGAACTTCTCGTCACCGACGAAACCAAGCCCCGTCCCCAACTGCTGCCCGCCCTCGACGTCCTGCCGTCCCAAGGCCTGTCGCCCCACTCCGAAATCAGCGAAGAGCGGGCCGTCGGCCTCTACCGACTCGCTTCCGGGCTCACTTCCATCACCGTCACCCCCATCGCTTCGGCCCTGCTCCGGACCTACCCCGGCTCGTTCTATCAACAGTTGGCGCTGACGCTGAAGGTCGACGACGACCTCGGTCTGGACGACCTCTCCGAGCATCTCCATCGCATCGGCTACACCGAACGAGACCCGGTCGAAATGGTCGGCGAATTCTCGATGCGCGGCGGGATCGTCGACATCTTTCCGGCCGGCTCGGACCAACCGCTCCGCATCGAATTCTTCGGCGACACGATCGATTCGATGCGACGCTTCGACGTCGAAACGCAACGGTCGGTGATGAAGGTGGATCGCGCCGTCGTGCTGCCTTTGGTCGAACATCCGAAGCCCAGCAACCCGGTGCCGGCTTGGGAGTTCACGCGGGTATTGTCGGACCCGCGCGCCTCGACGTTGCTCGAGCTCGCCGCCGACGCGCTCGTCGTGATCGATGAGCCTGAGCAGGTTCACTCGGCCGCCGATCGGCTGTGGAAGCGCCTCGGGGAGAATCAGCGCGACATGATCGTGCCACCGGAAGCGGTGTTCCTGACGTGGAACGAACTGGCCACTCAGATGGACGCCCGAAAGCGGATTACTCTGCGCCAAGTAGAGCTCCTGGGCGAATCCGCCGCCGGGCAGTCCGCCGACCTGCATTCCCGCCCTTCGCCGGCCTTCCACGGCAACCTGCCGAACGCGGTGGCCGAAACGCGCAAGCTGGTCGAACAGGGCTACAAGGTGCTCTACTTCGCGCCGGCGATTGGCGAAGTCGAGCGGCTCGCCGACATCTTTGCCGAGTACTCGGTGCCGTTCCAACTGGCGCTGTCGAGCACGGATACGGTATCGCCGTTCCACGCCGAACGCGCCCGGCTTTTTGGTAACTCCGCCAGCATGATGCTAGCCCGTGGCCGCATGACCCGCGGCACCACGCTCACCGCCGCCAAGCTCGCTATCATCGGCACCGAAGACCTTTTCGACACCTCGGACCTGATCGCCGAACCGGCCTTGAACAAGCGCGCCGCGGCCGCCTTCGCCGCCGACATCGCCGACCTGAAACCGGGCGATTTCGTCGTCCACGTCACGCACGGAGTCGGCAAGTTTCTGGGCATCAAGGAGATCCCGCAGGGCGATCAGCAGGGCGATTTTCTGATTCTCGAATACTCCGGCGAATCGAAGCTCTACGTCCCGATGACCCGGCTGGATCTGGTCCAGAAGTTCCGCGGCGCGGGCGAAGGCACCCCGCCGCTCGACCGCCTCGGCGGCGCCACGTGGTCGAAAACGAAGTCGCGGGTCAAAGCGAAAATGCGCGACATGGCCGACGAGTTGCTCAAGCTGTACGCCGAGCGGCGCATGTCGGAGGGCTTCGCGTTTTCGCCCGATTCCAACTGGCAGCGCGAGTTCGAAGACGCTTTCCCGTACACCGCCACGAAGGACCAGGTCCAGGCGGTCTCGGAGATCAAACGCGACATGGAACGGGCTCAACCGATGGACCGTTTGCTGTGCGGCGACGTCGGCTTCGGCAAGACCGAAGTCGCCATGCGCGCGGCTTTCAAGGCGCTCGGCGACGGCAAGCAAGTGGCCGTCCTGACGCCGACGACCGTCCTGACCTTTCAACACTTCGAAACCTTCAAACGCCGTTTCGCCAGCTTCCCGGTCAACATCGAAATGCTCAGCCGGTTTCGCTCGCCGATCGAAACCAAGAAGATCATCGAAGACCTCGGCCACGGCAAAGTCGACATCCTCATCGGCACCCATCGACTGCTTTCGAAGGACGTCGAGTTCATCGACCTCGGCCTGCTGATCGTCGATGAGGAGCAGCGTTTCGGGGTTCGCCACAAGGAGCGGTTGAAGCAGTTGCGGCACAACATCGACGTGCTGACGATGTCCGCGACGCCGATCCCGCGGACCCTGCACATGTCGCTGCTTGGCCTGCGGGACATGAGTGTGATCGAGACTCCGCCGAAGGATCGCCTCAGTGTGCAGACCGTCGTCTCGCACTACAACGCGGACCTGATTCGGTCGGCAATTGAGCTGGAAGTCAATCGCGGCGGCCAGGTCTATTTCGTCCACAACCGGGTCGAGACGATCTATCAACGGGCCGCGTGGTTGCAGGAGTGGCTGCCCGGAATCCGCGTCGCCGTCGGCCACGGCCAGTTGAACGAAACCGCCCTGGAGAAGGTTCTGCTGGGCTTCATGCGGCATGAATTCGATGTCTTTGTCTGCACGACCATCATCGAAAACGGGATCGATATTCCGATGGCGAATACGATTCTGATCGAGAACGCCGAGCGCTACGGGCTGTCCGAGTTGTACCAGTTGCGAGGCCGCGTGGGCCGGTCGAATCGGCGGGCTTACGCTTACCTGTTGGTCCCCGAGAACAAGGACCTGACCGAGCTTGCCCGCAAGCGCTTGGCCGCCCTGAAGGAGTTTAGCGACCTCGGCGCGGGCTTCAAAATTGCGGCCTTGGACTTGGAGTTGCGCGGTTCCGGCAACCTGCTGGGCGGGGCGCAGCATGGGCAGATGGACGCCGTCGGTTACGACACGTATTTGAAGCTGCTGGAGGACACGGTCCGCGAGTTGAAGGGCGAGGAGATTCCGGTCGAGGTGCATTCGACGATCACGCTGGGCGTGGATATCCGGATTCCGGCCAGCTACATCGCCGAGGAGATGCAGCGGCTGCGGGCGTATAAAAAGATCGCCTCGTTGAACTCGCAACTGGAAGCGAACAAGATTTTGGAAGAGTTTGCCGACCGCTACGGGCCGCCTCCGGATGTCGTCAAAACTCTGGCCAGCTTCTCGCTCGTGCGGGCTACGGCGCAGCGCCTGGGCATCGAGTCGATCGATCGCCGGCAAGGCTTTTTCAACATAAAAGTGAACCTGGAAGCGAAGATTCGGCCCGAAGGGTTGATGGAGATTGTGACGTCCACGCCCGGGGCTCAGTTCAGCCCGGCGGGTATTTTGCGGCTGCCCGCGGACCCCTATCCGGCCACCGCCCCGGAGAAGTTACTTGGGTATCTGCAAGACACCTTGCACGCGTTGGACTTTCTGGCGGTAAAATAGTCACCATATGAAGTTGCGCATTCTCGGAACGGTTGTTTGCTGCGCGTCGCTCTATGCGGCCGATGTCATTGTGATGGAGCAGATCGTCGCCAAAGTAAACGGTGAGATCATCACTCGCAGTGAAATTGACCGGATGAAAAAGGGGCTGCTCGAAGCCGCCAAGGAACAGAAGGTGCCTGCGGCGGACGTCGACCGGATGGTCGATGAACGGGCTAAGGATCTGCTGCGCGAGAAGATCGACCAGATGCTGCTCGTCCAAAAGGGCAAGGAGATGAGCATCAACGTCGACCCCGAAGTGACGAAGCAAGTGGCGCGGATTCAGCAACAAACCAAGATCGCCGACCAGGAAAAGTTTCAGCAGTACGTCAAGGAACAGACAGGGATGTCGTTTGAGGACTACAAGTCGGAAACGAAGAACCAGTTTTTGACGCGCCGGGTGATCGGCCAGGAAGTGACTTCGAAGATTTCGATTCCGAAGGCGGATGCGCAGAAATACTACAACGAGCACAAGGAAGAGTTCCAGCGCGAAGAGCGCGTCTTCTTGCGTGAATTGTTCCTGGGGACCGAGGGGAAAGACGCCAAGGCCCAAGAGGCCGTTGAGAAGAAGGCCAAGGATCTGGTCGCCCGCTCCCGGAAGGGTGAAAAGTTTGGCGATTTGGCGCGCGAAAACTCCGAAGCCGAGACGGCGCAGAGCGAAGGCGAGTTGCCGCCTTATAAAAAGGGCGAGCTGCGGAAAGAGCTCGAAGACGCCGTTTGGCCCGCCGCGCGGAATACGGCCACGGACCCGATCAAGATGCCGAACGGTTGGATGCTCCTTTTCGTCGAAGAACATCACCAAGCCGGCCTTGCCGATTTCGAAGAGGTCAGCGGCGAAATCATGAACAAGATGTACGCGCCAAAGATGGAACCGGCGATTCGGGCCTACTTGACGCAACTGCGTCAAGACGCTTTCCTGGAAATTCGCGAAGGGTTCGTCGACTCCGGCGCCGCGCCGGGCAAGTCGACCAAGTGGACCGACCCGGCGCAGTTGAAGCCGGAAACCATCACCAAGGAAGAGGTCGCCATGCAGGTGCGCAAGAAGCGTTTGCTCTGGGCCGTCCCCGTCCCCGGAACCGCGATCAAAGTAAAGTCCACTTCGAAGTCCTAAATGAAACAGTTCGCCAACCAACTGGAGGCCAATCAGGCCATCCAGACAACCTTCCTTGTCCTGCACAAGGAGATCCGGCAGAAGAAAACGGGCGAGCCTTATTTGTCGCTCACGCTGGGAGACAAATCGGGCGAAATCGACGCCAAGATGTGGGATCACGTCGCCGAGGTGATGGATACCTTCGAGCGGCATGACTACATCAGGGTGAAGGGGCTGACCGCGATCTACCAGGGCCGGATGCAGTTGACGATCCATCGGATCCAGTCCGTCGACGACCGGGACGTGGACAAGACCGACTATTTCCCGGCCTCGACGCGGAACCGGGACGAGATGTTTGCCGAACTGGGACAACATGTCGCGGCGATGACGAACCCGCATTTAAAAGGGCTGATTGAGGCGTTTTTTTCCGACGCCGAACTGGTTGAAAAGTATAAAACCGCCCCGGCCGCGAAGACCATTCATCATGCCTGGATTGGCGGCTTGCTCGAGCATGTGCTTTCGCTCGCGACGCTCGCCAAGTTCACCGCGGCTCACTATCCGGGCATCGATAAGGATCTGCTGTTGACCGGCGTAATTTTGCATGACATTGGCAAGGTGGACGAACTCACTTACGATCGGGGCTTCGGCTATTCCGACGAAGGGCAGTTGGTCGGTCACATCCTGATCGGGTTGCGGATGATCACCGAGAAGGTTGGCCAAGTGCCTGATTTTCCGCCCAAGCTGCGGCTTCTCGTCGAGCACTTGGTTGCCAGCCATCACGGCGAGTTAGCCTATGGATCGCCGAAGGTTCCGTCGACGTTGGAAGCGATGTTGCTCCACCATCTGGACAATCTCGATTCGAAGGTGGAGACGGTGCGTCAGGCGATCGCCCGCGACTCGATGGTGGAAGGGAGTTGGTCGGCCTATATCCCTTCGCTGGAACGGTCGTTGTTGAAGCAGGATCGGTTTCTGAAGGAGCCCGCTCCGTTCTCGGCTCCGGCTCCGGCGCGCGAGCCGGTGAAGCCGTCGACGGATTTCGCGGCGAAGCTCTCTGGAGCGCTGGTGAGTAAGGGATAGAAGATGCCGCGTCTGCCCGTCACTCGCGAGATTCCTCCGCCCCTTGAGCTCGATTGTTTACGGGTGCTTTGGGAGCTTGGAGACGGGAACGCGAACCGGGTGCGGGCGGCGCTGGCCGGTCAGCGGACGTTGGCTTATACGACGGTATTGACGCTACTGGAACGGTTGACGAAACGGGGGCTGTTGACGCGGCGGAAGGCGGGCCGGTCGTTTATTTACACGCCTATCCGGGACCGGGAAGCGATGCGGCAGGTGGCGGTGCGGGAGATGGTGGAGCTTTATTTCGACGGAGAACGAGAGAGCTTACTGGCTTGGTTGCAAGGACTTGCGACGGTATCCGAGCCCGCATTGAGCGAGGAACGGACGCTGGACGCGACGCTACTTTAGGCTGATTTCTTCCAGAATCCATATTGCGCTACGGAATCTGGAATATTAACTCCTTTAGAATGTTGTGGTTAGCTATTGCTCATTCATGACATCGGCGTTACGATGGGGGAGTAAGGGTACCTCCTTCTATATGAGTAAACTCAAATTCACAAGTGTTTTGTTGTTCAGTTTGGCGCCGTTGGCGTTGAACGCGCAGACCATCACCGGAACGATCACCGGATCCGTGACCGATCCTTCGGGTGCCTCTTTGGCCAAGGCCAAAGTGACGGCGACCAATGTCGGTACCGGAATTAAGACTAACGCAGCTACGAACGACGCCGGCTTTTACAGCCTTCCGTTCTTGAACGTCGGACAGTACACCGTCACCGTCGAAAACCCCGGTTTCAAGAAATCACTGCTCGGGCCGTTCGCCCTTGAGGTGAACCAGATTGCGCGCGTCGATATAGCGTTGCAACTTGGTGCCGTGACCGAAAGCGTCGAAGTCAAGGATTTCGCCCCGATTCTGCAGACGGAGTCTTCGGCGACTGGTGCGTCGATTTCCGCCAGCCAAGTGACCTCGATCCCGCTGCGCGGCCGCAACTTTGCCAGCGCGGTGCTGCTGATCCCCGGCGCGATCACGCCGAACCCGACCTCCTTTGATGGCATTGGAGCCAACACCGGTGGTGGCCGTCCCTATGTTAACGGGAACCGGGAGCAAACCAATAACTTTTTGCTTGACGGCGGAGACATCAATGAATCGATCGACAACTTGATCGGTTACCAGCCCAACGTCGACGCGCTTCAGGAAGTGAAAGTGATGACCGGCAACATGGGCGCCGAATTCGGCAACGCCAATGGTGCGGTGGTCAACATGACCTTGAAGAGCGGCACGAACTCGATGCATGGCAACGTGTTCTGGTTCTTGCAGAACGACAACTTGAACGCCAATGGATTGTTCAGCAACCGCGCTGGCGTAGCTCGTCGCGAATTCCGTCGCAATGTTTTTGGCGGCACCGTGGGTGGACCCATTGTCAAGAACAAAGCGTTTTTCTTTCTCGACTATCAAGGCGCGAAGGACCGAAGTGCTGGTCCGGCCAGCGCCAGTTTGGCACCGGAAGCTTGGCGGACGGGGAATCTGTCTGGCCTCACGCGGTCCGTGCTTGACCCGACGACGAACGCGCCTTTCCCGGGGAACATCATTCCCACGAGTCGCATTGTTAACCCTGCCGCCCGGGCCTTGTTCGCCGAGCAGCGTTTGTATCCGCTGCCAAACAACCGCGGCGTGGGCCCGTTGGGCGTGACCTCGAATTTCCTGGGCTCTTCGTCCAGCGCCGTCAACAATGATCAGGCCGACGCCAAGAGCGATATCCGCCTCACGGAGAAGGATAACCTGATGGTTAGGTTCTCGATTCGCCGGTTGAACTCGGCCCCGAGCTCAGTGGTTCTGCCTGTCGTGTTGGGAACGCTGACCTCGGCTCCGACGACCGGTGGTGTCATTGGCTGGACTCGTGTAGTTTCGCCGAGTGTCGTCAACGAGTTTCGTGTCAACGTAAATCGGGTGCGAATCTCCGATGAACCTTTCGATGTCGCGGGCCTGTTGGGGGCCGAGGCCAACGCCCGGTTCGGAATTCCGGGCGGGCAGCCCCTCGCCGGTTTGAGTTCGATCGCCCTTGGCGCTACGGAAGGCTTGGGAGGGATCGGTTCAGTAGGTATTAAGAGCGACAACATCACTAACACGTTTCAGTTCTCCGAGAATCTAACGTGGCAGAAGGGTAAGCATTTTCTGAAGATCGGCGGCCAATTAATCCGTTATCAACAGAATCGTTTCTACTCTGGAAACAATGGCGTGTTGGGCTTTCTTACCTACAGCGGCTTTAAGAGCGGCTCCTCTTTTGGCGACTTCCTGCTCGACCAGGTTTCCTCCAAAGGCCGCGGCTCGAACTCCGGCAACTGGGGCCATCGCCAATCCCGGATTGCTATGTTCGTCCAGGACGATTACAAACTGGCGAATAACTTCACCTTGAACATCGGCATGCGTTGGGAATACAACACCCCGGTTTATGAAGTTGCGGACCGGCAGGTCAACGTTGACGTCTTCACCGGCAAGGTGAGGGTCGCTGGCAAGGACGGCAACAGCCGCGCCTTGTTCAACCCGTACTACAAGCAGTTCATGCCCCGAGTCGGATTCGCGTGGTCGCCGAGCGCCCTCAAGCGCACTGTTGTCCGTGGCGGCTATGGTATCTCCTCCTACCTCGAAGGTACCGGAGCCAACCTGCGACTTCCGTTGAATCCGCCTTTCTTCTTCGAATCGAATGTCGATTACGGAGTTGGGAGCCCTGGATCCATTCGGGAAGGCTTCGGCGGACTCGTCGGTTCTACCCAGCTTCAGGGCTTGGTTCGCGCGTGGAACCCCGACCTTCGGCCGGCTTTCATTCAACAGTTCAACTTCACGCTCGAACGGCAGCTGACCAACTCCATGTCGGTGAGCGCCGGCTACGTCGGCCAGAAGGGTACCCACCTTGTTGTTCCGCGGGATCCCAACCAGCCGTTGAATGCTTGCCCGAATCCGCAGCTTTGCCGTCCCCTGTACAACGTTCTTCCGCTCGTCACCAATATCGCCTACACCGATTCGTCGGCGAACATGAACTACAACGGCCTGCAGGTTTCGGCCCGGCAGCGGAGTAACAGCGGGTTTGAGTATCAGCTGAGCTACACCCTTTCGAAGTCGATGACCGATAACCTCGGTTACTACGGCTCCGGCGGCGTGGCCGCACAGAGCGCCTACTGGCAAAACGCCTATGATCGGAAGGCCGACTACGGCCCTTCGTTCTTTGACGCAACCCACAACATGTCCTTCTCTGGCTCCTATGAACTGCCCTTTGGTATGAAGAGGAAGTTCGGCAGTTCCTGGAATCGTGCAACCGACATTGTGTTGGGCGGCTGGCAGGTTGGCTACATCCTTGGATTCCACACCGGCTTCCCGATGACCCTCACCTCCCCGAACCGTTCCAACCGGGCAGCGCGGACCGCGCGGGCCAATCGTTACCAACCGCTGAAGATCACCGGCCAGTCGATCGATAACTGGTTCGGTACGGATGCGTCGGCCAAGCCCTGCGCCGCCGACGTCAACAATGGCACCTGCGCCTATGGCGTTCAATTCCTCAACCAGTTCGGTTCGACTGGCGTCGGAACCGAGCGTGCTCCCAAGTACGCAAATCTGGACATGAACGTGGGCAAGAACTTCAACATCACCGAACGGCAGTACATTCAGTTTCGGGCGGAGTTTTTCAACCTGCCAAACATGACGAGCTTCGGCCCTCCCAATCGGGATACCAGCGCGGCCCAGTTTGGCTTCATCAACGGCCAGATCAACACCCCTCGTGTAATTCAGTTTGCACTGAAGTACATGTTCTAGCCCGTACGGAATAGGTTGTCAACAGAAGAGGGCCGCCCTTGTTGGGGCGGCCCTGTTTTGCGTACACTGGGGCTGCCGTAAACTCTTATGTTCACCCCTTCGGGCGCGCCGCCGCGCATGCGCCCTATCCTTCTTGCGTCTGCCGTCCTGCTCTCCCTCCTTCTGGTGGGCGCCTGGAATACCGGCGTTACCATGGACGAGCCCAACCACCTCCTTGCGTCCCACTTCTACTGGCAAGGCGGCCAAGTTTATCAAGTCTCCGATCTCGCCCCCCTCCTCAAGATCGTCACTGGCTGGGTCCCCAGCGCCTTCTCCCTCCCCCTCCCCCCCGCTACCGACCCGCGCTGGGCCACCAAAGACGAATGGGGTGCAGCCGCCGGTTGGGCTATCGATCAAAAGGACCCCGGTTACCACTGGCTGGTATTTCTCTGCCGCCTCCCTGTCCTGCTCTTTCCCCTCGGCACCACTTGGCTGCTCTGGCGATGGGGCTCCCGCGCGTTCGGAGCCGTCTCCGGCCTTCTCGCCGCCATCGTCTTCGCCCTCGAACCCACCGCTCTCGGCCACGGCGTTCTGATTAAGAACGACGTTGCCTGCGCCTTCGCCTACCTCGCCTTCTGGTACGCCGCGTGGCGTTTCTGGCAGGTGCCCACCTGGAAGACCGTCGGTTGGCTTACCGCGACCACCCTCCTCGGGGTCCTCGCCAAGCTCTCGCTGCTGATCCTCGTCGGGATGGGGCCGATTCTGCTGCTGGTCCGCGCTCCCAAACGGTTTCTCCTTTACTGTCCCGTGTTTCTCGCGGCGCTCTACCTCGGCCTCTGTACCGCCTACCTGTGGGATGTCCGCCTGCTGCACCCGGTCGAAATCGTCCACAAGTTCGCCGACCCCAAAGTGCCGTGGCTATTCACGGCCGTGGGTCAGATCTTTCAATGGCTCCCGGTTCCCCGGTACTTTTGGGAGGGATGCATTAGCCTCTTCTGGAGCGCCGCCGATCGCCCGCCCATCTACAGCTGGGGCGTCGTCCGGCACACCGCCGATCCGCTTTACTTCCTCGCCGCGCTGGCCGTGAAAGTCCCGGTCGGCTGGCAGATTCTGTTTCTCGCTGCCACGGGCTTGGCGGCTTGGCAGATGGCCCGCCGGCGGGAGGCGGTCTGGTTCTTTCTCCTTTTCCCACCGCTGCTTTACGTCGGGTTGGCATCCCTGTCGGGGCTCCAACTCGGCATCCGGTTGATTCTCCCGGCCCTGCCTTTCGCCGCCCTGTTGGCCGGCGCAGCCTACCTTCACTGGCGGCGTTTCGTGCTGGTTGCGGTCGCCGCTGGGGCCATGGAAATGATGGTCTACTTCCCGCACGGCATCGCTTTCTTTAACGCTTGGGCCGGCGGACCGGCGCGGGGATCGAACTATCTCGCCGACAGCAATCTCGATTGGGGGCAGGACCTGAAATTGTTGCGGAAATGGGCGGAGGCGAACCACATGCCGCCTCTTCGGCTCGCCTATTTCGGCGCCGACACCCCCTGGCGATACTTTACGGACCAAGAGATTGTCTCGGCACCGCCGCCGTGGAACGCGACGCTCGCGAAAGGGAAAACGGCTTTGGAGCCGGAGCCGGGGATCTACGCGATCAGCGCGAGCCTCCTGCCGGGCCATTTCTTCGCGCCGCAATATCAGGACTATTACAAGCACTTTCGCCATCGCCAGCCCACCGCCCGCGCCGGCTGGTCCATCTTGATCTACGACCTTAGATCGCAATCCCCCGTGCGCGCAGGTGACTAAGGAGCGTCTCATAACCGGTGAACTGCTCCGCGTCGATTCCGGCCAGCCGAGCCCCGGCGACATAGTCCGGAATATCATCCGTGAAAAAACATTCGGCCGGCTCGGCCTGGGCATGCGTCAGGGCAGCGGCATAAATCCGCGGATCCGGCTTCATCGCCTTTACCTCGTGGGAAAGGACGAGATGATCAAAGTGACTCAGGATCGGATACCGCTCGCGGACCATTTCGATATGGATGGCGTTCGTGTTCGATAGCACGAGCAGCCGGAACCGTCCCTTCAACGCGGTAATCAGCGACTCCGGAATCAGCGTCTCCGGCAGAAAGATCGCCGTCCAATGAGAGCAGAAATCAGCGTAAGTTCCTGGAAAACCGACCAATTCACTGACCTGGGCCACGAAGTCGTCTGGTTCAATCAGCCCGGTTTCGAGCCTCACGACCAAGTCCGTCGACGCGATCCGGGAGCGAATTTCGGCCGGGGGTAGACCGCAGTCCCCGGCGATGGCCCGGTAGCCGCGTTCGAAGTCAAAAGGAATAATTACCTTTCCGAGGTCAAAAATAAGAGTACGCTTGTCGGCCATAAGAATTATTATTTGCGGATGAGCTCTTTTGCGTCGGTTTTTTCGCGTGACTGGATTATGCCTACAATTTCGCTCAAACTCGCGATGCTTGTGGTCGGCGCTTCCGTCGCCGGATTCAGTCAGTCAGCTTCGCTGACGGCAACCTATACCTTCCAGAATACCCTCAACGCCGGCGGCGGCGGCCCGGCGCTCCTCGGCGTTGACCCCCTCAATCGAGGCAGCTACCTGACCGACACGGTGCTCGGCAGCCAGCGTACCGTTTATCAATTCTCCGGCACGCCGAACGACCAGGCGGGCCTTTCCTTGCTCACCACCGGGGTCGTCAATCCGCTCTCCTACTCGTTTGAAATGGTGTTCGCTTTCACCGAACGCCCTTCGACGTTTCGGCGGGTCTTCGATGTTCTCGACCGCACCTCGGACCGCGGCCTCTATCTGAATCCGCAGAACCGGTACACGCTTTCCACTCTCGCTACCGGTACCGCCAGCCAGACAAACGGCCAGTATCAACATGTCGTGGTCACCGTGACCGGCGACCGCTTTCGCTTCTATGTGAACGGCCAACTCGACATGAACCTGGGCACGACTTCGATGAACCTGTTGACGCCGAATCGAATCGTCCACTTCTTCCTCGATAACACCGCCGACCAGAGCCGAACTGACTATTCCTCGGGGCGTATCGCCTTGCTCCGGGCCTACACGAACGCGTTGTCTGACGCCGAGGTGACCCAGCTTGCCCGCGATCCTTTCTCGTCCACCATCGGTGCCGCCACGCCGTCGTTTACTTCGGCCGGGGTTCGCAATGGGGCCACCTTCGCCGAGAGCACCCCGATCGCCCCTGGCGCTTTCTTCTCGATTTTCGGGGCGAGCCTGAGTGGCGGCACCGGCGACTGGAGCCAGGCCTTTGTGAACAACGAAGCGCCGAAGACGCTGAACGGCACCCGGGTCTTCATCGGGAGTCAGGAAGCTTCGCTCGTCTTCACGAGCCCTGGCCAAGTGAACGCTATCGCTCCCGATGGGGTCGCCGCCGGCCCGGTCAACGTGGTGGTCGAACGGGATGGGGTCCGCAGTGGTCCGGTATCGGTCACCGCCCGCGCCCTGAACCCTGCGTTCTTTACTTATGATCAAGGGAACCGCCGCTTCGCCGCTACGCTGGCGGCCGACAACACCGCCTTCATCGCGCCAGCCAATCTGTTTGGTGTAAACACCATCAACGGTTTAGCCGTGCGCCCGGCGCGTCCCGGCGAGTTCGTCACCGCCTACGGCATGGGCCTCGGCGCGACGAACCCGGCCGTTCCTACGGGGAGGATTCCTGTCGCCCGAGACGGCGGCTATCCGGTTACCGGCCAGGTGACCCTGCAGTTCGGCACGCGGACGGTAACGCCGCTCTACACTGGCTTATCGAGCTTCGTGGGGGTCTACCTCGTCGGCTTCGAGGTCCCCGGGGACCAGGAGAACGGGGAGTACGAACTGCGGATCACGGTGAACGGGATCGGTTCGGCGCTGGTATACATCCCGGTGCAGCGGTAGAAGCAAAAAGGGCTGGTTCCGTTAAGGGACCGGCCCTTGTCGTTAGCCAAGCAGAGTCGCGCGTGTTCATGAGCCTCGCGATCGTTGCATGCGATGGCGTTCGGAGGAGGCCTGTGCTGGTGATGGCGTTACGATCAGCGGAATGGCCGTGTGCGCCGCCGTTTCCACTGGGCGCCCGGGCCGATCACCGCCGCTCTCCACTGGGTGGTCGAGCTTTACTAGACTCTATCTGGTGGGGTTCCAGGTCTGGAGAACGGTGGGTGCGATTTGCGGATCGCAATGAAGGGGATCAGCTCGGCGCCGGCGTACGTCCCCGTCTAGCGCTAGTAGACGCAAAGTCGGCCGGCTCCGATACGGGGCCGGGCTTTCTCGTTGGGCGGGAAGCGTTAACGTGGTTGTGGAACGCGACCGCATCCGCCGCAGCCCGGGGCCGGTAACGGCGCGGGCGTACATCCCGCTGCACAGGTAGAGACAAAAAAGCCGGCCCCCTCTATTAGGACCGGCCTTTCTCGTTGGCTGCTTCTCGATTAGAAGCGCACAGGCCGCTCCGGCACGGCACCAAAGGGCGAGGGACTCGCCCATCCCGCCCTGCCGGAGCGTGTCCGTTGTGCGCGATTCATCTCCAGGAACTCGCGCACAACGGACTCGTTTGCGGCTTCGGAATGGGGAGAGTTCCTGGATTTATGGGGGCCTCAACCGGCCTGTGCGCTCAGAAGAAGATCGCCAGGGTCAGGTTCATCAGCGGTTGGCCGCCCAGGGAGGCGGTACGCGGGTCGCTCGACACCTTGCCGAAGGTCCGCGGGTTGCGGAAATCGACCGTGGTGGTGGGCGGGTTGAAGTTATAGGTTTTCAGCGCGTTCTGGAAGTCCCAGCGGAGTTGGGCGCGGACTTTCTCGCCGAACTGGAAGTTCTTCTGCGCCGAGATCTGGCTCCAGAGCAGCGGCACACCCGTGGTCGTGTTACGGCCCAGGTTGCCGACCGTGAACGCCGCCGGGTAGGCGAACGCGTCCAGGCCGTTCTGGCCGCCGGTGAAGACGGAGTTGATGTTCTGCACGTTGAACCGGTCGCCGCCGGTGTCCCGGAAGTTATCCCGGATGCTGACCGCGGGACCTACCGCGTTCGGACGGCGGTTGCCGGCAAACGTCGGGAAGTAGTTATTCGGGCTGCCGTCGAAAGAGAACGTCAACGGGTTGCCGCTCTCGACCGTCTGAATCCAGGACAGTTCGAGACCACCAAACACCATCTTCTTCCAGCCGCTGGAAGCGTACTTCTTCCCTTGGCCAAACGGCAGTTCGTAGTTCACCGTGGCGAGCCAGCGGTGGGAGCGGTTGTAGCCGGCCAGCGCCTTTTCCAGACTGCGATTTTGCAGCGGAGCAACGCCGGAACCGTCGTTGTCGTTATCCTGCGAGTTGATCGCCTTCGAGAAGGTGTAGAAGGTCGAGAAGAACATGCCGCGGGACATGCGCTTTTCGAGTTTCACGGTTCCCGAGTGGAACGTGGAATGGCCGAAGTTGGACCGCAGCCGGACGTCGCCGAAAGCGTTGTACGGACGGAAATTCTGGGCGGCCGCCAGCACGGCGTTCTGCTGGGCCGGATTCCCGGAGAAGTAATCGATCGGGAACGAATTGGCCTGCCAGCGTTCAATCAGGCCGACGCCGGAAGAACCCTGGTAGCTCACGTCGACGACGTAGTCGCGGGCGACTTCGTACTGCACGCCGCCGTTGAAGTTCACCACATACGGATTCCGCAGATTCTGATCCCACCATTCCACGCTGCGCGAACCGAAGTTCGAACCGCTGAACGGCGAGGTGCCGCCGCTGGCCACGTTGAAGCGAATCGGCGCCGGTCCTTGGCTCAGGCGGAACACGGGCGAGGGATCGCCGGGGGCCGCCTGCTGGTTAACGGTGGCGACGTATTCATCGTAGTTGCCGCGTTGCAACGGGAACTTCACATCGACGGTATAGAAGCCGACTCCCGCGCGGAAGACGAACTTTTCGAGCGGATGCCAAGCCAAGCCGAGGCGGGGGTTGAAGTTGTTGTTGTCCCGCTTGTTCAGCCCTTCCGTGGGGTGGATGATTGAGCCTAGCCGGCCGGTGAGCGGATCGGTGGCCGTGGGGCTAAAGTTGCTCATCGCGCCGTTCTTGGTGTTATAGGGACTTTCGTTCGAGTAACGGACGCCGGCGTTGATGGTCAGTGTCCGGGATAACTTCCAATCGTCCTGGAAGTAGAAGCTATGGATGCTCGACCGGGGGAGCCAACTGGTGAGTTCTCCGGTGAAGAGGCCCTGGCCAACGTAGCCGGTCATGAAGCCGGCAAAAGTGTTGCCGGTGTTGGGAACGGCTACGCCATTCGGTTGCAGCCCGGCCGTGACTCCAGCAAAGCTAAGAACGGCTGGACGGGCGAAGTTGGCCGAGTTGAGGCGGAATTTCAAGATTTCGTAGCCGAACTTGAAAGCATGCGTGCCGCGGACGAGGGTGGTGTCGTTGCGGAACGAGAAGGTTTCGTTGACGAGTTTGCCCGGGGTGGCGCCGCTGAGTCCGTAGATGGAATCGGCGGAATCCCGGCTACCTGAGCCGAACGCCGGCATCAGCGATTGATCGAGTCCAGGGATGCCCAACTGCTGCGGCCAATTGCCGCCGAAGGAAGGCACTTGGCGGTCATTGCGGCGGCGATAGTAGCCGACGCGGGAATCATTGACGACCGATGGGCTCGCGATCCAGGTATAGCCCATTGAAGAGTTGATCTGCCGAAACGGATCGTAGTTGCCTGCGTTGTGATCGAACACGCCGCGGTCGGGGCGGATGTTGATCGGCCGGCCGAAACCGCTCTGGGCGTTGTCGGTGTAGCTGCCGTAGATCTTAAAATTCTGCGTGAACTGGTGATCGATCCGGAGGTTATAGTCGTTGAAGAAGACGAGCGCCAGTTCGTTTGCCAGCACGTTTCCAACGGGGCCGAGGGAGTTAAACGATCCCGCGAAGTTTGGCTGCACCCACGGGTCAAAATCGAGGACCTTGCGCGACGATGGGTCGACGCGGTTGGCCGGGACCCGATTGCCCGGGAACGGATCACGAGCCCAGCTACCGTCGGCGTTCCGACGGGTCGTCGCGGGGTCGAAAATTTGGTTTGAGTTTGAGACGCCGGGGAAGGTAAAGTCACCTTGGCGCATGGCAAGACTCGGGGTTCCGGCCACGACTTGGGCTACTTTCTTCTCATGGAGGCGTTGATAGCCGAAGAAGAAGAAGGTCTTGTTCCGGCCGTCATAGAGTTTCGGGATCATCACCGGGCCGCTGACGTTCGCGTCGGGCTGCATGAAGAAGGTCATTACGTTCTGCTGGCTGGTAGTGAACTTGTCAAAGTACAGCCGATGCTGCATCCGGCGAGTGCGCCCATACCAGGAGCCCATGCCGTGCAGTTCATTCGTGCCTGACTTTTTTACGACGGAGATAACGCCGCCCGCCGAGTGACCGTATTCGGCCGGCGGAACGGTGGTGATCACCTTCACTTCGGCAACTGCATTTTGGAGCGGCTTGATGGTCTCGGTGCCGCCCATCTGGTCGTTGCCGTTCACGCCGTCTTCAAAGATGCCGATGGCACCGTTTCGCTGGCCGGCCAAGTGGTAGGAGCCGAGGCTGCCGCCGTAAGCGTAGCCGCCGCTGGTCATGCCGGGGACTAGGTTCAGCGTCGAGTTGATGTAGCGCTGATAGAGCGGCATCTCATAAAGCGTGTCGCCGGACATGACTGAACCGGTCGCCGACGTCTCCGTTTCGAGTAGCTGCGCGCCGCCCTTCACTTCAATCTGCTCGGACACTTGGCCGACCTGCATGGCGGCGTCCACGGCGACGGTGTCGCCGGTGCGGACGTCGATTTCGTCGCGCACGATCTTCTTGAAGCCTTGCGACTCAAACGTGACGCGATACTGGCCGGGCTGCAAGGATGGCGCCCGGTAAATTCCTTCCTGATTCGATTTGGCCGTGAAGGTAAAGTTCGTTCCCTTCTGGACGATGACGACGGTGCAGTTCGGTACGGTCGCGCCGGTGGAGTCGGTGACTCGTCCGGTCATCGTAGACGTGCCGATTTGCGCCATGGCCATCGTGGCCGCGAAGCACAACAAAGCGATTAGTCTGTGCATAATTCCCCTTTTCAAAAGATCGTGATCTGAGACGCAAGCGCCCCTGGCTCGTGATCAAATCACATCTGAAGGCTGAGCGCAAGGGGTGTTCGGGGCGGGCTCGGCTTGGCGGTGGTCGCGGAGCGTCTGGCCGAGGTTTCGCACGTCGCTCGACGGGGCTTGGGCCCATTCGACGACGCGCGGCAAATGGACTCCCCGCAGACCCGCCACCAGCAGGTTCGCCGGCAAGGGACGGCTGATGAGGAACCCCTGGACTTGGTCGCAGCGTAGGTCAGCCAGTAGCCGGAGCTGCTCGCGCCGCTCCACCCCTTCGGCCACCACCTGCAGTTTCAAATCGTGGGCCAGGGTGATCAGCCCTTTCGCAATGGCCCGCGACCGGCTGTCCGCAGTCAGGTCGGCAACAAACATGCGATCCAACTTCAACGTATGGAAGGTAAACTTCCGCAGATAGCTCAACGACGAAAGCCCCGCCCCAAAATCGTCGATCGAGAACCGGATCCCTAGTTTCATCAGGCTCGCCAGCACTTGCGGCGTCCGCTCGACCGCCTGCAACATCGTGCTCTCGTTCAATTCCAGTTCAAGCCGTTGCGCCGAAATGCCGGTCTCGCGAAGGATATCCGCGACGAGTTCGGCAAATTCCGGATTCTGTAACTGCCGTGGCGATATATTGACCGACATGTATGTGGGCAACAGTCCTTGCCGGCTCCAGGCCACGTTTTGGGCGCACGCCGTTCGCAACACCCATTCGCCGATCTCATTGATGATGCCCATGTCTTCGGCCAGCGTGATGAATTCGGCAGGGCCGATCAGTTCCTCCGCCGTCCGCTGCCAACGGACCAGCGCCTCGACACCCGTAATCTGGCCCGTCGTCAGGGCCACGACCGGCTGATAGTGCAGCAGCAACTGGCCTTCGCCGAGCGCTCTGGTCAAGCCGCTTTTCAAGTCGAGTACCCGCGAATTCGCCGCCTGCATACTGGCGTCGAACATTTGTACCTGGCCGCGCTGCTGGGTCTTAACTTGGTACATCGCGGTATCGGCCATGTGCAAAAGCTCATCGGCCGTCGCGGACCGGTCATGACCCATCACGACTCCCACGCTCGCTCCGCTGATGACCTCGCGGCCACTCAAATCGTAAGGATGGCCGAGCTCATCGCGGATCCGCAGGGCAATCCGCAGCGCCTCATCGGTATCGGTGACCTGTTCGAGCAACACCGCGAACTCGTCTCCGGCGAAACGGCTCACCATGTCCATCGGTCGAACGCAGTTGCGTAGCCGCTCGGCCACGCCGAGCAGCAACTG
>Ga0163144_10007951_pt1 | contig 23077 bp, 20 predicted proteins | sample OliLak19BULKMAT1_FD_123175 | JGI IMG/M metagenome (GOLD analysis project Ga0163144, IMG submission 123175) | Freshwater microbial mat bacterial communities from Lake Vanda, McMurdo Dry Valleys, Antarctica - Oligotrophic Lake LV.19.BULKMAT1 | ecosystem: Environmental > Aquatic > Freshwater >...
ACTCACAGAACTCGAAGAAGATTTGGTTCGTTATGAAACAGAGAAGCTCATTCGTGAGGCGATCAATGGCTCCATGAGTGGAACGAGTTTGGAAGTGATTCGAGAACGAAGGAAGGCAGAGGCACGAACTAACCTTCAAGAATTCGTGAGTTATGTCGGCCGCGCTCTTCCTTTTTTAACGAAACCCAAAGAACGAGCCATGGACATCACCGATGAGGTTTTGGCAGAACTCGCTCCCGTCTTAGAAGGAAGAGCGAATCGAAACGCCGAATGGTCTGGAACTTCAAGTGAGACATTTCTGAGTTACTTTCAAATGCAAGCTATTCGACAACTTCGAAAGCTCGTAAGAGAAGACGCCTATTCCCCATCTCAAACTGGTGTAAAAAATTCCCGCGAGAGAGAAATTGAGTTTTATGCAGCAAAGATTGCTCGTCTGATACCCCTGACAACCGTGGAGAAACTCAAATTTGACTCGTTATATGAGCATATTCGGCGAATCATTTTGAGTCCCAATGGAAAGTACGGGCATCTGATTGCAAAATATTCAATGCGCAATTTGCGATGGGATGCCGGGCGAGCTGAGGAGTTTGTAGCTCAAATTGACCTGGAGCTCATGCGAGTGATCCGAAACGATACTCAGTCGTTCGATCCGGAAAAGGGAACGACTGGGGCCACCCATGAGATTGCAGAGAGACTTCATTACTCTTCGAGAGTGGGAGAGAGTCTTCGAAGCTTTGTTTACAGAGGCCTTTCAGAACGAAGAATTAGTTCGATTGATGATTTTATTCCTGGCCTCGATGAAGAAGGGGGTTCATTTGCGCAGAGTATTCGGCAAGAGCGAATAACTCGAGACACTGATGGGATTGTGCAGACCAGGCCCGTGGAAATGGATCCATCGGCGAATGCTGCTCTTCGCGAAATTGAATCGGATCTGATGAATCGAATGGAAGATCCCTTCGTTCTAAGCATTGGTGAATATGCGTCGCTTTGGATCTTGCAATATGTTGGACCCGTTCGAGGGGTCTATCAATCAAGTCACAAATTTATTCAAGATGCTTGGGAAAAAATTGAAGCGGATGAAAGCCGCTTGATGCAAATGCCACGGCCCGAGCGGCGTAATCTCATTGCCGCTCGAAAGCTTGCTCATCTCACTCTCAGCGATGAACCTCTTGAGAGTAGACTTGAACGAGCTAGGACATTTCTGAGGACTTATGAAGAGAATTCACAGCTCATCACTTGGCTTAGTACAAGTGACGACCATCGCCATCCGCCCTCGGGCCGAGTTGCTCAAGGTCTTCGGGCTTGGTTTGGAAAAGACGTGGATTTTGATCTTACGACCTCACGGGGAGCCCTGTTTGCCGGAAAGCTAGAGGTTCGCGTTTTGAATACTCTGCTTGAAGGGGATAAGCGAGACTTGGAAGCAATGAAGGGCCTAGTATCTGCCTATCAACAGACTCATTGGATTAGTTCTGTGGTCGTCAGGGATGTATTCATCAGTGGGCATCCTCAAATTGCATTGATTTTCGATCGAATGAGTCAGAGTCAAAGGGCTTCGTTTAGTAAAAATGTTCTCGAATTTCAAAAAGGATTCATCGAGTACTTGAATTCAAAAGGATTCAAGCCCAAGAAAAAACTTCGATGGTGGTTTTAGTTTTTTCCATAATGCACGGGAACAATCTTTAAAGTCCGTTTGCATTAAAGAAATCGCTGTGCTGGGCGATTTCAACTTCCACCGTTGTCTTTGGCTGTCGGGCTGCGGCAAACAACGGTCGAGCGTTTCCATCGAAGGGAATGGTCTCATCATTTTTTGAATGAAATAGCAAAACGGGAACTGTGAGCCTCGAAATATTTTCGACGTTATCAAAAGTCTCGTCAAAGAAAAAGGATCCGGGAATCCCCACGCCAGTTGAGCTTCTAATTACCCCGTCGGACGATGAAGGGCTGTTTTCAGCGATCACTGCCTGAGGCATTTCGGTATTCGCTGAAACATTTAAAGAAAAAATAGCGCCCATCGAGCGAACAAGACGGCAAGCTGGTTATTGCTAAAGCTAAAAATGATGGTCCAAATAATTTTTTCATTTTATTCTCCGTGCTCATTTCCAAATTGATAACTCACAAAAATAAAGGGAGCGAGAGTGCCCTTGGTGGTTCCAAAAGCTTACTGTTTTTAAGCCAATTGGCGACTTCCGTTCCTGAAAATCCAGACTTGGATTTTTTTTGTTCTTTTTACTCGCCGCTCGCAGTCTGTGAAAAATACCAGTCCGATTTTTTGAAAGGCAGAAATCGCCCGATCTACAATTTTAGAGCTGCATCTGCGACGGAGACTTGCGACTTAATGGAATCCCAAATTTTTCGAAGCGGCCAGATGGCTCCCGAAAATCCGACATCGGAAGAAGCAAACCACTTTAGAGAGCGTCAGCTTGGATTTAAGTCATCGAAAATTCAAAGTGAATTTTCCATCGACGAGGTGATTAATCTACGATTCGATACTCAAGAATTAAGTTTTCAAGAATCTTTTGGTGTGGATTTCCCCAGCGTGCCACTCAGTTCTGGAGAAAAAATATTTTCGCTCAATCTTGAAAAACGAATGATCGAAGAGATGAAGATAAAACTCCTGAATGTGCCTTCGCCGCCGGAATCTGAACATTTTGTGGGGCGTTATGTTCCTCGTCTTGATCGCAGAGAAAACTCTCGAGCTCATGTATGTCGTTTGCCAAAGAATTTGCCGGACGGAGCATCCAAGCACTGGCTTGAGGATCATCTCTATTATCGATAAAATTTGGAAGCCTACGAATCCAAGAATATTTTTCCTATACTCACAAGTAACGACCCAAACTGCTTCGAATGGTTTGAGAAATACGGAGAGGACAAAGTTAAAAAATGGATGAACGAAGTTGATCGCTATTCTGCGGTGGGAAATTTTGTTTTTCAACAGGTTGCGCGTTATTTATTTGAGAGTGAAAAGAAGGGGCGACGAAAGAAAGGGTCGATGCTTACAAGGGGCCTACTACTGATTCATTAATCGATTTGATCATCATTAATTATTTAATTTCGAACCGAGCAGGTTCCAACGTCGAGTACCGCTATATTGTTCCCGACCTGAAAGTGCGGGAACATTGGGTTCTGTATCAGGCCTTTCAGCCGGCAATTTCGCCGATGCCACAGATTGTTCAGCCTTTAGAATTAGAAGATTAGGCCCACCGCGACTCGAACGCAGAACTGCGGATTAGGAATCCACCGTTTTATCCCGTTAAACTATAGGCCCGAGATTCGGTATATCTAACCGCTCTCAGCCAATGCCGGCAAGATTCACTTAGCGTATGAGTCTTTGAAATTTGTAGGTAACCCCAGCGGGGCTTACAAGACTCAAAATCGAATCAGAAATCTGAAAGCTAGGATGTGCTTCCAGAATAGAAACAACCTTGGAATGGTTCGAGTCATGAGCAAAACTAATATAGCAACCGTTTGTTGAAATCCCATTGTCCACCAAGTTGAACGCTGAACCCTCTAAACTCGCGACGATGACTCCCGTACAAGTACCACCTTCAAGATTGGGGGATTCTAGAGTACTCACCCAAAGCGAAACAGCATCTGAAGCTGCAACTTCAACGTCATTTACAGACATCAAATCCCATCCGCCCTCTAGGCTAAGTGACTGAGCCGTAATGGCCGACGAACTCGACGAATCCCCGCAAGCGCTAAGGCTTACGAGCAAACTGAGACTTAGAATGATTTGTCGACTGAGACTCAAAGGACCCCCTTTATACACCTTGAGAGAGCAAGGGCTATGCCAGGGGGAAGAGGGCTAAGAAGCCATTAAAAGCCGTATTTACAGGCAAGGTGCGCAAAAATTTCGGGCCCTTTTTGGCTCAGGGAACCAGCCTCCATCCGCCGTTTTCGAGGATCATATTGATCACTTCAATATCCCGAGCCCCTTTGTAAGAGCGCTGTACCCGCAGAAAAGCCCTATGTCCTTCGTAGACAACTTTCTCTATCTCGAACTTCGTTTCTTTGGTTTCCCTTTGCATGGCCTTTAATCCATCTTGAGAAGTACTGCGAATCTCGTCCCGCATTCCATCTCTCGAGGCTTGGGCATAGCAAGAAATCAACGCATCGGTATCGAGTCGCTCGACCGACGACTTCCATGAGGCAAAGGTCTCTTCAGGACTTCCAAAAGAAATTTTTGGTGGCGCTTTAGAAGCACAACCAAGGCCCAGTGCCAAGAAAGCCAATCCACTCAGACAAAAACTCAAGCTTCGCATCATGACTTGATTCTAGTTGAAGGAAGCTTCTGCCTCCAGTTAGATAAGGTGTGCAAAAACGTTTCCTTCATGATCTCAAGCGAACTCATCATAACGGCCAATTGACAAAATCCACTGTGGGCGCCGACGTCGTCCTTTTCGGTTGGGTGCAGAATCGTCGCGATCACGGCGGAGTGATTTTTGTGGATCTTCGGGATCTCAACGGCTTGACGCAAATTGTCTTTAATCCTCAAGCAAGTCCCGAGTCTCATCAACTTGCAGACCAACTTCGCTCCGAATTTTGTTTGGCGATTCAAGGCAAGGTGGGCCTTCGCCCGGAAGGAATGCGAAATCCCAATTTACCTACGGGTGATGTTGAAGTGATGGTCTCGAGAGTTGAGATTTTTAGTTCATCTCCTCCTCCTCCGTTTTTGATCGAAGATGATGCAACAATGAATGAGACCGTTCGTCTCGAATACCGATACCTTGATTTGCGAAGAAACAAAGCCAAGGCCCCCCTTCTTCTTCGCTCCAATTTAAATCGAATCATTCGAAATTATTTTTACGAAAGAAACTTTTTCGAACTCGAAACCCCCACTCTCACCAAATCCACGCCCGAGGGCGCTCGAGATTATTTGGTCCCCTCTCGAGTTCATCCTGGTGAAGCCTATGCTTTGCCTCAATCGCCCCAGCTTTTTAAGCAGCTCTATATGGTCTGTGGCTTCGAAAGATATTTTCAGATTGTACGCTGCTTTCGTGATGAAGATTTGCGAGCCGATCGCCAACCCGAATTCACTCAGCTTGATCTAGAGATGTCCTTCATCACTCAAGAAGATATTTTTGTGATGATGGAAGGACTCTGGGCTCGAGTTTGGAAAGAAATTTTGGGTGTCACCATCAAAACCCCTTTCGAGCGCCTCACCTACCGCGACTGTATGGATCGTTTTGGTACAGACAAGCCCGATTTGCGCCTCTCATGGGAACTCAAGACGGCGACTTCTATTTTTCAGAAGTCGGATTTCAAGGTCTTTCGCGACGTCTCTGAAAAGAAACTTCTGATTCAAGTCCTCAAAGTTCCGTCGGCAGATTCTCTTTCTCGAAAAGATTTGGATGATTTGACACCGCTTGGAAAGCAGTTTGGCGCCAAAGGAATTGCGTGGATAAAACTCAATGACCCTTCTGATTTCGAAAACGGATGGCAGTCACCCATTGCGAAGTTTTTATCAAAATCAGAGAAAGAGGAGCTTCTTAAACTTACGGACGCCAAAGCAAACGACGTTTTGATTTTCTGTGCTGATACCAAAAAAATTGTCGCTGATTCTTTGAGTGCGATTCGCCTTCATTTGGGAAAAAAACTGAATGCGATCAAAAGCGATGAATGGAAATTTCTCTGGGTCATCGATTTCCCTATGTTTCAGTACGACGACAAAGAGAAGCGATGGGTTGCCGAACATCATCCCTTCACGGGTCCAAAGGCCGAGTACGCGGACACTTTTCATCTGAAGCCGGGCGAAGCCTTGGCCGATTGTTACGATTTAGTTTTGAACGGAATGGAAATGGGAAGCGGATCTATTCGAATTCATCGTTCTGATATTCAAAAGAAAGTTTTTGAACTCCTGGCCCTCTCGGAAGAGGAGATGAGAGAGAAGTTCGGCTTCCTCTTGGATGCACTTTCGTTCGGTGCCCCTCCTCATGGTGGAGTGGCCTTTGGAGTGGATCGATTTGCAATGGTTTTAGCAGGGGGCGAATCGCTTCGGGATGTAATTGCCTTTCCGAAAACTCAAAGAGGTCAGTGCCTCATGACGCAAGCTCCTTCGAAGATGACGGCTGCTCAACTACAAGAATTGCATTTAAAGGTCGTTGAGCCGAAACTATAATCAATGTCAAAAATTCACTTCATTGTGAACCCCCAGCGCCAGTCCATCGGACTTCGCTGGCCCTATGAAGAACAAAAGATTCGAAATCTTACAAACGACTTTCAGGTTCATATTGTTCGGGGTCGCTATCATGCTGAAATTTTAGCAAGGCAGGCGATGGAAGAAGGTGCGGAACTCATTGTGAGCGTTGGCGGTGACTCTACTCTCAGTGAAATTGCAAATGGCCTCTATCGGGCCTCACTTGGCGGAAAAAAAGTTCCGCTTCTTACACTCTATCCCGAGCTCCACGCAGGCGACACCATACGCTCGCTTCCCCTGCGCGCCAATTTTGCAGAGTTTCTTGCCGACTACCTAAGAGGCGAGGCTCTTCGAGATTCTTTAGATTTAGGAGAAATCGAATTTACGGGAGACTATGGCCAACGAATCAGACGAGTTTTTGTGAACTGCGCTGGATTTGGCTTCAGTTCAACGATTGTTGAGCGATTGAGTCATAATTTTAGATATGCTCGAACAAAATGGAATTTCATTCGCCTGATTGCGCGACTCGTACCCTTCTATAAGCATCCCATTGTGAATGTGAGTGTGGATGGACAGAAGCAGTACATGAGCCAACCCATGCTCACAGGACTGATTCACAATGGTCGCTATGCCGCACACGGCTTGGACCTTTCGGAGCAATCGAGTTTATTCGATGGCAAATTTGAAATGAGCTTCATTCTGAAGACATTTTCATATCGGTATTTGCTGGGGATATTTCCGCTCTTTGCCGGGCTGCTTCACAAAGCTTCGTTTGTCAAAAGAATACAAGGTCGTGAAGTAGAAATTGGACCCGCCGTGCCTCAAAGAAAAATCCGCGTGGATTTTGACGGTGATTGCTGGGGCTTTCTTCCATTAAAAGTTCGTGTTCTCGAAAAGGCCCTTTCCGTGGTGAGATAGCCGAATGCAGATTCTGTTCGCGCTATCTTGGATTTTTGTGTCACAAGTTGGATCTCCCACAATGGATCCTCAGCTCTCGTGGAGAACCATTGAAACTCCTCACTTCTTCATTCATTACCCGAGCGAACTAGAGAAAGCGGCTCAGAGAGTGGCCGTGCGAGCAGAGGTCGTCTACAAAAAGCGAACCACTACTTTCCGCTGGGAGCCCGCGGGAAAAGTTCATGTCGTCTTAAGCGATCCCTCTGATTCTCCAAACGGTTTGGCCACGCCGCTTCCTTATAATACAATTTATCTCTACGGCACTCCGCCGATAGACGATACCCCACTCGACGAATACGACGATTGGATCCACACGCTCTTCGCTCATGAGTTCACCCATACCGTGCATTTGGATATGGCGAAGGGAATCAACAAAGTTTTTAGAGTCCTCTTTGGTCGATTTTGGCTGCCGAATGCACCGATGCAGCAGTGGCTCCACGAAGGCATATCGATGTTTTATGAGACAAAGGACACGACTCGTGGTCGTGGACGTTCGGCATTCTTGCAAACTTATTTGCGAACAGTGACACTCGAGAACCAGTTTTTCAGTATCGATCGAGCAACTTACTTCAACGATATTTATCCTTTTGGAAATTCGGCCTATTGGTACGGCGTCGGATTTTTAGAATTTTTAAATGACCACTATGGTGAAGAGAAAATCATAGATTTCATCCATGCCACTGCGAGTAATCCAGTTCTTGGTTTTATCAATTTTAAATCCAAAGATGTCTTTGGCAAATCCCTTCATCGATTATGGGAAGAGTGGCGTCTGGAACAAAAAGCAAAATGGACTCAATATCAAAAGGATCATCCGACTTCCTTTAAATCAACGAATATTGATCCAACAAAATCCGTGGGGCTGATTGGAGTTCCCGCTTGGGATCCACAGACTCAGACTCTTTATGCACCGGTCAAAGAAGACCGCGAGAATTTCATTGCCGCTTTTAAAAAAGACGAAAAGGGAAATTGGAAATCCACAAAACTGAATTCTGCAGTCAGCGCGCGAGTAAGCTTTGGGGCCGGTTATCTTTTCTATGCGTCCGCGCATTCGGTCTCAGAATACAAATCTGTTTCTGATTTAACGGCTTTTGATTTGGGTAAAAAAGAAGAGCAGGCGATTACTTATGGTCTCCGACTTCGGGACCCGATTCTTTACCGAGACGGAATTATTGCTATTCGCACCGATCGCTTTGAGTCATCCATTGTACGAATTCCCTGGCAGCGCGTGAAGCGAGCGATCGAATCAAAAAAGCCAATTAAAGATCCTAAGGAACTTGAGGTCCTCTATAATGCCAAAGGTTTTGATGCTCCCTCGAAACCATCGGGTTCCTCTGGAAGAAATGAAATAGTTTTTTCGATGAAGCGCGAAAATGAAAATCGAGATCTATTTATTCTTGATTTAGATTCGAGAGCTTTGACTCAGCTCACAGATGATCTTGAGCAGGATTATCACCCCTACTTCACCGCAACTTCCGATGCGGTGATCTACGCAAGTGATACGAATATTCGAAAAGTCGATCGCACTACCAAGAAAGTTGAGGTTCTGACGGATTCCATCACCGCCGCCAACTATCCTAGCATGGGACCTGGAGGTCTTTTTGTTGGAGTATTTCATTCGCAAGGTTGGGAACTGGAGTTCGTTGATGACCAAAATTTAATTTCGAAAACGCCCGAGCAAAATTCAGGCTCACCGCAAATTCCTCAGATATTTGAGACAAAGGAGCTGTCTTCGAGGCGCTATGGCCTTGGCGATACGCTCTTGCCTCGATATCTGATTCCACTTTTTCTTTATACTGAGACTGATTCTCTCCTAGGCGTTCAGACGGGAAGTCGGGATCCGCTCGGATTTCACTCGTGGAATCTTTTTGGATATCAGCTCTTTGGTCCCAATCGACCCGGTGGTTCAGTCGTTTATACCTACTCAGGCTGGAACAAAGCCGACCTCTTTGTAGGGGGATTTGCAGGTATCACTAATTACGGCCGAATCATTGTGAGAAATGATCCCGCATCCAGCGTGAATTATATTGATGCCGACGATTATTACGAACGCTCCTACGGCGCGACCGCTGGACTTAACCATCAGTTGCGAACAGTAGAGGGTCCCTCTAATTTCTCGGGCTCGATTGCAGCATTTTACGAAAACCGAAATTCACTTTTGGGATTTCCCACCAATACCCTTCGAGGAACAAATGGCGCCGGTGTTCGCCTGAGCCCTGAAGTAGGAAATGCTTGGGGAGGGAGATTAGGCCTTCGATATTCAAACGGCCTCAAAGCTTATCCAGATGGAATCGGTCCCCATAAGGGTCAGATTTTGAGTCTCACAACCGAATATACCCCTCAAGGATCGGGCTCTGACTTTCATACATTCACAACCACACTTTCCGGCAAAACTTTCTTTCACCTCTTGGACGATCACATCTTTGCAATCCGAGCGGTCGGGGGAATGCAGTGGCTCGATGCGACTTATCAACGACCATTTCTTCTGGGCGGGAGCCTCGGAGAAAATCCGTTTTCCAGTGTGAATCGAAGAGCCTACCCCATTCGCGGGCTGCCCTCTTCAGACCTGCGCGGTGAAGGGCTCCTCCTTGCCTCTCTTGAGTATCGCTTTCCACTCGTAAAGCATTTGCCAGGATTTGGAACGGCACCACTTTGGTTTAAAAATCTTCACGGTTCAGTTTTTTCAGACGCTGGTCAAACATTCCAGCGACAAGACAGCGTGATGCTCGTAGAAACAGTACCTGGGCGAGAAGTTGAGGGTTTAGGTTGGAATCGTTACTCCCTCACGGCGGGTGCAGAAATTCGCTCGGACGCAAGTGTTTTTTATGCCCCACCACTCACGTATCGACTGGGTTATGGCTATGTTCTCTATCGTCAAGGAAAATGGTTGGGCAATACTCGCCAACATGAAATTTATTTCCAGGCGGGGGCGAGTTTCTAACTCATTTTCAATGACAAGCTAGGCTGCTTTTTCTAAACCTTTTGAGCATGAAATATTGTTTGAGGCTTAGTTTTTGGGGATTTTTTTCTTTTTTCTTAACATTGTCATCTTTATCGCAAATTCAAGCTCTCGATGTCTCCTGGGAGGGATATTTTAGAACGCGCGCTAACTCGAATTACAATTTGGACATGGATCGAGATTCGACTCCGCAGATGCGAAATTTTACGGATATGCGATTCCGATTGAATCCTTCTTTTTTTATATCCGACAAAGTAAGAATTCGGTCTTCATTGAACTTTTTTGACGGAGTTCTCGGACAAAATCCACGACTTCAATCTTCGTATAATAATCCAGCCCTCACCAATAATCGTCTGATTGACCCCAGCGAAACAAATACAGTGGTGGGAGTCGCATCTTCACCTGAAGGAATGACTGATTCTGCCGATTTGACGCCGATCATGCTTCGAAGGGTTTGGGGAGAGTTTGATACGCCCTACGGAACTCTCAAGGTTGGTCGAATGCCTAATCATTTTGGATTGGGCATTTTTGCAAATGCTGGAGACAGCCCTGATCAAGAAATGGGAAGCAGCCGAGATCGAATTCTTTTTGATACTTCATTTGGCCCTTACTACGTTCGCCCGGGACTTGGTTGGCTTGTTGAAGGCGCGCTCGATCGAGGCCGAGACGATTTTCTGGAATACTTTTTTATTTTTGGAAGGAAAACAGAGATTCAAGATATTGGATTCTACCTCTCTTTCAATCAGCAAAATCGATCAACGGATGCGCTTGGAGCAGAAGGCTTAGATATTAAAACTGCCTACTGGGCTTTTGATTTCTATTTCCAAAATCAGTTTGATGCCGTCAATTTATCAACTGAAGTCGTTTTGTTATCAGGCAAGTATGTGAACAAAAACATTCTCGCACTGAACGCTGCCGCACGAGCCGAATTTAAATTCGGTGGCGATCGATGGAAACTACTTCTTGAGCCCGGCTATAGTTCAGGATCGTCTGAATCCGATTTGGCGGACGGAGATTTGAAAACCTATGCCTTTTCGCGAGACTATGATGTTTCTCTGATAGTGTTTGAAGAAGCTCTCCCCGGTGGAATAAATACTCAGTCGTCGAATGGAACTCCAACTGCTGGAGCTACAGCTCCGCACTCCGGCGCTATCTCGAATGCTTTTTATGGGCGCCTCAAGCTTTCCTATGATGCGACTTCGTATTTTAAACCCTCGATTAACATCATTGTTCCCATGGCGGCAAAAATTCCTACAGGGGCTGGCAGTCGATTCTATGGTGTGGAGTATGATCTTATCACCGACTGGCCATTCATGAAGTATTGGTCCGCGCAATTGGCCCTGGGACATTTTATTCCCAGTGGGTTTTATAATGGAGTTTCTAGATCTCACTCAGTCTTAGTGATGAGAGGCGGCGTTACCGCTCAATTTTAGTAGGAAACGATGGGAACGATTTTTAACGGCTTTCGATATCAGGATCATATGCTTTGCGCTGACGGCGTGTCGCTGCGAGAGATTGCCGAGCGGCACGGCACTCCCACCTACGTCTATGTCAGCAAGCTCATGACCGAAGCCTATGAAGAGCTTGATCGAGCGCTTGAGGCCATCCCTCATGTGATCTGTTATGCCGTCAAAGCCAATTCGAATTTGGCGACTCTTCGCACACTTTCCCAGGTAGGTTGCGGTGCCGATATTGTTTCGGGCGGAGAACTCTATCGAGCTCTCGAAGCTGAAGTACCTGCTGACAAAATTGTATTTTCTGGCGTTGGAAAAACAAAAGAAGAAATTGATTACGCGCTGAAAAAGCGAATCCTTTGCTTCAATATTGAAAGCGAACAAGAGCTCGTGGCCATCGACACGGTTTCTAAGTCTCTTAAAAAAGTTGCGAACGTTTGTATCCGAGTGAATCCAGATGTGGATCCAAAGACGCATCCCTATATTTCAACCGGACTTCGCGATTCTAAATTTGGAATTCCCTATCGAGATGCTCCTGGACTCGTTCGCCAAGCCTTAAGACTCAAGAATGTGAATTTGATTGGCCTTGGTTGCCATATCGGAAGTCAAATTACGCAGCTCTCTCCATTTACTGATGCGATTCGCAGAATGATGAAGCTCTATGATGAAGCCCTCAAATTAAAATCCGAGTTGACTCATTTCGATGTCGGCGGTGGTTTGGGTATTGTCTATCATAAGGAAAAGCCGCCAAGCTTGACCGCATGGGCCAACACCTTGGTTCGAGAACTCAAAGATCGTAAGCTCACTTTAATTTTGGAGCCCGGACGCTCACTTGTTGGGAATGCGGGAGTGCTCTTGACGTCTGTTATCTATGCCAAACGTGGGGAATCAAATAATTTTATTATTGCGGACGCTGGAATGAATGATCTGCTTCGCCCATCTCTCTATGGTTCTTATCACGCCATTCTTCCCGTGCATTACAGGCGCTATAAAAAAATTAAAGCAGCGGTGGTCGGCCCCAACTGCGAGTCCGGAGACGTTTTGACGAAGACCCGCCGCATTCAAAATTTTCAATCGGGAGACCTTTTGTCAATCATGAGCGCGGGAGCTTACGGCTCCACCATGTCGAGCAATTATAATTCTCGACCTCGCGCCGCTGAAGTCTTGATTCGAGACGGACGATTCTATGTGATTAGAGAACGCGAATCCTTTGAGGATTTGATCGCCCGCGAAAAACTCCCTCCCTTTTTGAAGCGAGCCGCGGCAGCACAAGTTTGATATGAGAATCGAAGGATTTTATACGGCCCTCGTCAGTCCCCTTAAAGTAGACGGCAAGGGAATTGACTGCGACACTCTAAAACAATTGATCGCGCGACAAATTGAAGCGGGTGTTCATGGACTCATCTTGGGCGGAAGTACTGGCGAAGGCCAAACCTTGGAATGGGCCGAGCTCGAAGAGCTATTGAAGGTTGGGCTTTCTTTCAAAGGCAAAATTCAAATTTGGGGGGCCTGTAGTTTTTCAGGAACTGCGCAGACGTCCGAGCGCTACCAAATGATTTCAAAGCTTGGCGTGGATGGAGTTTTAATTTCATCGCCCGCTTATAATAAGCCACCTCAGCGCGGACTGATTAAGCATTTCGAAGAAATTGCCAAAGCGGCCTCCACTCCCATGATGATTTACAATATTCCGGGACGTACAGCCGTTGATATTCGACCCGACACACTCGCTGAAATTTCTCGAATACCACAAGTCGTTGCAATCAAGGAATCCTCGGGGAAACTCGAACAAATCAAGGAAGTAGCGAGCAAGATTGCCGCGCAAAAAGTACTTCTCTGCGGAGATGATCCTTTAAGCCTCGATGTTTGGAAAATGGGAGCGAAGGGAACGGTCAGTGTGCTTTCAAATTTACTTCCCAAGGCATGCGTTAATCTTTGGAAGCTATGGTCTGCTGGGAATTTTAATGACGCTGAAGCTCTTCAAAAGCAGCTAACAAAAATGACTGATCTAGTCTTTGTTGAATCGAATCCGATCCCTGTTAAATATGCGGTTGGTCTTCTATTAAAGAAAAATTTGAAGCTGCGACTCCCTCTCGTTGAATTGGACACCAAATATCACCAGGGAATTCGGCAAGAACTTGAAGTGATGGCAAATCTAGGATTTTGTGAGCGCTTATGAGTCATGTGGTGATTACTGGGTCAGAAGGACGAATGGCTAAGATCCTTCGGGATGTCGCCTCCGAACTGAACATACAAACAAAGGCATTTGGAAAATCTCCCTCTAGCAGAGAAGTATCTGACTTCTTAGGTTCCAAAGGAGTCATTGATTTTTCTTCGATTGCGGCAACTGCTGAGATTCTCGCACTCGCCGCAAAGGCTAAAGTGCCTTTGGTATGCGGTACAACCGGTTGGAAATCTGCAGATGAAAGGGGGAAAGTATTCATGGAAGCTGCAAAGCTCATTCCAATAGTCGTGGACTCTAATTTTTCTGAAGGCGTGGAGATTCTTTGTCGCCTCAGTGAAGTACTCGCAGCGATGAGTTCTGCGGAAATAAAACTGACGGACATCCATCACATCCATAAAAAAGATTCTCCCAGTGGCACGGCGATTAAGATTAAAGAGAGGATTTTGAGTTCCAATCCAAAGGCGAAGGTTCAAATTGAATCCATTCGCGAAGGTGAGGTCTTTGGGGAACATCGAGTTGAGATAGGATTAAATGACGAGCGCATTGCAATTTCGCATTCAGCCGAGTCTCGAAAACCATTTGCAGAGGGAGCATTTAAGGCGCTCGCATGGGCCGCAAAACAGGGACCAGGCCTCTATACGATGAAGGATGTTCTAAAATGATATTTCAAAAGGCACTGAGACTTCAAAAATTGCCCCCCTATGTTTTTGCCGAGGTGAATAAGAAAAAGGCGAGCCTACTTGCTGAAGGAAAAGATTTGATCGATTTAGGAATGGGTGATTGCGATTTGCCCACCCCACCCGCGATCATCGAAGCACTGCATACTGCGACCAAAGACCCCAAGAATCATCGATATTCTTCGTATATTGGTCTTGAAGAATTTCGAAAGGCTGCGGCAAAGTGGATGAGTCGAAGGTTCTCGGTCGATCTCGATTTCAAATCGGAAATCATGAATGTGATAGGAAGCAAAGAGGGACTCGCGCATTTTTCTGAATGCTATGTGAACCCCGGAGACTTTACGCTTTGTCCAGATCCGGGGTATCCGGTCTATACGAATGCCACCATTTTGTCGGGAGGCAGTCCTCTCTATTATCCTCTCGTTTGGGAAAATGATTTTAGGCCAACATGGTCCAAGATTGCGGATGATGTATGGAAATCTATTAAACTCATTTATATAAATTTCCCGCACAACCCGACGGGAGCGACCGTAAGTCTGGATACGTATTCCGAATTGGTGGAAAGAGCGAAAAAATTTGGATTCATCATTGTTTCAGATTCACCTTACTGCGAGCAGGGATACGAGAGCTTGCCACCTTGCCTGCTTCAAGTGCCGGGCGCCAAAGACGTGGGAATCGAGTTTTTCTCGTTTTCAAAAACTTATAATATGACGGGTTGGCGATTGGGATTTGCGGCGGGAAATGCCGAGCTCATTTCTGCGCTTCATCAAGTGAAGTCGACCATTGATACTGGGATCTTCATGCCCATTCAATATGCTGGAATTCGCGCGCTTCAGGGTCCAGACGAAGAACTCATTCAACCTTCCAAGGAAGTCTATCAGTACCGCCGAAATCTCATGGTGAAGGGTCTTCGTGAGCTCGGCTATTCAGTTTTTGATGGTGGGGCCACATTTTATCTTTGGATCAAGAATATGCCTGGCAAGACCTCTCTTGAATCAGCCTCGCTCTTAATGGACCAAGGTGTCGTCGTGACGCCCGGACATGGTTTTGGGAAAGCTGGAGAGGGCTACTTTAGGATGTCACTCACGGTACCAGAAGAGAGACTCAAAGAAGTTCTTCAACGAATGAAGGGGTCAGGGCACTTTGGGGACAGGTAAGATTTTTACCTGTCCCCAAAGTGCCCTGACCCCTTCCCAAAACAAGCGAGGCCTTCAGTGTATCTCACTGAAAGCCTCGCTCGCGTGTAGTTCAGATTATTCGGTTGTTACTAGGTATTATTCTTTCTGTATTACTTAATCTTCAAGATACGTTGTGCATTTCGAAGAACTTTTTGTCCGTTCGATCCAACAAGCTTTTTGGAAGGATCGTACATTTGCTCACTCCACGTGGTGGAAGAGATTGAAACTGGGTTAAATGAATTGAGTACCAATCTCTGAGGTGCAGATGCGACCATCAAGGCACGAGAGTTTGAACTTGCAACCATCGGAGCTGCTTCGTTCATATCGAATACATCTCCTAAGTTGGCCCCTACAAAAACCCCACCGGATTTTCCAGTGCTTGGGCCGTAAAGACAAATCGCGGCGAAAGCCACGTTTTCGGCGTTTCTGAAATTCTGGCAAACAGCGATTCCATTGGGAATATAGCTAGAGCTCATTTGTGCAATGCCAACTGCGGCTCCGATTTGGAGTTCAGGGGAAACACTCAGAAGTGCATTCACATCAAAATTATTGTTCTTAATCACAGGAATCATGAGCAAGGGAGCATTGATTGCCACGGGAAGCGGAGAACCGTTCGGTAAGGTTGACGTGGTCCCGATATTAGCCAACTGACCAGCCGCGAGTGCAGCCAAATCTACTTCCACTCCAATTCGAGCATTTTCAGTACGAGATGCGGGCGTAAAAATAAGCCGACCTCGACCATCCGCGATTGGATAGGAGCCGTCGAGCATATTGATTTGTAATCCGTCGCTCATTTCGATACTTAACTGAGCCATTTGAGTCTCTGGATCTAGATTGAGCTGAACTTTATCTCCCAGTGAAAGACTGCCGCAGCCAGATGTAACGAGTGCAGCCGTAAGAAGGGCTGGTAAAAGAAAAATTGATTTCATGTTGAGTGTTCTCCCCGAACGAAGCGATTCAGCCGACTGACACCAACCCCGGCGGTGTCGACTGCGTGCGAACGAGTCATATCGCAAGGTCAGTGCCAATCGTTCGGAAAAAAAGTTGTCAGAGACTAAAGTGGCAGCTTGAAGCAGCGAGCTCCTCGTGGAAGTGGACTTGAAAATAAAGTTGTCAATCAGAGCCCCCGAACAATCGCTCTCAAAAGCGACTGATCCGGGGCGTCAAACTATGCAAACGATTGCATGGACCCATAGCAAAGGCTTGTAAGCAAGATCACTCTCAGTGGCTCCGTCCATTTCAAATGCCTCGAATATCCTGAAATATCTGATACTTTGCCACCATGCAATCGGTGCGCATCTATGTTTGGGTTCCTCGATCTGAAGTTGCCTTTCTTCAAGCGATCTTCGATGCGCATGAAGGTCTCGGCCGAATTCGCACGGAACGACACGACGACAAAGGTCGATCACTCCTCTTCATCATGACAACTGAGTCGCAAAAAAATTCTGTGAATGACTTTCTGCGTCAGATTGAGTCTGAAATTCAGAGCGAAACACAAATTGAATTTGTTTGACTGTGTTCGTTGTCACCCTGTGTAATACAGTGAGGGGGGAAGTAAATCGTGAATAACTTTCAGGATTTGCAGAGTGGACAAGACGAACGAGCAACACTTCTTAGAGAAGTTTTCTCGGCCGCACTGTCAACCGCTCATGGTGTGCAGCAGCATCAAGAGCAGCAAATTAGTCAAATGATGAGCGGACTTGTACGCGCAAAGCTCTTAACTGCCGACGACTCGTATAAACTCCAAGATCAAATCTTGGATAAATCTCTTTTCGAAAGATCTATTGAAACTCGAATCGAAGAGTCCTTAAGAAACAAGGGCATTCTTACTCAACGAACTATTGATGAGTTGAATACGCGCCTTACCCGTCTAGGAGCTTGAGCGCAGCCGAATGACAAAGAGGTGCGTCGGGGGAGGCCCCTCTTTGTCATTCCTTCTTTAAATTGTCGATGAGCCGTAGTCCCTTATAAATTACCGCCACAAGCCATCGCCCCCACATTTTTTCTAAATATTGGACTTTGAATTCCTGTCTTTTCAATTCTCTGCGAGCAGAATTCAATGTTCGAGAATTTTTTAGGACCTCAAAGATTCTTGCAGCCACTCTACGATCCTCGTCGGCTAGGTAGGCATTCCTAGAACTCATCGCGAGCCCCGTTTTTTCTCGAACAATAGGACAGCCCACAATTCTCACGGGGATCGAGAGGTCGTTGACCATCGCTCGAATGATCTGCAACTGCTGAAAGTCTTTTTCGCCAAAAAAAGCTGAATGAGGACGAATCCATCCAAATAATTTGTAAACGACGGTACAGACTCCATCAAAGTGTCCTGGCCTAAATTTTCCACAGAGAATCGATGACAAATCTGATCGCGCCAAAATGCTCGTTTCACCTACAGCCGCGTAGACTTCTTTCACCGACCTTGGAAGGAAGACCAAATCACAACCCGCAGAAGCAAGAAGACGCAAATCCTGTCGCTCAGAGCGTGGATATTTTTTCAAATCTTCCTGAGGACCAAACTGTTTGGGGTTTACAAAAATCGTTGCCATCACCAAATCAGACTTGAACTTAGCTCTGCGAACTAAACTCAAATGACCCTCGTGAAGTGCTCCCATGGTAGGCACGAGTCCGATTTTACCACGCACATTTAATCTCCATCTAAGGAGCGCGGCCCGTGTTCTTAAAATTCTCATTTAAAACTCTGATTCTCGTCGGGATAAATGCCGGTCTTCACTTCGGATGCGAAAGTTTTCAGAGCAGAGACAATCAAATTTTCGCCGTCCATGAATTTCTTCAAAAACTTGGGATTGAAAGATGCGTTGAGTCCAAGCACATCATAGAGAACCAATACTTGCCCATCGCAGTGAGGACCCGCTCCAATACCAATGGTGGGAATGGCAATCGCGTCCGAAATCTCTTTGGCCAAACTCGCAGGAATCATTTCAAGAACCAGAAGTTGAGCCCCCGCTCGCTCTAAAGTTTGTGCCTCAATTTTCAAACGCGCAGCCTCTGATTCAGATTTTCCTTGGACTTTAAAATCATGAATCGTTTGAGGAGTAAGCCCAATATGTGCGCAAACTTCGATCCCTTCGGAAACGAGTGCCTGAATCACTCGATCACAGGGCCCCTCAAGCTTCACCATTGATGCTCCCGCATCTATCAACCGGCGTGAAGACTGAAGAGCAGAACGCTCATCTTCATAGGACCCAAAGGGTAAATCAGCAATAAGGGGCAGCTTCGAAGTTCGAGGAATCGAAGCAAGTCCTCTCGCCACCGCGGAGGTATGATAAATCATTTGATCCAATGTAACGGGCACCGTTGACTGATGTCCGGCGATTACCATCCCCGCAGAGTCTCCCACCAAAAGATAATCGATGCCTTCGACTTGAGCGCAGAGGCGAGCGAATGTTGCGTCATAACAAGTAAGCATCACCAAGGGCTTCATGAGTTCAACTCAAGCGCAGAGCGAAGTTCAGTCGCAAGAGAATAAAAGCAATTCATGGAGGGCTAATTGGCTTACTCAGCTGGTGGATTATTTCGATGGCTGACCTGATCCGCCTGAGCATCCGCCGTGGGTACAAACCGGTCCTCCTGCTTGAAGTAGCAGTTTAGAGGGTTCGCCTACTGGGGCTCCCGGAGCACAAACGGGTGAAGGTGGTGCTGTTGGACTAATTGCTGTCGGAGTCATCTCTTCCCCCACCGCTACATCCGGGCGAATCGGAACACCAGTTACTGGATCAACTTCTGTGATTCCCAAAGGAAGTGGTGGCTGCATTTTAACCGAATTATCCGCCACAGCTGCGGGAGGATTGCGCCTCACGGTGCCAGGACCTTTGGGAGTTGCAGGAGCAGGCTCAACCGTTCCCAGTTTGTCGTTAGCTTGTTTTTTCGACTCCTCTTCTTTTTTGTCGGAGCCCGTCAAACCAAAAAACAAAGCCGCAGCGCCGATCGCGCCGAGACCAACAAAAAGTCCAAGTTTTTTATTCTTCGAAGACTTCGATTTACCCTCCTGTACGGGAGGACTTACGGGTGTCGGAGCTGGAGGCGGTGGTGGAGGAACTTGATTGGTATTCCCCGTTACTTGTGGAGTGGTGGTCGAGACAAAGTCAGATGAATTTTTGGCGGCTTTGGGAGCCATGGGTACAACTTCTTCAGTACCACCACCGGAGCATCCCGCGAGCGTTAAAGATAGGGAATAATCGACTTCATAGCCTCAAAACTTGCAAGAAGCTCGCCAGAGCAGAACGGACCTCTCACTATGCGAAGAGAGGAAACTATGAAATTATTTGCGTAGCTGAGAGAGGGCGGCACCCGCCAGATAGAAGGAACCAGCCACCAAGATACTCCGATTCTCACTTGAGCCTGAGTTCCTCACCAGTCGAAGTGCGGATTGTATGTCCTTCACTACTTCAGCATCGACTCTCGCCCTTTTCCACAACGCCTTCAGATCTTGGGGACGAAATTCTCTTTCTGGATAATAAGATGGCAAGAGAACTCGTGTGGCAAAAGGCCTTAAGCACTCGATTGCTTCCGCAGCGTTTTTGTCCGCCATCATTCCAAAAATGAGATTCCATTTTTTAATCGGCTGGTTTTTTAAGAATCGCACCAAGGCCTTAAGTGCATGAGGATTATGAGCTCCGTCTACCAGGATAAAAGGATTGCGAGAAACGATCTCGACTCTTCCGGGCCAGAGAGATTCCCTCGAAAGTGCGCGTTTCATTTGAGCGACTGAAATCCTGGCAGAAATGCCGACCTCACTCGAAAATATTTCCCATGATAAAAGTGCGGATCGAGCATTCTGGAACTGATGCTCGCCTAGATCTCTTCGGATCCACCAAAAATGGGAGCTCAAGTTCGAAGGGATTTTCCATCTTTCAGATTGAACTATTTCAGCCTGTCGATCATCTGCGGAGTTTCTGAGCATTCGCCGAACTTCTGAGACTTGCGGATGCAAAATAACTGGTCGGCCTGCGCGCATGATTCCCGCTTTTTCAAAGGAAATCTTGCTCAGGGTTTTTCCCAAGACCTCCTGATGATCATAATCGATGGACGCAATGACGCTCACATCCGGCTCACATATATTTGTAGCGTCGAGCCTGCCTCCCATTCCCACTTCTATAATTTGAAGATTCACTTTGAGATCTCTAAAAATTAAAAATGCCAAGATCGTCCAGCGTTCAAAAAATGTCAGCCCAGAGAGAATCTTAAAATAGCGACGCTCATAAGTTTGAAGAAGCCCTCTTGAAATGGGCTTGTTGTTAATTCGAATCCGCTCCTCTGGCGCAATCACATGCGGGGAAGAATAGGTCCCCACTTTAAGTCCAGCAAATTTCGCAAGCACGCTGAGATAAGCGCAAACACTTCCCTTCCCGTTAGTGCCTGCCACTAGAATCGTAGGACGACCGAGCTCCGGATGGCCGAGACTCAAAGCAATTTTTCGAATTCCATCTAATTTGTATGTTTCTAGAGAGGGGATCTCGAACTTTTTGGCGTTCAAGGTTCTCATGAAGATTTTGAAAGAAGTCTAAAGAGGCGAGCGAATGTTTTCTTCTGATCCTTGCGCGTCAAAATCATATCGATCATGCCGTGATCCATTAAAAAGGGAGCTCGCTGAAATCCTTCGGGTAGCTTTTGTCGAATGGTTTGCTCGATGACACGCGGACCAGCGAATCCAATGAGTGCTCCCGGCTCGGCCACTGCAATATCACCCAGCATCGAGAAGCTCGCGGCTACTCCGCCGGTGGTGGGATGCGCCATCAGAGAAATATAGGGAATTCCCTCTCGCTTCATTTTCTGTAGAGCTGCGCAAGTTTTGACCATCTGCATGAGTGAGTGAATACCTTCCTGCATACGCGCTCCGCCCGATGAAGAAACAACGATCGCTGGAATCCGCTTTTCAAAAGAATTCTCGAAGCAGCGCGTGATTTTTTCACCCACCACAGAGCCCATGCTTCCGCCCATAAAATCAAAAACAAAAACAGAGAGGCTTACCGGTATCTCTTCACAAAGTCCCTCGCCCCAAATTGCCGCATCGTTTTCGCCTGTCTTCTTCTGCGCATTTGCTACTCGATCCGAATACGAAATCTGGTCTACAAATCCCAAGGGATTGACCGGAAATAAATCCATATCTTTTTCAACAAAAGAGCCCTCGTCGGTAAGCAGCGCGACTCGATCTCGAGCCGGCATCGGAAAGTGATAGTCACATTTGGGGCAAACAAAGCGCCCGCGCTCGATCTCGATGCGGTAGAGAATGGCCTGACAATCCACGCATTTGGTCCATAAATTGGCCGCAGCTTTGGACTCTACGGGGGCTTTGGATTGTATCCCTGGGGACTTTAATTCGTTGATCCAACTCATTCACAGGGACACTTGCAGAAAGGTGGCTTCTGAGTCAATTTGTCGGGGTCTATGTCTGAAAAGATCATATTTACTCTTAAGAAAATCAGCAAAGTCGTCCCTCCCAAACGTCAGATTTTGAAGGATATTTATCTTTCATTTTATTACGGAGCAAAAATCGGGGTTTTGGGACTCAACGGTGCTGGAAAATCCACTCTCCTTAGAATCATCGCTGGAATCGATAAAGATTACGACGGCGAGATTCTAAAAAGTGAGGGCTACTCTGTTGGCTTTCTCCAACAAGAACCTCAGCTCGAAGAGAAGAAAACCGTGCGCGAGAATATTGCGATGGGCCTCAAAGAAACCGGCACACTCCTTCAGGAATTCGCCGATATCAATGCCAAGTTTGCCGAAGAAATGACACCCGAAGCGATGGAAAAATTGATCGCGAGGCAAGCAGAGGTTCAAGAAAAGATTGATGCCGTAAACGGCTGGGAAATGGAACGAGTTCTTGAACAGGCGAGCCAAGCTCTTCGTTTGCCGCCTCTTGATGGTCCCGTGACGCATCTTTCGGGAGGAGAAAGACGCCGCGTCGCTCTCTGCCGTCTACTCCTAGAAGCTCCCGATGTTTTGCTTTTGGATGAACCCACCAACCATTTGGATGCCGAGTCTGTGGCGTGGCTTGAAATGTATTTGCAAAATTACAAAGGCACCGTGATAGCGGTCACTCATGATCGTTACTTTTTGGACCATATTGCGGGTTGGATTTTGGAGCTCGACCGTGGAGAAGGACTCCCCTTCAAAGGAAATTACTCTTCGTGGCTCAAACAAAAAGAGGAACGCCTTCGTGTTGAAGAGCAGGAAGATCATTCGCGTTCTAAGACCCTGAAGCGTGAACTCGAGTGGATTAATCAAAGCCCAAGCGCGAGACGCGCCAAATCGAAAGCCCGAATTGCAGCTTACGAAAAAATGGTGGCGGAAGGCGGCGCAGATAATATTGATGAATTGGAAATCTATATTCCACCTGGACCCCGACTGGGAAATGTTGTGGTGGATTTTAAGGATGTTTCAAAAGCCTTTGGCGACAAACTTCTGATTGAGAATCTTACCTTCAATCTCCCTCGAGGAGGAATTGTCGGAGTTGTCGGGCCCAACGGGGCTGGTAAAACGACTCTTTTCCGAATGATGGTGGGTCAAGAAAAGC
>Ga0163144_10007952_pt1 | contig 23076 bp, 17 predicted proteins | sample OliLak19BULKMAT1_FD_123175 | JGI IMG/M metagenome (GOLD analysis project Ga0163144, IMG submission 123175) | Freshwater microbial mat bacterial communities from Lake Vanda, McMurdo Dry Valleys, Antarctica - Oligotrophic Lake LV.19.BULKMAT1 | ecosystem: Environmental > Aquatic > Freshwater >...
ACTTACTCATAGCGCAGCGCCTGGATTGGGTTGAGTTGAGCTGCACGCTGGGCCGGGTAGATCCCGAAGAAGAGGCCGACTGCCAGCGAGAAACCCACCGCCAGGGCGACCGAGCCTGCCGTGATCGAGGCCGTGAGTATGCCCGTAGCTGTGACTAGTAGCGCGATGCTCACGCCAATTGCCAACCCGATCAAGCCACCAGCAAGGCTAATCACCAATGCCTCGACCACGAACTGTAGCAGAATGTCGCGCGGGCGTGCGCCCACCGCTTTGCGCAAGCCAATCTCACGCGTCCGCTCAGTGACGCTCACCAGCATAATATTCATGATCCCGATTCCACCGACCAACAGTGAAATACCGGCCACCGCTGCAAGAAAATAGGTCAGCAGATTCGTGATAGTTGAAAGCGAGGTCAGCAACGACGCCTGGTTAAATACCTGGAAATCATCCTGGCTGCCATCGGCCTTCAAGTTATGCCGCTCCCGCAGCAGCGTCTTGATCTGTGTTTGCACCGATTCGATATCGGCACTATTTGTCACCGATACCTGGATCTGTGAAACTCTCCAGGCATTGCCATCGGATGTGCGTGCGCCGAATAACTGCTGTTGGGCCACCGTGATCGGAATCAGTGCCTGGTCGTCGACCGAGCCGAAGCCGCTGCTACCCTTGGTGTTCAGCACGCCGATCACTCGAAACGTCTGGCCCTTGATTCGTACATTCTGCCCAACCGCCTGGCCACTACCGAATAGATTCGTTGCCAACGTCTGGCCTAGCACAACCACCCGAGTTGCGCCGCTCACATGACCACTATCAACAAACGTTCCGCTGGCCATTGTCAGGCTATTGATTGATTGATAGATGGGCGTAATACCAGTGATGGTCGCGCTCTTGTCCGCCGCTGGCGCGATGATCTGGGCGCTACCACCAAATGTCGGGGAAGGGCCGGTGATCTTCAGCTTCAGCGCAGCAATCGCTTCCGCATCCGCCAGTGTGAGAGTCTCTGCCGAACTCGACGAGCCGGGTCCACGGTTATTCGGTGAGCCTGGCGAAACAGTCAACGTGTTGGTGCCCTGCGAAGAGACCGTGCTGGTGATCGAGGCACTTGCGCCCGTGCCGATTGCCAACAGCGCGATAACAGAGGCCACACCGATGATCACACCAAGCATTGTCAGCATCGCCCGCACCTTGTTGGCAAGCAAGCTGTCGAAAGCCAGCCGCACCACCTCAGTCAAACCGATGCTGCCTAGTTTAGTTTCGCCCAATGGTTCCAGTACCTCCTGTTCGAGGATATCTGGCTGGATGCCGGTAAGTGTTGTTTTCATATCAATACTCCTTGAACAATGTGCTACTTGCTCGTTTGTTGCTTTGCAATGGAACAACAGAACAAGAGTCTGCAATATACTTGTTCTCTCTATTAGGCGGCCCGCGCCTTTGTCAGCCCATCGCTGATGAGCTCGCCATCACGCATCATCAGCACCCGTTGGGCATATTCTGCGATGTCCATTTCGTGGGTTACCAGCACCACTGTCAACCCTTGCTCGGTGTTCAGCCGCTGCAGGATACGCATAATTTCGACGCCGGTTTTCGAATCCAGCGCGCCAGTCGGCTCGTCGGCCAGCAACACCGAAGGGCTACCCACCAGCGCTCGTGCGATCGCCACACGCTGCTGTTGCCCACCCGAAAGCTCAGCCGGCTTGTGGTGCATGCGCTGCTCCATGCCAACGATCTTGAGTGCGACAGTAGCGCGGCGACGGCGCTCGTTCGCGCTCACACCACGGTAGATCAATGGCATCTCGACCTGGCGTAGCGCATTCTGGCGCGGTAGCAGCATATATTGCTGGAAGACAAATCCTAGCTTGCGAGCTCGCACTGCCGAGAGATCGTTTCCACTCAGTGTGGCAACCTCGACGCCATCGAGCGTGTAGCCGCCGCTGCTTGGTGTGTCAAGGCAGCCAATCATATTCATCATTGTGCTCTTGCCGCTGCCAGATGGCCCCATAATGGCCACGAATTCGCCCTGGTTGATAGTGAACGATACACCCTGCAGCGCATGAACTTCGACATCGCCCATCACATAGGTCTTGCGCATGTCGGTGACAGATATCATTGGTGATTGCATCATGTTTCTCTTGTCTGATTTAGGAGGGGCGTATGCGATACGCCCGTGCGGATGTTATACGCCTCTGCGGCTCTGGTTGAGGCGTATCGCATACGCCCCTACGGGTTTTATCCACCACCGAATGGTGGTCCACCGCTTGGTGTGCTGGTTGTACTCGGATTGGTGACGACCTTGTCGCCCGCTTTCAGCCCGCTGGTGATCTCCGTATTGCTGCCATCGGTCAGGCCGGTCTGTACTTCCACTTCGGTTGTCTTGCCATCAGCACCGAGGATCTTCACCGCGTGGCCAGCTCCCTTTGGCAGTAGTGCAGTGTTAGGGATAAGCAGTACCGTATCCTTCTTCGCAGTCGTGATCGAAAGGTTAGCTGTCATACCGACCTTGACGCGTGTGTCGGTGTCGGGGAAGCTGACCCGCACCGCATAGGTCACGACGTCATTGCTGCTCTCGGCTGCTGGTGCGATATAGCTAACCGTTCCCTGTGAGCTCCAATCCTTCAGCGCGTCGATCGTCAGCTTGACTGGTTGGTTCAGTGACACTTTGGTGACATCGTTCTCGCTCAGCTTCAGATCAACATGCAGTGTGCTGCGATCAAGCATGCTGATTGCTGCTGTCGCACTCGATGCGCTGCTGCCCGGCACAATATTGACTGCCGTGACAACGCCATCGAATGGAGCCTTAATGGTCGCCTGTTCGAGTGCGAGTTGGGCCTGCTTGAGCGTCTGCTCGGATTGTGTGACGGACGATAGCTGAATCTCGACATCGGTGGCTGTGCCAGTAGCGGTCAGTTTGGCCAGATTAGCCTCGGCCTGATCCAGGCTGGCTTTGGCCTGATCAACGCTGGCCTGCTTCTGGGCGATATCGGTCTTGCTCGGGTTCTTGAGCGCCGTCAATTGCACCTGTGCATTGGCAAGCTTCGATTCAGCCTGCTGGATATTATTAGCCTCAGTCTGGCGGGCGTTGTCATATGTCACCTGGGCCTGTTGCACGGATGCCTCAGCGCTATGCAGCGCGGCCTCGGCCTGGATGAAGGTATCGTAGTACTGCTGGCGCTGGGTTTCGCTGAGCTTATTCTTCGTGATCTTGCCAGTCGAATCCTTGCTCTCGGGGTTCGTCGGATCCTGCCCGGTCTCATTGACGAAATCCCAATCGCTTTTGGCGGTGGCATACTTCGATTGTGCCTGAGTCAGCGATGCGGTTGATTTCTGAAGATCCTGCTCGGCTTTGGTTTTGCTGGCCGAGCTATTATCGCGCTGGGCCTGCAAATCGAGTATGGCCTGGCGCACCGTCGCCTCGGCGCTGCTGATCGTGCCAGCATTCGGGTTCTTGAGTGCAACAAGCTGGGCCTGGGCAGAGCGTAGCTGTGCCTGGGCACTGGCGATGGCAGCCTTCTGGGCGGTAATATCGGCTGGCTGTACATTGCCCTCCTGCGTTTGGGTCAGCTTGGTCTTGGCGCTATCAAATGCGGCCTGCGCGCTGACGATTTGCAACTCTAGGTTGCGTGTATCGAGCTGCGCCAGCGTCTGTCCCGCCGTCACCTGGTCGCCCTCTTGAACCAGCACCTGCGTGATACTGCCGCTGCTTTGGAATGTTAGATCAACCGATTGTGCGGCAGTCACCGTACCGTTGCCATCCACACTCGCCACGATGTTGCCACTGGCGACTGAAGTAGTTGTGCTGGTTGTCTGGGTAGATGCGCTCTGTGGCCGGGTCAAAATCAGCGCCGCAATAATCGCAATGATAATAACGCCAATGCCAATGAAGATGCGGCGATTACCGCCAGTTGCGCGTTTTGTTGGAAGAGTTACGCTGGCCATATCATCTGCTCCTTGCAAAAATAATATATCGACTGAGAGCAGTGTATACTTGCAGCACGCATTCGTCGTCACAGAGGCGGGTGAACCTGCACTCATCGCTATGGGTGAAGCGCATTCACCCAAATGGGTGAAGACACCGCGAACATTACTGGTGTACAAGAGTGTAGATGATCAATCATAGGTATATACTGCCCACGGGTAACATCTGGACAGGCACGCGTGTATGTCTGTAATCTGCGTAATCTGCGTAATCTGTGAATAGATCCAACTCTCAGCCGTGCGGAGTATATAAACATGACTCATCCCGATCTCCATAGCGATGAGCGCCAGCGCCGAAATACGCTCGTGTTGCGCACCCTGCCAATTTTGTTGATCCCATTTGGGGTCTCGATTGCAACGTTTCTGATCCTACGCTTTTTCAATCAGGGTGCCTTCCCATCGCAACCACCCACGACGCCACCACCGTTTGGGATGAGCCCATTGGTGCCAATCACAATCATGGTAATCTTCTTCAGTGCATTGATCGTGCTGGTTCGGGTTGGGCGGCCAACGATCTCGGCGCTGTTGTTGATTGGCGTCTGGACGCTGTTTACCACGGCCTCAACACTACGGGCTGGTGTAACCAGTTATTTTCCGGCGCTGTTAATCATTCCAATCTGTGCAGCGGGATTGCTGATCGACCGGGCCGCGAGTCTGAGTCTGGCCGCCCTTGCGACGGTATTGGTCTATAGCATGGCACTACTCGAAGTACAAGGGCGTTTCATCCCAGAACAGCCACCACAAGTGTTAATTGCCAATATGCCCTATATTTCGATTGGCTTCTGGGTTGGGCTGTTCTGGACGATAGCGGCGCTGACATCACTCCTGGCTGGAGGGCTGCATCAGGCACTTGTGCGCAGCCGCAATCAGGCGGAAGAGTTGGCCAGATTGCGCGATCAGCTTGAAGCGCGGGTGGCAGCCCAAACCGATCAACTGCTCGAACAGGAACGTGAGGCAGCCACACTCGAAGAACGAACCCGCCTGGCTCGTGAGATCCACGATACAATCGCTCAGGGATTGGCTGGTGTTGTGGTTCAACTTGGCGCCGTGCAGCGTGCGCTGGTGGCTGCGCCGGATGATGCGCCACCTCACCTCGATCTGGCCCAACGCATGGCCCGCGAGGCATTGGCCGAAGCACGCCGCTCCGTCTGGAATCTGCGTGCCAAAGCATTAGATCATGGCGCAATTGGTGATGCCCTGCACGGCTTAGTCGAACGACAGGCGGCGCTGCTCTATCAGGTATCGTTCAAGCAGGTTGGTGAGGCGCGAGCATTGGCTCCCGAAACCGAAACAGCACTGCTGCGCGTCGCCCAGGAATCGCTGGCGAATGCAGCCAAGTATGCATCTAAATCCAGCGTAAGCGTGGAACTAGCCTATCTGCCCGATCATGTGCGCCTCACAATCCGCGATAGTGGGCCAGGGTTTGCGGCGGATGTTTTGGAGCGCCCGGCTGCTCCGGGGCCGTGGGGTGGCTTTGGGTTATTGGGTATGCGTGAGCGTATTGCAGCATTGGGTGGCAGTTTGGTTCTGCACAACGAAGGCGGAGCCGTTGTGGATGTGCTGGTTCCGGATCGAAGGCCAATCCAGGAGGAGGTGCCATGATCAGTGTTCTGGTTGTTGATGATCACCCGGTTGTGCGCCATGGGCTCGTCGCGATATTGCGCTATGATCCCGAAATTACGGTGCTTGGTGAGGCTGCCGATGGTGCCGAGGCAACCGAAAAAATCCTTGCGCTCAAGCCCGATGTCGTTCTCCTGGATTTGCGTTTGCCCAAGCTCAGTGGCGTCGAGGTGATGCAGCGAGTACGGGCACAGGGGTTTGTAACGCGATTCCTGGTGCTCACGACCTATGATACCGATGAATATATTACACAGGCATTGGCGGCGGGCGCGCAGGGCTATTTGCTCAAGGATTCAACCCCGGATGAACTTGGGCGGGCGATACGCGCATTGATGCAGGGCGGTGCCGCGCTAGAGCCGAGTGTCGCCGCTCGCCTGATTGGGCGTATGGGTGATGAGCCACGCAGCGAGGAACTCTCGGCCCGGGAACGCGAAGTGCTGACCTTGCTCGTTGCTGGTGCAAGCAACAAAGCCATTGCTGCGCGGCTCACCCTTTCGGAAAATACAGTCAAAACCCACCTGAGCCGCATCTTTGCCAAGCTAGATGTTCAGAGCCGCGCCGAGGCCGTTGCAGCAGCCCTCACCCGTGGGTTGGTCTCTTCATAGGAATGCCTTGAAAGGGCCGTAGGCCTCAAGAATCTCTGCCTGGGGTTTGGAACCGCAGGCCAGAATCCCTGTGCTGGAAGAATGCCCGAAATGGGGTTTGGGGCCGTAGGCCCCAAGAATCTCTCCATCTGGTGCAGTTTGGTATAGCCGAACCGCACCAGAAAAGAAAGGAATATCATGCAACGAGTTGGCTTTCTGCTCAAGGTTCGAGCAGACAAGATCGAAGAGTATCGGCAGCAGCATACGCGGGTCTGGCCAGAAATGCTTGCAGCACTGCAACGAACTGGTTGGCACAACTATTCGCTGTTCATCCGCCCAGATGGCCTGCTGTTTGGCTATGTTGAAGTCGAAGAAAGCTTCCAGGCATCCCTGGATGGCATGGCCAACGAAGATGTGAATGCGCGCTGGCAGGCGTTCATGGCTCCCTATTTCGAAAATCTTGGTGGTACACGGGCCGATCAGGCGATGGAAGAATTGCTGGAAGTCTTTCATCTCGACTAATTACTCCGTCAACGACGTTTCTTGGCATTCCCGCCCTCGCCCCTGCTGCGCTTCCCCTCTCACCCTGGGAGGGGCTAGGGATGCGGGCCAATCAAGCAATCAGTAATACGAAAGAAGGTTTCCTATGCCCAATACCCTTCCAACCCTTACAGAAATCCCGAGCTCGCTCTACTGGGGCCTAGCGCCGAGTAGCTGGATCCAGGATCAGGGCGTACTCAGTATCAGTGCTGGGTCAAAAACAGATCTGTTTATCGATCCGCATGGCACCGAGCCAATCTTGAATGCACCGCGTCTGCTGTTTGAAACGTCCGGGAACTGGCGGCTCAGAGTGCGGGTGCGGGTTGAATTTGGCGCACCCTTTGATGCGGGCGTTTTGCTTATTTGGGGTGGCGAACACACCTGGGCCAAATTGTGCTTTGAATATTCACCGCAACTCGAGCCAATGATTGTCTCAGTGGTCACGAATGGCATCTCCGATGACGCCAATGCCTTTACTGTCGCAGGCGATACTGTTTCGCTAGAGATTTCGCGGTTTGGGCAGGCCTATGCGTTTCATGCCGCCGTTGAAGGCGGGCCATGGCAATTGATTCGTCATTTTGCATTGCCTAACACCGATACTGTCTCCGCTGGATTGGTATCCCAATCCCCGCTGGGGGTGGGTTGCACCGCCCATTTTAGCGATATCCTGTATGCTGTTGAGCGCCGTAAAGCGCTCAGGCGAAACTTCGTGTTATAACATTCAGCCAGGCCGATAATCTGTGTAATCTGCGCAATCTGTGCAGGAATCCAAGTTATGGTACGACGACCAGCGACAGATACGTATCGACACGATCTATTGGACCAAGCGTGGCGGTATAGGTTGTTGCTGCGGCAGGGGTGACAATCGTGCGTTGTGCCCTATCGGCGCTATCTGCCCAGGAACTGAAACCCATAAACACGTTATTGGCCCCAAATTGTGGTGGGACGAGCACGTCCAAGCCATAGTTCTCCCAAGAGACTATCGTCTGCGGCGTTGTTAAGGTCAGCCCATTGACCTGAATCTTCAACCCTGCCGGAATGGTCACGAACGTCAGATTGACTTTGGATGGCAGGAAATTGCGTATCACGGTTGCACTACCACCACCCAGATCCGTCGCGGTCAGCCGAATCTCCAGGTAACTATTATTGGCCGCGTCCAGATCCTCGGGAGCGGGAGCAGTAAACGTGAGATTGTTGCCATTCTGTGGCCCAAACCATGGGTGGGTGTGCTCGCCAATCTGTCCAGCACGATGGTGCCGCAGTACCTCCCATCGCAGCGCCGTATCCGGTATGGTCCCATCTTCCGCATCGTTCGCACTGCCTTGCAGGGTGATCGTCTGCCCCACACGGAAGGTGGCGCCAACCGCAGGCCCAGTAATCGTCACCACGGGCGGCGTATTGCCGGTGTCGATCCGCACGGTGGCCGTGTTTAGCGAGATTGCATTATTACTATCACGAACTTGCAGGGTGGCGTTGAACACGCCATCATTTGGGTAGGTATAGCTGGTCGTCGGTATTGTGGTGGTGCGTGTGTCACCATTGCCAAAGCTCCATAGATAGGTCAGGCTATCGCCATCCAAGTCGCTGCTGGCCGTTCCATCGAAGGTGACAGCACGTGATCCGAACAGCGGATTTGCGCTCATTGCCGCCGTTGGCGCACGATTGCTACCATTGCTCAGGCTGATTCGAAAAATGCCGCTGGTGTTGATACTGGCAAAATACAGTGCGGTGCCATTTGGTGCAGGCCCGAAGGTAATGTCAACAATACTCTTAATACTTGTCGATGGTTCATCATTTGCGAAGATCGTACGATCACTGATCGCTGGGGCATTCGCATCGATCATAAAGATCTTGCCACATACATAATCGGCAAACAGATACTTGCCCGTATACGCTGCTGGCCAGGCTCCCGCAGGAACGAATGCACCGCCCGTGATCGATCCACAGCCAACAGTATCTGGGTCGATGGCTCCATCATTATGGTGGTACATATGGATGGGGTTGCGCTCCAACCCAACTGGATTGGGGCAGGGTGTGTTTGTGCCAAGCAGGTTCAGGCCCTCGCAGGTATTCCAGCGATAATCCGCTCCTGCCGTGCCATCGTTGATCTCCTCCCATGTGTCTGCGCCAACATCATCAATAAAGAACCGCACAGCCGGTGCTGCGACATTCGGGTCAAAGGCGATGCGAAAAGGATTGCGCAACCCCCAGGCAAATGTTTCCTGGCAGGGCGTTGAGGCTGGTGTGCCAAGCGGGCCGCGCCCGTCAATAGCGCAGATTGTCCCGGTTGCACGGAAGGGGTTGCTATCTGGAATGCGCTGCTGCGGCGTCAGATCAGGGTCGGGCGTAATCCGCAGAACCTTGCCAAGCAGAATATTCTGATCGCGCGATGCATCATTGGAGTTGTCGCAGCTATTGACGCCGCCATTGTAATCGCAGCCGCCATCACCGATGGTGATATACAGATAGCCGTCGGTGCCAAACTGCAGTGTGCCACCATTATGATGGCCACCCGGCGAAGGGATATTATCGACCAGTATGCGCTCGCTAAGTGGGTTGATCTGATTATTGTTTTCCAGCGTAAAGCGAACCACGCGATTTACGGGAGTATCGGCAGTAGTCGCTTGGTCGAAGCGCAATTGGCAGCGATTAGGGTTATTGGCAGCAAGACCGCGATCCCAGGTATAGTACAGATACAGATAACGATTCGTGGCGAAGTTCGGGTCGGCTGCAACGCCAAGCAGGCCACGCTCAGTCTCGGTGCAGATCCGCGCAGAAAGGTCGATCGCCGGAGTCGGCAGCAGCGTCGGATTACCATTGCTCATGGTGGCAACATCAAGTTCGCCGGTCTTGTTGGTGACGAACATTATGCTGCCATCCGGCGCAAAAGCGATATCGGTTGGGCTGCCCACACTGAACAGCGCGAGTGGTGCCTCGAATTCAGGTGGTACAGCGGCCTGAGCCGGTAGTGTCAACAGCCCAGCGGTCACAAGTGCCAACAGGCACAGTGCGGATAGCGCACGAGTCAGACGCATAGTTCTATCCTTCTGTTGTTCATCATAATTCGCAGCGCGCGGTATATCGCGCCAGTACGATCCATCAGACGAAGATGAAAGTGCTATGAGGTGAGGAATGTGATGGTAAGACGTACATGTAGTATAGGGGATGTATCAGGGATTGACTACATTTTGGGGATGATAATGACAGTATGTTCAGCTCAACCGTTGGGCTGTGGAGACGCAACATCTTGCGTCTCTACGGCGGTTGCATCTCTACTGCCCGACGAGGTACCAATAATCTGCGAAATCTGTGGATATGCTTATCTTCTCGTGTTATGGTCGCGTCTGGCCGTTGCCTTCCACAACCCATTTATAGGTTGTCAGTTCACGCAATGCCATCGGGCCACGGGCATGCAACTTCTGCGTGCTCACGGCAATCTCGGCACCCAGGCCCAACTGCGCTCCATCGTTGAAGCGCGTTGAGGCATTCACAAACACCGCCGCTGAGTCAACCGCTGCAACAAAGGCATCGGCGGTGGTCGTATCCTCGGTGATAATTGCGTCAGAATGATCGCCATGTTCGGCAATATGGTCGAGCGCGTCATCAAGGCTATCGACAACGCGGATCGATAATATCAGCGCCATGAACTCTGTTCCAAAATCGCTTGGTTTTGCCGAAACGATTTTTTGATCGCTGAATCCGACCGATTGTAGTATTGCCAGTGAGCGCTCATCGCAGCGCAGTTCAACTCCAGCAGCCAGCATATCGCGGGCCGCTTCGGGCAGAATCTGTTCGGCAATCGAGTGATGGACAAGCAATGTATCCAGGGAATTGCACACACTTGGCCGCTGGACTTTGCCATTATGCAGGATCGGCACGACTTTCGTGAGATCAGCGGCGGCATCGACATACAGATGGCAGACGCCAATTCCGCCAACAATCACCGGAATTGTCGCATTCTCAACACAGAAACGATGGAGTGCCGCGCCGCCCCGTGGAATAATCACACTCACATAGCGATCAAGCTTGAGCAGCCGCTCAACCAGCCCACGGTCGGGGTCATCGATCACCTGCACACTATCGGCAGGCAGGCCAGCTTCGGCAATCGCCTGCTGAATGACACGAACAATTGCGGCACACGAACGAGCAATCTCTTTGCCACCGCGCAGAATGGCTGCATTGCCAGATTTGAGGCACAGAGCGGCAACATCAACGGTGACATTCGGGCGAGCCTCATAGATAACACCAACCACGCCAAATGGAACCCGCCGCTTGTGAACCCGCAATCCATTGGTCAGCAGCGTCGCATCAAAGCGCTCACCAACGGGATCGGGCAGGTGTATGACAGTGCGAACATCGTTGGCAATCGCCACCAGCCGCTGTTCATTCAGCAGCATGCGATCAAGCAGCGATGCGCTCGTTCCAGCATCACGGGCCCGTCCCAAATCCTCGGCATTCGCATCAAGGATTGCAGCGCTGCTGGTGATTAATGCATCGGCGAGTGCGGCCAATGCGATCCGCTTCTGCTCGGTCGTCGTGATGCCAAGTGTACGGCTCGCAGATCGTGCGCGGCGGCCCATCTGCTCGATATCAATTGCCATGATGCTACTCCTGCCCGCCCGACATGAGATTCTCGGCAAGCATATTGCAGAATAGTGCCCCTTGCTCAATCGCATCTTCAAGCGCTAAATGCGTGTGACGGCGCGTGTCGAACCAATGCCGCGGCATCGCACGTTTGGTTGTGTCGCTAAAATCCGTCTTCAATAAGGCCATGGCATAGCTCTTCACATCGAGTGCTGCATGTGAAAAGGGGCTTTCACCAGCAAATCGCATTAAGTACCAATAGACGAATGTAAAATCGAAGCCTGCTGGGTAGGCAACAAAGACAGGCCTTCCTGGGAGGGCTTTCAGCCACGTACAGTAGCGCGCCATTGCCAAAGCAGGTTGCTCAAGGTTCCGCCGACACGCATCCCACGCCTCGGGTTGGGTTTGCCACCAGGCCATCGTACGCGGCTCGCCCGTCGCGCCAGGGAGGGTCTCTAGATTTGCAGAGAAGACACTCACAATCGTCTTGTTTGGCAAATAAGCTGCCGACCCGATGCTCAGCATCGAGTGTGGTCCAGGGATTGGACCATCCGCCTCCACATCAGTACTGACATAGATCTCGCTGACCATCACACATTCCTCTTCTGATTGCACCATCATGATGATGCTCAATGGCGCTTCTGTCAACTATTATCAACTATGTTACCGTCTTGGATCGCTTCCTAAACCCATCGCCTCTTGCAAGGGCTTGACGCCTGCGCTATAATGCCCTGTAGCTTTACGCATTATGGGGCGATCTAACGCCTGTGGGGAAGCAAGAGACACCTCCGGCCGTAAAGGATTCCCCCATAGCCTCGGCGCCCAGCACACCAGGAGGATCACGAGATGGCACGTGTGAGCCTGCGAGCGGCCTGCGATCAAGCCCGGCAGTGGCTCGAAAGTAATGATCTGGAACGGGCCATCGGCCTTTGCGAGCATATCCTCCGAGAATCTCCAGGTAATCTGGAGGCGTATCGAATACTTGGTGAGGCCTGCCTTGCAAATCGCCAACTCGATCGCGCCCAAGAGGCGTTTGAGCGAGTACTGCGCTCCGATCCCGAGAGCATCCCTGCCCATGTAGGTCTTGGCATTACTTTTGAGCGGCGTGGAAAGCTTGATCGAGCTGTCCAAGAGTTCGAGCAAGCACTCGAAATCAAACCGGATATGCCAGAACTGCGCAGCCAATTGTTGCGGCTGTACAGTGATGGTGGTATCGAGAATGCTCAGTTACGGCTCAGTCGAGCTGGGTTGGCGCGTCTGTATGCCAAAGGCCAGATGTTGCCTCAGGCAATTGCCGAACTGCGTCATGTGATTGGCGAACAGCCCAATCGCTATGATGCCAAGGTTGCTCTTGCCGAGATACTCTGGCGCGATGAACAAGAGGCAGCAGCAGCGAGTTTGTGCCGCAAGCTGGTTGGTGAGCGTGCCGAGCTGCTGAAGGCACAGCTATTGCTTGGCTATATCGATCTCAGCGCTGGACGCCCAAGTGGTGAACAACACTGGCGTGCTGCTGCTGCGATTGATCCCGATCTTGCAGTAGCGCGTGCGCTGTTTGATCCATTACCACCAATTGTGATCGATCCCCCGCAGATCAATGCCTGGGATGAATTGGCCTGGCAACGCCAGCGCGATGAGCTTGAGCAGATCGCGGCGACACGACCAATGCAAGCTGTGGTTCCTGCACCGCTCCCGCCAGAGCCACAGGAATTTATTCCTGGTGCCTCCTTTTTTGCAAGCCGCACAGCAGCTCCGTCATTCGATCCAGCAGGAAGCGATGATTTCCTGGCTAGTTTGCTTGATCTGGCAACGCCAAGCGCTCCGGCTGCAAAACCAGCTGTCGCTGCAGCTCCGGTTTCTGTGCCCAATGAAGATCTTGGGCTAGATGCCGATATGCAACCCTTCTCGCTCAGCGAACTTGGGCTTACTGAGGATGAACTGGCGGGCTTGAATCCAATTGTGGCTCCGCCTGTTCCGCCAACCAGATCAACTCCTGCTGATGTGCGTCCGGCAGCAGTAACGCCAGTAGCTAATACTGCCACTCCACCACCTGTTGTTCGTCCAGCGCTTCAGGTATCACCACCCGCTCCGGATCCAGTGAGCGATGATGATGATCTGATTGCCTTTTCGCTGAATAGCCTGGATGAGGATGCCCCCACTCCAGCTGTATCACCAAGCTCACCCGCAGATGAATATGATGATCTGAACGATATTGGCGCATTCTCACTTTCTGCACCATCCAACTCATCGACAGACGAAGACGATGATTTGAATGATATCGATGCCTTCTCGTTTGGGGCGCTGGATGATCAACCCGTTCCGCCACCTGCGCCACCAACGGTGTCGGCACCAGTTCAGCCTACACGAACTTCCCAACCGATCCCAGAACCAGATTTGGACGACCTGGGGTTGGGCGATATGCAGCCATTTTCACTCGCTGATCTGGGCTTGAGCGATGAAGAGATTGCTGGACTGGAAAGCATCGACACAGGAATCGATACTAATCGGCGGGCCTCGGCTCCAAATCAGCCGATAGCACCTGTCGATGACTATAGCGATTTGCCGGTCGATCTCCTGCCATTCTCCATGGATGCGCTTGACCAATCAAGTAGCCGAGATAGTGATTTGGGTGGCCTACCATCATCGCTTCAGCCATTCTCAATTGATGAACCATCTGGAATGCAACGTCCGCGAGTCTCCGGGTTAACACCCGATCTGGGCAGTGAGGCGGGCGATGATGATGAGGAGAATACACGCTCGCAACGTGGCTTTAGCTGGCAGCAGCCATCAACCAAGCCAGAAACGAACTTTGCGAGTTCGATCCGCCAGCCTGAGTCGCCAACGGAACGAACACTCTTCAATAAGCTCAAGCAGATGCGTGAGACAAGGCCGATTCAGCCAGCGGATGAGCCTCCAGAGGTCACGCTGAGTGCGGATGAACATCTTGGCCTGTTTTCACTCGATGATGTTCCACTCAACGATCCGACTACTCCGGCTGCGTCATCACTCCCGCAGATCAGCGGAATTGCTCGCCGTGAGGGTACGTCGGTCTTTTCTTCGCCTGTGCCGCAAACGCCATTGCCACCGCTCGCGTCGAAGCCACAACCGCCAATTTCGGCTGTGCCGCCAACCAGCAGTGTGCCGAAGCCACAACCGCCAGTTCCCGTTGTTGTACCGCCAACACCTCCGGTCACTGATTCTAGCGATAATATCCATGGAACAATAGCAGCTGGCGATTTGGAGCCGTTCTCGCTGGAGGAACTTGGCCTCTCTAGTGAGGAAATCGCAGCCCTTGGTTTAGGTGAGGCCGCACCTCCGCCGATCAGGACGCCTGAACCAGAGCCAACGATAAGCGAGCCAGCCCCAACGGCCCAGCACGAGCATGTGGAAATTAATATGGATCTGGATGTGCAGGGTGCGTTGGCCGCAGGTGAGGTGCAACCGTTCTCATTTGCCGATCTTGGGCTTACTGATGAGGAGCTTGCAGCTCTTGGCCTGAGTGATGCGCCAAGCGCTCCTGTTGAACCAGAGCCAACGGTCGTCGAGCCTGGTCCAATGGCCCAGCATGAGCATGCGGAGATCAATACCGATCTGGATGTGCAGGGTGCGTTGGCCGCAGGTGAGGTGCAACCGTTCTCATTTGCCGATCTTGGGCTTACTGATGAGGAGCTTGCAGCTCTTGGCCTGAGTGAGGCACCAAGCGCTCCTGTTGAACCAGAGCCAACGGTCGTCGAGCCTGGTCCAATGGCCCAGCATGAGCATGTGGAGATCAATACCGATCTGGATGTGCAGGGTGCGTTGGCCGCAGGTGAGGTGCAACCGTTCTCATTTGCCGATCTAGGGCTCTCCGATGAGGAGATCGCCGCCCTTGGCCTTGGTGATGCACCAAACGTTCCTGCTACACCAAAGCCAGAGCCAACGGTCGCAGAACCCACTCCAATGGCCCAGCATGAGCATGTGGAGATCGATACCGATCTGGATGTGCAGGGTGCATTGGCATCAGGCGAGGTGCAGCCGTTCTCATTTGCCGATCTAGGGCTCTCCGATGAGGAGATCGCCGCCCTTGGCCTTGGTGATGCACCAAACGTTGCTGCTACACCAAAGCCAGAGCCAACGGTCGTCGAGCCTGGCCCAATGGCCCAGCACGAGCATGTGGAGATCAATACCGATCTGGATGTGCAGGGTGCATTGGCATCAGGTGAGGTGCAGCCGTTCTCATTTGCCGATCTTGGGCTCTCCGATGAGGAGATCGCAGCACTGGGCTTGGGTGAGGCCGCCGATACGCATGTGCCCACACCTGCATCAGAAGCATTTACGCTTGATGAGGATGATTCATTAACATCGCTTGAGCCACCACAGCCATTTAGTTTGGATCTTCCAGTACCGCCAGCAAGCTCGGCACGGTTGCCCGAAGCTGATATGCCGAGCCTGGATGATGATCTTCGCCCATTCTCACTTGGTGAGTTCGGGTTTGCCGATGATGAGAGTGGCCTACTCGAATTGGATCTGCCCGACGCACTATCGAGTGAGGATGACAATCTGAGCCTGACTGCCGAAGAGTTGGCGGGACTCGATGTGGGTGGCGATCTGAATCTCAAAGAGGGTGCATCGCCACGTAATGCCGAAGCGGAAACGCGTTCAATCAATACTGGTGACCGAGCAGCTGATCGGTTGATCACACTTGGCCTTCGCCAGGGTTATGTCGATATTTCCGATATCATCGCGGCTGTGGAGAACCCCGAGGAAGAGGCTGAGCGAATTGAAGCTATCGGACGGCTCTTGCACCAGCAGGTGATCGAGATTCGTGATGGCGATGAAATTATCGACATGGATGCCGAATATGCCGAAGAGGAGGCCTACGAATCGAGCGCAGATGAACTCATACCGGAGGTAGGCATTGGAGAGACTGCTTCGTTTCATGCATTTGACATTGCACCGATTCCAACAGATACCGAAGCAGATATGACGCCGTTCTCGCTGAATGAGCTTGGGCTCTCGGATGAGGAAATTGCGCTCCTTGGCCTTGGCGAAGCGAGTCCGGTCACGATCCCTTCTCCATCGCCTACTCCCAAGCCTGAGGAACCAGATCTGGTCTCGTTCTCACTCAGCGAACTGGGCCTGGATGATTCATCGGCTCCGAATAGTAGCGATATCGATATACTGCCATTCTCGTTTGGTGAGCCGGATGAGGTAGCGCCTCTGCCGCCAACGCCACAACCGGTGCCGGTTGTTCCACCGACGCCAACTGCATCTGTACCTTCACCTGCACCAGCGGCGGGTGCCTCTTCAACTGGCAATGAGATGCTTGATCAGTATCTCCAACGTGTGGAAAGCGACCCAGAGAACCACTCATTACGCCTTTCGGTAGCGCGAGCCAGTGCTCGGGTCGATCAAACAGATCTGGCTATTCGCCAGTATAAGCAGCTTATCCGGCGTAGTGCATTGCTTGATGATGTTGTCGATGATCTGACCGATCTGATCGCAGAGAGTGATGATCAGAACCTCCTTCGACAATTACATCGTACGCTTGGTGATGCTTATTCGAAGCAGGGCTTACTGGATCGGGCGATGGAAATCTACGCCTGGACGCCAGGAATACCGAAGGCTATACGCCCGTAAATGTATAGTTCGTCGTAAGGAAAGGTTTAAGCAATGCGCCGGATCGTCGAAGATCTGATCCGAGTTGATGGTGTTATCGGAAGCCTGCTTGTTGGCAAGGATGGCCTTGTGGTGGCCAGTACGCTTATGGATGAGGAAGATGCCGAAATCCTTGGAGCGATGTCAGCAGCCGTTTTTGGTGAGATCGATAAGGCGACCCGACGTATCGGTGTTGGTATGCTGCTCGACAGTATTATTGATGCTGAACAGGGTTCTATCCTTATGCTCGAATCCCGCGACCTTATTCTGGTGGTTATTACCCAACGCCTCGTTAACTTGGGGTTGGTAAAGATGGAAATGCGGCGGGCAGCTAAGCGGATAGGCGAAGCCATACCGATTTAGGTGTAATACCTCCCACCACGAATGACGCGAGGCACCGGAGTAATCCGGTGCCTCGTGTTTATTGTGTCGAAGACCTGTCAGATCCCAACTCGCTCATCCATCATCCATCTTTATATGATGGGATGATTGGGCGTAGCGCATATGCCTATATGATGGTGGGTTGGGCCGTACGTGAAGAGGGGGTTGGGGCGTAGCGCATACGCCCATAATGACTATACCTATGGCAACACTCTGGTTGGAGTTGCTGTCGTTGAGGCTGCTGTTGCCTCAGTGGCAACGCTACTTGTTGCCGTGGCAATTGTGGTTGGAGTGCTTGTCGGAATCGGCGTATTTGTTGCTGTCAGGGTACTTGTTGCGGTAGGGATACTCGTCGCGGTATCGGTCGCGGTGGGGATACTCGTCGCGGTATCGGTCGCGGTGGGGATACTCGTCGCGGTATCGGTCGCGGTTGGCGTGTTTGTTGGAACACTCGTTGGCGTCCGTGTCGCGGTTGGCGTGTTTGTTGGAACACTCGTTGGCGTCCGTGTCGCGGTTGGCGTGTTTGTTGGAACACTCGTTGGTGTCCGTGTCGCGGTTGGCGTGTTTGTTGGCGTCGGCGTGATAGTCGCCGTCGCCGTTGGGCGTGGCGGGCGCTGGGTTGGGAACGGTGATGGTGGCGGCTGGTCGGTCGGTCGCTCAGCAGTCACCAATGGTGTCGCCGTTGGGAATGGTGTGCTTGTTGGAAGTCGTGTATCGGTTGGAAGGGGCGCGCTTGTTGGTTGCCGGGTTGCACTTGGCACTGTTGGCGATGCGGTTGGTATCGCAATCGGCACGAGGCTGGTTGCGGTTGGCTGGCCTGTTGCGGTTGGCTGATCGATGGTTTGCGCCGCAGTAGTTGGACGCGGCGCGATCCGCCGAGTTGGCGTCGCCGTTGATGGGAATGTTGGCATTATAGTAGGCGATAATCCACTTTCACTTGCTGTCGGAATGAGTTGCTGCGCTCCAATAGTTGCTGTCATTGTTGGCGTCTGTGTCGGGCGGGCTGTCTGCTGCACATGTGGCAGGATTGGGACTGATTGGGGTGCCCCAATCTCGCCAAGTGCTGTACTTACTTGTTCCAGATTGCTACGAATAGCAGGTGCTGAATCAGCAACGTTACTGAGCTGCGTACTTACCTGGGAGACCTGCAATGCGATAGTTTTCTGCAGAGTATCGTCGCTTGTTTGGCGGGCCTCATCAGCAGCATGCCGTGCCTGAAGCAACAGGTTATCAGCGGTCTCATCGAGCAGCGGCATATCCGCCGCATGGCCATTCGTGAGGAGTGCATCAATTTCACCCAGGCGGCGCTGCATATAGGTGACATGCAACGCGGATCGTCCCGCATGTGTTGGTGTCAATGTAATTGACAGATCCTCACGAGTTCGCTTCCAGGAATATAGCAATTCGCCAGGCAAACTCTGCGCCGAGGCTTGATCGATTGCAAAGCTAAAGAACAGCACAAGGACAATCACAGCACTGACGAGGCGCTGCCAAGCAAAAGTTCGTACAAGCACACCACGAAGTGAACGCCCGAATGATGTGAGCATCGCTGCAGTAGCATCTGCAAAACGGTGACGGCCATATGGTAGCCAGGTATCGAGTTCGGCAGGAAGCGGTTCAACGGCTGCCGTCTGTAATCGGTTCGCGGCATGCAGCAGTGGGGAGAGTATCGCAATATGCTCTGGATCATCGGCAAGAATAACATCAAGCGATTCGCCAGCTAGAAGCCGTTGTGTTGCCTGATCGAGGATCTCTTCTTTTGTTAGAAGGGTGCTTGCAGTTGCCTGAAAGATTTGTGTTGCTCTGGCAAACGAAGCACGACTCTGGGGCAACCAGGCAATGAGTTCAACAGGTAATGGTTCGTTAGCCGCCCTATGCAGGAGTTGCGCTGTTCTTAAAAGAGGAGCTAATGCTTCAATGTACTCCTGATTATCTGTCAGAATAACATCAATAGGCTCGCCACTGGCAATACGTGCTAATGCAGCCTCGAGAATATCGGGACCGCGGCCATTTAATTGTCCATCCTGTGTGTTCATACCATTTGACATTTAGGCTCGCACCGTTGGCGGATCAGACGATTCACGCTCTAAAATCTGCTGAAGTGATTGGAGCGCCCGGTATTGGAGCGCTTTTACCGCTCCCTCACTGCGACCAATCGCCAATGCAATTTCCTGATTGGTCAGATCTCCAAAAAACTTGAGTGTTAACACCTGCTTTTGATCATCAGTCAGTTGATCGATGGCATGTTGCAAAAAGATTCGCTCAAATGCCGTCGTCACATGCTCCTGTCCACGTGGATCTGCAATCTCAGCACTATCATCGAGCGGTGTCTGAAGATTTTGTTTACGCCGAGCCTGGCCAATCTGCACATGGGTTGCGATGGTATACAGCCATCCCAAAAACGATTTCTCGCCGCGATACTCAAACGATTTTATATTTTTCAGCACCCGCATAAATACTTCCTGAGTTAAATCCTGTGCGTTCTCAGCTTCTCGTGTGCGTAGGTAGAGGAAACGCAAAATCAGTTTTGCATAGCGCTGATACAAATCATCAAACGCTAATGGATCGCCGGCTTGTGCCTTTGCGATTACCTGAGGGAGATCTTTCTCCGGCTCTGTGTGTGAATTGCTGTGGATGAACATTCGCCTTGTGTCGGTGCCGTCCGCCACATCAGCGAGATCCCCTCACTGAATAAATGCGCCGGACAGCCCGAAAGTTACGGGCTTTCAACAATTTGATTATAGCTGATTGATCTTCCGAAGGTAAGGGAAAACAAAGTTAAAAGATCAATGTTTGATAATAGTTTGCTGTGAAAGAAGGGCTGTATTATACTAGCCACTGGAATACAAACGGTTCCCCTGGAGTATGATCATGAAAATGGCGATTATTGGCTTGGGTAACAGTGGTAAGACGACTGTGTTTAATGCGCTCACACGTGGTACGGCAGAGACAGCTGCCTATAGTTCGGGCCAGCTTGAACCGAATCTGGCGACGGTTAAAGTGCCGGATCAACGCCTGAATGTACTGGCTCAAATGTTCAATCCACGAAAGCTGACACCAGCTGATGTGCAGTATGTTGATGTTGGCGGTCTCAGTACTGGTGCTAGCGAGGGCGGCGGGCTGCCGCCTGCACTGCTCAACTATATCAGCGGGGTTGATGCACTGCTGCATGTTGTCCGGGCATTCGAGGACGATGGCGTACCACATCCAGATGGCTCGGTCAACCCTAAGCGCGATATCGAGTCGGTGGATCTTGAATTGGCATTTTCCGATCTTGGTATCATTGAGCGCCGGTTGCAGCGCCTTACTGCCGAAATTAGCAAGATGTCGACCAAGGATCGTGAGCTACGGGCAGCAGAACGCGAACTTTTGCTGCGCCTTCAGAACGAGCTCGAGCGTGGCATACCAATGCGCGATGTTGTGCTGAATGAAGAAGAAGACAGGCTGCTGCGTGGTTATCAGTTCCTGACAGCAAAGCCATTGCTGCTTGTCATTAATGTTGGCGAGAGTGATATTCAGACTCCACCATCGGCATATACCGACCAGCACACGGAAGTGGTTGTGTTGGCTGGCAAGATCGAAGCAGAACTAGCCCAGCTCGATGATGAGGACGCCCGTGCGTTCATGGATGATCTGGGGATCGCATCGCCGGCTCGTGACCGCGTGATTGAGTCATCATATCGCTTGCTTGGCCTGATGAGCTTTCTCACAGCCGGGCAGGATGAGGTACGAGCCTGGACGATTCATCTGAACACATCGGCCGTCGAAGCGGCTGGCGCTATTCATTCCGACATCCAGCGCGGCTTTATTCGAGCTGAAATCGTTGCGTATGATGATCTTGTGCGCTATGGGACGATGACAGAGGCTAAGAAGCAGGGCCTGGTGCGTATGGAAGGAAAGACCTATATCGTCAAAGATGGTGATATCTGTCATTTCTTGTTTAATGTGTAGTATGTAGCTTTCAGCTTTCGGCTCTCAGCTTTCAGGAATAACGCAAAAGTCTGATGCTGATAGCTGATGGCTGATGGCTGACGGCTGGTATCATGTTCAAACGACCATGGGTGCTGCGCGGTGGTGAGTTGCAGTTGCTGGTAACGGCACTGCTGTTTTTTGCGCTTGGGTATATTCTGGTGGTGATGACGGGCGGTGAGCAGCCATTTGAGCCAACAGTACGAACCCTCGCCGATGTCCTCTGGCCGTCAGTCTTGCCATTCATCATGTTTTTGGTGCTCTCGTTGGTGATGGGTTGGTTGGCACCCGAGGCGGATCAGCTTATCCTGCCACTGGTGGCCCTTCTTGCAGGCCTTGGATTGCTCATGATGGCACGCCTTGAGCCTGCATTAGGCGATGATTATGCAGGAATCAATACGCGCCAATCACTATGGATGCTGCTGGGGATTAGTGGTTTGGCGATCATTCTGTTTGTTCCATGGGATCGGCTGCTGCGGCGCTATTTCCAGACCTCATTCTTCGATTGGCTGGATCATAATCGCTATGTGTGGCTCTCAATTGGTATTCTGTTGATCCTTGCCACATTTGTATTCGGCAGCGATCCAAATGGAAGTGGTGTTCGAGCCTGGTTTGATTTTGGCTTCTTCTCATTTCAACCCTCTGAGTTGCTGAAGATTATTCTTGTGCTGTTTCTGGCTTCATACTTAAATGAGCATCGTGAGCTTGTATCGCGTGGCTATAAGATTGGGCCATTGCTGCTGCCACCGCTCCCGTACCTAATCCCATTGATTGGGATGTGGGGTATGGCGATGGGCCTGATTATCTTTCAGCGCGATCTAGGTGCGGCATTACTCTTATTTGGAGTATTCCTGGCTATGCTCTATACCGCAACCGGGAATGGTTGGTATGTTGCTGCTGGATTAGGCGCGTTTGCTGGTGGTTCATACCTGCTCTACAATATTGTTGCGGTTGTCAAAACCCGTGTGACTATCTGGTTGGATCCATGGCTCACGGCTCAGGGTTCTGGCTATCAGATCGTCCAATCGATCTTCTCACTTGCCTCGGGTGGGGTTCTGGGTTCCGGGTTAGGCCGTGGCTATGCATGGGTTGTCCCAGCGGCACATACTGATTTTATCTTCACTGCTATTGGTGAGGAACTAGGTTTGTTTGGGACGCTGGGAATTTTGATTGCGTACCTATTGCTGATCTTCCGAGGGTTTGTGATCGCGCTGCAGATTCAGGGCCGGTTTCGTGGTTTTGAGCAATTGATTGTGGTTGGCCTCACAACCATTCTGGCCCTGCAAACCTTTATCATTATTGGTGGCAATCTGCGGCTTATTCCACTGACTGGTATCACCCTACCGTTTATTTCGTATGGCGGTTCCTCGGTGCTGATCAATTTTGCAATGATCGGCCTACTTCTGCGGATTTCGGCTGGGGAGAACCGTTGATGACCGAGGTTCGGCATCCGCTCATTCCCGCTGCTCCTGCCCAAACCGAAATTCGGGTCGTCAATTCACGGTTCATTGCCAATGCTGGGCCAGCCGATAGTGTCGAGGCGGCACGTGCATTCATTGCTGCTGTACGGGCCGCACAGCCTGGTGCAAGCCACCATGTGTATGCCTATGTGATTGGCCATGGTGCGACGACAACGCTGGGGATGAGCGATGATGGCGAGCCATCTGGTACGGCTGGCCGACCGATTCTTGCCATTCTGAAGGGCAGTGGGCTTGGTGATGTTGTGCTGGTTGTGACGCGTTATTTTGGTGGCACGCTGCTCGGCACTGGCGGGTTGGTGCATGCCTATGGC
>Ga0163144_10007954_pt1 | contig 23073 bp, 15 predicted proteins | sample OliLak19BULKMAT1_FD_123175 | JGI IMG/M metagenome (GOLD analysis project Ga0163144, IMG submission 123175) | Freshwater microbial mat bacterial communities from Lake Vanda, McMurdo Dry Valleys, Antarctica - Oligotrophic Lake LV.19.BULKMAT1 | ecosystem: Environmental > Aquatic > Freshwater >...
CAGCGGCAAGGCTTCCTCACCCTGGAGGGTGCGAACGACGCGGATCGGCACGACGACGACGATCGCCTGCTCGCCCTTGCGGCGCGCGAACGCAAGCACTTCGCCCGCCTCCAGGTTCAACGTCTCCAGTTGCTCATACTCTCCGGTCTGAAATAGGTCCGCGTGCCGGGCACGAAAATGCAGCAACCGATGAATGAGGTACAGTTTTATCCTGCCCTCGGCCATGCATGCGAGCATTTGCCGGACCAGAGGAACCAGTTCCTCTTTCGCCGTTTCGATGTCTTGCCGAATAGCGGCGAGCATGGTGCGACGTTTCGGATAGTCAACCGGACGGCGATTATCCGGATCGACAAGGCTAAAGTCCCACAACTCACACCCCTGGTAGATATCGGGCACGCCGGGGCAAGTGAGTTTGAGCGTGGTTTGCGAGAGGGAGTTCAGATAGCCGAAATGGGCGACGCGCCGCGCGAAGGCGTCGATGTCGCGGACGAAGGGCGTGTCGCCGCCGTCGGGCAAAATCCCCTCGATGAATGACTGAAGCGAGGCGTCGTATTCCTGATGGGGGCTGATCCAGCTGGTGTGGACTTTCGCCTCCTTGGTGGCCTTCTGCATGTAGGCGACGATACGCTCGCAAAACGTCCGGTATTCCTCGGGCGCGGTCTTGCCGCAAGGCCAGGCGCCGACCAAGGTCTGGTAGAGGAGGAATTGATCGCCTGCCGCAGGCGCGGGCCGACCGCCGATGTCTTTGAGGTGGACCGCGTTCCACTGCCGCCAGCGCGCCAGCGCCTGTTCCCATTCGGCCGGCAATTCCGAGAGCGCGTTGAGCCGGGCCCTTACGTCCTCGCTGCGTTTGGTATCGTGCGTGGAGGAACTGAGCATCGCGCCGGGCCAGTGCCGTTGCCGATCCAGGTTTTGGGCGTGAAACGCGACCGTGGATTGACCGAAATGGTCCGGATGCCCGCCGACCTCGTTGAGCGTGATGAGGCGGTGATAGATGTAAAAGGCGGTGTCCTCGACGCCCTTGGCCATGATCGGCCCCGTCATCTGCTGAAAGCGCAACACCCACTGGAGCACTTCGTCGCGATCCGCCTCGGCGAATTCATTGAAGTTGCGCAACGTCAACAGGTTGCCCAGGAAGTCGAACACCTCCTCGGCGGTCCCGGAGTTGCGCGCCTTCGCTTCTTCGACGGTGTGATCCAGAAACTGGCGGTCCCGATCCGCGACCTGGCCCGGACCGGTGATGTACGTGCGGTAAACCGGCAGGGCGGCGATCACCTCGCGCAGTCCGTACCGTAAATTGTTGAGCGTGAAGTCGCGATAATGGCGGTTGCGTTCCGTAATCCGATCCAGGCGATGCGCCAAGGAATTGATCTCGCTCGCCATCGAAAGCTGCATGATGCGCTTCTTCGCGTCGTAGACCAATTCGTGAAATTCGTGGCGATCCCCCGTCCAATCGCGATATATGCGCGACAAATCCTCCTCGAATTCCCGCGCGACGAACAAGCCGTTGACCGCGGCCAGGAAATCGTAGCCAACGGTGCCGTCCACCGCCCAATCCAGCGGCAGCGGTTCTTCGTCGGAGAGGATTTTTTCCGCGATGACGTAACAACCCCAGCGATGGGGCCCGACCTGACCTTGCGCCTGCGCCCACAGACGCTCGAACTGAGCGGCGAGAAGCTCGTCCGGCAGCGGCGTCGACAGGCTGGCGCGGAGACGGCCCAGAAAGCTGGCTTGCTGCAAGGCGCGAAAATAGCCCGCCGGATCGCGCAAGCCGTCCGGATGATCCACGCGCAATCCCGATGCTTTTCCCTCTTGAATGAAGCGCAGCACCAGCGCGTGGGTCGCCTCAAAGACTTCGGGCAGTTCCATGCGAATCGCCGCCAACTCGTTGATGTCGAAGAAGCGGCGATAGTTGATTTCCTCCGCCGCCACCCGCCAAAACGCGGGGCGATACGCCTGGCAATTGATTAGGGCGTCAAGGCGATCGAACGAGGGCGGCTCCCCCGGCAAGCCGTTGAATAGGACGATGCTGCGCTCCAGGGCCGCTCGCATTTCGCCGCCTAGATCGGTCAAGCGGGCGATGCGGCGACGGATGCTCTCTTTCTCGCGGTAGCGCTCTTCCATGGTCTCGGGCGCCAGTTCCGCGCGGACGGGAAGATGATGGACCGCGGTCAGGATGCTGCGCAACTCCATCACTTCGTCATGGTCCTCGTCCAGTCGGGGAGTCAGGTCGTCCAGGCACCCTTGCAAGATCCCCACGATGGAACGCGGGGCAACGGGTAATCGGGTCTGATAGTAAAAGAGCCAAAAGCTCCCCGCCTCGTAAGTCAGCCGAAAGTTGCCCTTCTCCAGTTCCTGCCCGTAAAGTCCCCCTAGTATCGGCAGGAGGACTTTGCCTTCGAGGTCCGGGTTGATCGAATGCCAATCGATGTCGAAGAATTGCGAATAGCGCGAGGCGGGGCCGTTCTCCAAGACGTCCAGCCACCACAGATTCGCGGGGTCGCCGACGCCCATGTGGTTGGGCACGACGTCCAGAATGAGACCCAGCTTGTGGGCGGCAAGGCTGGCGTGAAAACGCTCGAAGCCCGCGGCGCCGCCGAGTTCGTGATTGACGTGGCTATGGTCGACGACGTCGTAGCCGTGCATGCTTCCCGCGCGGGCCTGCAGCAACGGGGAAACGTAACAGTCGCTCACGCCCAAATCGCGAAGGTAGGGAACGATCGCGATCGTGTCGTCGAAGGTGAATTCGCATGTAAGCTGCATGCGATACGTGGCCAGCGGTCGTGGAAAGTCGTTCCAGACTTGGGTGGCGAGTTGTTCGAGCGTGGGGCTGGAAAGGATCACGCTAACTTTTTTTTTAAGCTCGTCGACGGCGATTTCCAGAGATTCGCCGATGGTGATAAACGCATCGAGCCACTCGCGCGCCGCCAAGGATCCCGCCTCGGCCTTCTGCGCCAGCGCGGGCAACGCGTTCTTCTCGATTTCGAACCAGATGTTTTGCGGCTTCCAATAGTCGACCTCGAAGGGCAAGTCGCGCGACAATTCGATCACCTGCGCGACGTTGCGCAAGAGGTCCATGTGGTCCGGCGCGTCGCGCCAGCGCTCCGCCGCGCGTCCCAGCGCCTTGGAAAACTTGAACCCTAGATCCTGGCTGGGCAACTCGATCTGCCATTCCTGCGCTTCCTGCACGAGGGCGCGAATGCGGTCCGGATCGGGATCGTCTTCGCCGAAAGCCCAGCGCAAGTCCGTCGTGAACAACACGTCCGCCGTCATCTGATAGGGGCGAGGCAGCGGCACATGCAGATGTTTCAGAAAGCGCATGATCGGCTGCTGCGCGTGATAGACGCGATCGAACGTCGCGACGACTTCCGCCAGATTCGTCCGCATCACGTTCTTGAGCACCCGCCGTTGCTCGTCGCGGAAGAGCGATTCCAGTGAAAAATGGCCTTCGTCAAAGTGGAGGTCGATGAGTCGAATGAGACTCGGGATATCCACGCGGTCGAAGGCCTTTTCAAATTCCGCCCGCATCAGGCGGACGGACTCTTCACCCGGGAAGTGCTTCACCCCCGCGTAAACATTGTGATCGCCGAAATGAACGACGCCGTAGCTATAATCCTCGGTCTCACCCGTGATCGTGGAGGCGAGGTGCGCGCGGCCGAGAATTAAGCGCGTCTTGCCCGCCTCCAACACGCGATGCTCGCGCCGATCCACCTGAAAGCAATAAAGCTGCGACTGTTCCGCGTAAGGCTCAAAAAGCGAACTAATCGCGTAATGCGCGCTGATGCGCTGCCAGTCCACGCGCATCGGCACGATCAATTGCTCGTAGACCTTGCGCCCGTCACGATATTGCCTTAGATTGCTCGGCGCCGTCTGAATCTTCGCCAGGAATTCCTCGTCGAACGACTCGTGGAACACCTCATGAGCCAATTGCAGAACCCGGCCCGCGAAGGCCAGCACCTGCGTGCTTTCCAGCCCGCTGATCTCCTCGAAGAACCAGCCGCAACTCGTATACATCAAGAGTGCGTTGCGCTGCATTTCCAGCAGCTTGCGGACGAGAATCTGCTCTTCGGGACTGAGCGCTCGCCGGGCGTGATGATCGAAAAAGCGGCGCAGGGTCTCGGGCGAACGATCCAAGATCACGTCGATATATGCGTCGCGCGCCGCCCAGGGATCGCGCAGATACGTTCCCGCCAGCGCTTCGAAACGCGGCGCCAGATTGTCGCGCAACTGATCGAGCGCCTCACGCAGGGGGCCGCGCCAAATCTGATTCCATCCCATTCGGCCCATGTTGCAGCCGCAATTGTCGCGCCAGCGCTCCACGCCGTGTACGCAACTCCAGGAGGTATTCTCCACGATCTCAACTTCCCACTGGGGCGGAAACGTCACGAGAAATTCGCCATAATTCGTGATGCGGGCGAGATTCTGATCCGCGATAGAATGCAGCGCGAACGCCAGCGCCATATCCCCGTGCTCGGCGTGGTGTCCATACGATTCGCCGTCCGTCGCGATATGGACGAGTTGGGGTTCGTGCGTGTCGGTATATGCCGACATGAGGCGTTGCGCGAGATGCTCGCCCTGCTTAAGCAACCCCTCAAAGGCGACGGCGCGCGATACCGGGCCGTCGTAAAAGAACAGGCTGATCGACTTTCCCGAGGGGAGTCGTTGGATGTAGGCGCGTTTCGGATCGATCTTGCCGCCGGAAACGTCCGCCCATTCGTCCGTTCCCGCGCGGCGGACCTGGGCCGCCTGATGCGGCGCCAGGATGGTGAAACGGATTCCCTCTTCCGCGAGGACTTCGAGCGTCTCGATGTCGACGGCCGTCTCCGCCAGCCACATGCCTTCCGGCCTGCGTCCGAAGCGGTGTTCGAAATCGCGGATGCCCCAGCGCACCTGCGTCACTTTGTCCGCGCGGTTGGCCAGCGGCATGATGATGTGGTTGTAGACTTGCGCCAGCGCCGATCCGTGGCCCGAAAAGCGCGTTTGGCTTTCTTGATCGGCTTCCAGAATGAGTCGATAGATTTCCGGCCTCTGCGCCTGCATCCATGCCAAAAGCGTCGGGCCGAAATTGAAGCTGATCCACGCATAATTGTTGGCCAGGCGGAGAATGCGTCCGTCATGGCTGAGGATGCGGGCCACGGCGTTGGGACCGTAACATTGCGCGGCGATCCGTTCGTTCCAGTCGTGATGGGGATGGGCCGAATCCTGCAATTCCACCACTTCCAACCACGGATTCTCTCGGGGCGGCTGATAAAAATGACCGTGGACGCAGAGATACCGCTCCATACATGCCTTTCGATGGTTGTCCTTTTTTTTGATTCCCCTCATTCTATTTGGATCCGCCGGGAAAGGAATGCGCCTTCCTTTCCCAGACCCCGTCATTCTCCCATCTTGTCGGCCTACGTCGCGACAAATCGGCGCAATCGCACCACATAGCCAGATGGCAGGGTGCCAATGGACTGGATGGTAGTGAACTGGGTGGCATGCTTTTGGGGGTCGCGTCCTTTTTGGAATCACTCGCGAACACCACCCCAAAAGCATGCCACCCATCCATACACCTCGCCGCCTAGCCCCGTGAACGGGGCTACGCAATCCGCGCCATCTCCGCTCCGGCATCCGCCTTCGTTCCGACTCCCTTTCTCGGTCTCCGCTCCCAACTTACCCTTTACTTGACGGAACTGCCAACAGGCGGAAGCCCACGTAGTGGCCCGAGTCGTCCGGCTCGTCCCTAAAGCGGGACGAAGCCGTGCAGCCCGCGGCCGCGGCGCGCCAGCTCCAGCAGCCGCCCCGGAGCACCTGGACCGCGCCTTCGGAAGTTGCCGTCCATTCCCAGACGTTGCCGTGCAGGTCGTAAACGCCAAGCGGGTTCGGCAGGTACGTTCCGACATCGCTGGGACGCTTTAGCTGGTTTCCGAAATTCGCCTGGCTCGCCGAGAGTCCGTTCGTCGGGTTGGGACGGAGATCCGTCTTGGACCGCGCGAAATAGTAGTGATACGAACTCTGATCCTGGGTAATCGGCCCACCCCGACAGATATATTCCCATTCCAGTTCCGTCGGCAAGCGGTACGTCAGTCCATCGTCGGCAACCTTGGCGTTCAGCTTGCACAGAAATTCGTCCACGCGCCCGCAATTCACCGACTCGACGGGATAGGCGGGGTTGTTTTTGAATTGACTGGGGTTGTCGCCCATGACCGCTTGCCATTCGGCCTGCGTCACGGGATAAATGCCGCACCACAGCCCATTCAAAAGTGTGAACGGAATTGTTCCGGGCTTGCCGCCCCCGCCGCCCAGGAAACTCTGACCGGGCGGAACCCAGGCCAGTTTCATGCCCAGGGGATTGGTGATGATGTCGCCAATCTTACCCCGGCGTAGTTTCTTTACGCGACGTTGGGCCGAAGTGCCACATTGCCCAATCCAAGTCTTTGCCCGAGCATGATCCGGATTGACTTGCAGCACTTCTTCGAGGCGCTCCAGCAATTCGTCCTCGGCCATGTCGCGCCAGTTCGTTTCGACTTCGGCCAAAACCAAAGCCAAGCGATCGCGCTTGGCGGTCCACTCCTGGAGCAGTTCCTCGTCGCGATGCTTGCCGGGGACGTTCTCCAGTAACGCGACCGCGCGGGCATAGTCGTAAACATTCGCCGCGCGCTGGGATTGGGCTTTGGTCTCGTCGATCTCCTTTTTCCACTGGGCGTATTGCGTCGCGGGATCGGCCGCCAGCTTTGGCAACGGGGGCGGCGTTGGCGCGCGTCGCGCAACCGGCGGCGGCGTATCCGTTTCCTGGATCTCGGTTTTGTCTTTCAGGATCTCATTCAAGAGCGCCCCGGCATGCAACGGCCGCCGCTCCTCCTTCGCCGCGATGCACCGTCCCAGCAACTTGACGTAACGCTCCGGCAAATCGACACCCGTAAGTTCCTCCTGCCAATCCGACGGCAAGCTGACCATCTTCAGGTCGCCGGTCAGCATTTGATACCAGATGATGCCCAGGGCATGGATGTCGTCGCGCGGATCGCAGGCCTGGCCCCGGCGGCGCATCTTCTGTTGCGGCGAGGCATACAGCGGCGTGTAGGCCCCGCGCGCGGCCTGGGTCAACAAGACGCTCTGGCTCGATTGCACCAGCTGGGTTTCGACCGACGCTTGCAGCCCCGCGAGCCCGCCGATGCCGAAGTCGAGCACGCGCAGGCGGTGCTTGCCGTCCGTCTGTTTGTGGACGAAGATGTTGGCCGGCTTCAAATCGCCGTGAACGATGGGCGGATCGTTGTCGTGCGCGAAGGCGATAACGCCGACGAGTTGCCGAAACCAGCGCTGGACCGTCTGCCATTCAGGCTTGGCCCCGTGATGCCAACGCCGAATCAATCCCGACAAATCGAAACCCGGAACAAACTCGAATTTGAGGCACGGAAATGGCGCGCTCAGATACGTGTCCAAGAGCGGCACGATGCCCGCGTGCTTGCCCTTCTTCATCACCAGATCGAGAACACCCGCCTCTCGTTGCGAAGAATTTTGCAGGCCGATTCCTCGGTGGTGAACTTGAGCACAACCGGGTCGGCGCTGGTCATGTACGGATTGCGCGCCTTCCACACTTCGCCGAACCCGCCCCGGCCCAACAACTCGATGAGTTCCAAATCGACGCCGGGCAGAGGCCGATCGCCCGCCTTGAACAGCGGCAATCGCTGCGGCAGAAACGGCAACAAGTCTTCCGGCGAACGAATCGCCAGGTCGCCGGGCACGGATTCACCCGTCGGATCTTCGAAGCGGCGCAGCGATTGTCGGATCGTCGGCGGAATCAGCGTCAGATATTGCACCCACGCGCGCTTCTCTTCGGGCGTTGCGTTCGGGGCCACGCTTTCGACCGCCCGCTCGGCCTGTGCCTTGGCTTCTTCGGGCGAAAGAACGGCCACTTCCTTGATCTGGGCCCGAATGGCATCGTCCTGAGCGTTCGCCAGGATGGCATCGTCCTGCTTGGCGTCGCGCAGTTCTTTATAGTAGTCGGCCCCGAATTCATAGAACGCATCGACCCCGACCAGCTTGGCCCCAAATTTGATGACGTGCTTGGCGAGCACCTTGACGCCGATCTTGAAAAAGCGCGGGATCATGGGGGCGATCTCTTGAGGACACGCATTGACGAGCCAGACGCTTATTCGTAGGGAAGAGCCTTCCATTTCACTCGAATCTGAATTGGAATGCCACAGATTTTTAGCCGACAAAGAGGCTATGGCGGTTCTTGAAATAGAACGAGCCCGGGAAGCCACTTTTTGACCAGCCCGAAATGGGCGTCACCTGTCCAAAGTTCATGTCCGCCGAGAATCGCCAAGGCCGCTAAAACGATGTCCGCGAATGGGACCGTCACGCCGTGCCGTCGAAGCATTGCCAAGCTGTCTCCTACCGCATCCCAACAATCTTCAGGGGTCGGCACCTGAGCGAACAAATTCAGCAACGCCAAAAGCGCGCTCCTGTTTTCCGGGTTTCGCGCGCCGTGCAAGACTTCCGCACGGACGACCCCGCAAACGCCGATTGACAGAGTCTTAAATAGCTCGGCAAGACCTGGGTCTAGGCCGCAGGTGTGGTCGAAGATCACGCACGAGTCGACGAGGATCACTTCGATCTCTCCTCCGCATCGCGAATGTCGCAGACGTCTTGATCGGTTTGGGCTTGGTAATCGTAGTCCTGCAAATTCTGCGCGGCGGCGAGTACCGCGTCCCAATCGCCATTGCCGCGATTCACGCCGACCGCCTCTGGTCCCTCAAGGACGATGATCTCGACGGTGCGGCCGATCATCTTCTTCAACTCGGGGATGTGCAGCGTTTCCGAATCGATGGTCTTGTGGATGCGTATCGCGTTCATCGAAAGTTCCTCGGCGTGCTTCGCGAGCCTCCCTTGGCAATTCTCCGCTCACCTCTACTGATTCTACGCGATTTGTCTCGGTTTGCGTAGTTGTCGCATTCGGCTAATGACCTTCGCTCTGGCGGAGTGGCATGCTTTTGGGGATCGCTTCTTTTTTGGTATCCCTTGCGAAAACCACCCCAAAAGCATGCCACCCAAATGCAAGATACCCAAATGCGTGATTCTCAGATCTCAAGCAAGCTGGCAGCTTGCTCAACGGTGCCCCGCATTCGTAGTCGTACTGCGGCCACGCATCAGCAGCGCTCCAGGCCCCGAAAACGTCACGCGAACCGAATCTCCCTTGGCCTCGATCGCGAGCGGCGCCGACTCGGCCGTGAAGCAGGCCTCCTCCGTATGCAACAGAACCTCCCACGCCTCGACGCCCGAGAAAATTCGACCCGGGACCGAGCGAAAATCCCCCGCTCTCCTGAGCCGAGCGATCAGCAACAGGTTCGTTCCGTCCTTCGCTTGTTGTCGGACGACAAGCGTGTCTTCGTCCCAGGCCATGGCGTCCAGCCAAAGCCGTTCACCGCGCCGAAAAACGGCTTGCTCCTTCCGCACCGTCAGCAGTGCCTTGACCAAATGAACCATCCCGGCATACGGCATGATCTCACGTTCCTCCCAGGGCAGCTTGCTTTTGAAAAACGTCTCCACCCCCTGCGGATCGGGGATGGTCTCGCGTATCTTGGGATCGGCGAACGCTTGAAAATGTCCGAATTCCCGGCGACGCCCCTGGGTCACCATCTTGCCCAGTTCCGGATTGTGGTCGGTGAAGAAACAAAACGGCGCCGAAGTCCCCCATTCCTGCCCCATGAACATCAGCGGTATCTGCGGCGCCGTCAAGAGAACTGCGGACGCGGCACGAAATGCCGCCAAGTCGATCTGATGATGCAATCTCTCGCCAAAGGCGCGGTTGCCGACTTGGTCGTGATTTTGGATGCACAACACGAATTGCGAGGGATCAAGCCCCGCGGAACTGGTGCCGCGCAAACATTGGTCATGTACGGAATACTCGCCGCTGAACAGCCAGCCTTCCCGCACTATGCGCGCCAAGTCGTCCACGCGTCCCCGAAAATCGCGATAGTAGCCCTCGGCGTCGCCCGCCACGATCCGCCGCATCTCGTGATGAAAATCATCCGCCCAGACGCCGTCGAGTCCCCATCCGCCTTCAGTGGGTGATTTGAGCATCGTATTCAAATTCTGGTTGTCCTCCGCGATCAGCAGGATCTTTCGCTCGGGATAGGCTGCCAGGACGCGCTCTTTGAGTTCGGCCAAAAAGTGCTTGGGGCCCAGATCGATAATGGCGTGCGTCGCGTCCAGTCTTAGGCCGTCGAAGTGGAAATTGCCGAGCCAATAGAGCGCGTTTTCCAGAAAGAACGCGCGCACCGGCTCACAGTGTTGGCCGTCGTAATTCAGTCCGTCACCCCATGGCGACTGATGTGCCTTGGTCACGTAATAGGGACTGAATGCTCCCGTGTAATTCCCGTCCGGCCCGAGATGGTTGTAGACCACGTCGAGGAATACCGCGAGCCCCAGCTTGTGGGCGGCATCGACGAATTCCTGCAAGTCCGCGGGCGAACCATAGCAGCGTGCTGGGGCGTAAATTGCCACGCAATCGTAACCCCAGTTCCGTTCGCCCGGAAAATCCCCCAAGGGCATGAGTTCAATCGCCGTCACGCCCAAATCGAGCAAGTACGGCAGTCGCTGGATCGCCGCCTCGAACGTCCCTTCGGGGGTAAAGGTTCCCACATGCAACTCATAAATTACGACCTCCTCGCGCTCGATCCCGGGCCAGCGCGCGTCGGTCCAAGGAAACTGGCCCAGTTCGACAACCTGGCTCGGCCCATGCACGCCTTGCGGCTGAAACCGCGACGCCACATCCGGGAACGCCGGTCCCCCGTCAACGCGATACCGATAGAGTTGTCCCGACGTCGCGTTGGCCACTTGGCCGACATGGTAGCCGTCCGCCTCGCGCGTGAGCGGATGCGTTCCCTTAATGGGGCCTTCCAACACGACTTCGACCGCTTGCGCTTCCGGCGCCCAGACCCTAAACGCGACCCCTCCGTCCACCACCCACGCCCCTATCCGAGGTTGATACGGCTTCATGCGTCGTCTCTTTCCTTTGCCGTTAACACGACGCACAGGCGAGTGAATTCACTCGCTTGCGCGTCGTGCTAACATGAAAACACTTCCTGCCAGGATACTATGATTGTAGCGATGCCTGTCCGTCGGTCCCCGCGCGGGCCACCTTCAAGCGAGTCAATCCCATGCAAGCCAAGTTCCAGGTCGTCAGCCAATTCGCTCCCGCCGGCGATCAACCGCAAGCCATCGAGAAGCTGACCACCGGTTTCCATGCCGGACAGAATCGCCAAGTCTTGTTGGGCGCCACCGGAACCGGCAAGACGTTCACCGCCGCCAACATCATCCAGGAATTGGGCCGGCCGACGCTCGTACTCTCTCACAACAAAACGCTGGCCGCTCAGCTTTACGGCGAGTTCCGCGCCTTCTTCCCCCACAACGCCGTTCACTATTTCGTCAGCTATTACGACTACTATCAACCCGAAGCCTACATCCCCCAACGCGACATCTACATCGAGAAAGACTCCGCGATCAATGAGAACATCGATCGCCTCCGCCTCGCCGCCACCAGCGCCCTTGTCAGCCGAGAGGATGTCATCATCGTCGCTTCCGTCTCCTGCATCTACGGCTTGGGCAGCCCGGCGGATTACAAGCGCATGATGATCTACCTGAAAAAAGGCGACATCATCGAACGCGATCAGCTTCTCCTCAAACTCGTCGACATCCAATACGACCGCAACGACACCGCCTTCCAACGGGGGCGCTTTCGCGTGCGCGGCGACGTCGTCGAAATCTGGCCCGCCTCCGAGGAATACGCTCTACGCGTCGAACTCTTCGGCGACGAGATCGAGGCACTTGCCATCATCCACCCCACCAGCGGCGACACGCTCAAAGCCGGCATGGACGAGCTTTACATCTATCCCGCCAAACACTTCGTGACGCCCGAGGACCGCATCCGCGCCGCCGTCCAGGGCATCGAAAAGGAATTGGAGGACCGCCTGGTCGAGTTTCGCTCGCAGGGGAAACTCTTAGAGGCGCAACGCCTCTCCGCGCGTACTCGCTTCGACATGGAAATGCTCCTGGAAGTCGGGCATTGCCCCGGTATCGAGAACTACTCCCGCTGGTTCACCGGCAAGGCGCCGGGCGAACCGCCGTACACCCTCATCGACTTCTTCCCGCCGGATTTCCTGCTGGTCATCGATGAGTCGCACGTATCGATCCCTCAGGTCCGCGCCATGTTCGCAGGCGACCGCAGCCGCAAGATGACCTTGGTCGAACACGGATTCCGCCTGCCCAGCGCGCTGGATAATCGACCCTTGCGCTTCGACGAATGGGAGAAACGTCTGGGCCGCGTGCTCTACATGTCGGCGACGCCGGCGGAATACGAGCTCGAAGTCGCGGGCGGGGACGTGGTCGAACAGATCATTCGCCCGACGGGATTGGTCGATCCGGTGCTACACGTCAAGCCGGCCCGAGGCCAGGTCGCGGACCTCATGGACGAAGTCAAACTACGCGCGGAGCGCAAGGAACGGGTGCTCGTGACCGTGCTCACCAAACGACTCGCCGAGGATCTGAGCAGCTTCTTCCGCGAAGGCGGCCTGCGCTGCAAATGGCTGCATTCGGAACTCGACGCCATCGAGCGCGTGCAGATTCTGCGCGAGTTGCGCCAAGGCGCCTTCGATGTGCTCGTCGGTGTGAACCTTTTGCGCGAGGGACTCGATCTACCCGAAGTGTCGCTGGTCGCGATATTGGACGCGGACAAGGAGGGCTTTCTGCGCAGCGCGACGTCGTTGATTCAAACCATCGGCCGGGCCGCGCGCAACGTCAACGCCGAGGTCATTCTCTATGCCGATCGCGTGACCGATTCGATGCAACGTGCGATGAGTGAAACCGAACGACGGCGCGAGGCGCAACTCGAGTACAACGTCAAGCACGGCATCACCCCGGAGACGGTGCGCTCGGCGATCACGATGGGCATCGAGGGAGAGATCGAGGCCCGGCAAATGGTGGTCCAAGTCGCGGGCGTCAAGGAAGATTACGTCACCGAGGAGTTTCTCGAAGAACTGCAGGCCGAGATGCTCAAGGCGGCCGCGAATCTGGACTTCGAACGCGCCGCCCAACTGCGCGACGAGATCGCGCAGTTGAAAGGCCAACCGACCATGGCGCCGCAGGTGAAGAAGAGTCGGCGGAAGAAGAAGACGCAGCGGGGGTAGGGCGGCGCTGCTTGGGCCGGTAGAATACCGGCCCCACGTTACGGGGCGGCTTCGATGTACTCGATCTCGGGGACGTGGCGGCGCAGTTCCTGCTCGATGCCCGTGACGGCGGCCATGATGGAACTCGGACAATTGCCGCACACACCGTTGAGGCGGATTCGGGCGATGCCGTCTTCGACGTCGAGCACTTCCAGGGCGGTCCCGTCCATTTCAAGAGCCGGCCCGACTTCCCGAGCCAATGCCTCCTGAACCCGTTGCTTCAAATCCAAAGCCATAAATCACCCCCGTAGGACAGGCTTCCAGCCTGTCCGATACCTCGTAAAGCAAGCCGCCAACTTGCTCGAACCAAATGCGGACAGGCTGGAAGCCTATCCTACGGCAATGCGGACAGGCTGGAAGCCTGTCCTACGGGGTTATCATACCGTCTGGGGTGAAGGTGAGAGAAGCCGATTGCCAAGTTGGCGTGGGGACCGCGTCGCCCAACGCGAGGCGCAGCCAAACATGGGCGAGGTTCTCGCGGCAGAGGCGGCGCAAGCCGACGTACGCGGTGGTCGGGCGCGGATTGATCTCGATGACGCAATCCGCGCTGCCATCGGCCGCATCGCCCAGAATCAGATCAACGCCGACGAAGCCGTTCAATCCCGCAAAGCAGTCCAAAGCAAGGCCGGCGAGTCGTTGCGCGCGATCCTGTAGCGTTTCCTCCAGCGGCAACGTGCCTCCGGCGTAAACCAGCATATCTCCGTGCCGACGCACATTCTGATACCCGGCCAACAATGGAATGCGGCGACCACGACCGATCAGAAACGCCGCGCTAGCAGGTTGGCCCCGAACAGGACGCTGCAACAACAGATCGACGCCCGGCGCTTCAGCGCGAGCCTTTGCGATTTGGCGCGAAAGCTCCGCGGCCGCGTCGATCCAGCGAATCCCGCGGCAACCGGCCCCAAAACGCGGCTTGCATAACAGCGGAAAGGTGTCAATCACCGGCATGTCCCTCGCTTCCGCGGCATGGACGGCGGCGAGGGGCGGCGTCGGAATGCCTTGCCGCGAGAGTGTCTTCGCGAGGTGCGCTTTGTCGGAAACAAGCCGGATCGCGTCGGGCGCGGATCCCAGCAACACGCTGCCTTCCTGCGCCGCCCAGTCACTGCGCTGGGCGAGCAGATCGTCGAACTCCGGGGCGATGACAATCGTAAAGTCAGCAGCGCGGGCGCGTTGGCGAAAGGCGTCGGCTTCCTGGACCGACGAGACGCGCAGACAATCGTGACCCAAGTCGCGCGGTGCGTGCGCATCGAGCAAAGTGAGAATGGTTACGCCGGGAATCGCGCCGAAGTCTTCGACCAGAGCGCACAGCATCGCCCAGCCTTCGCGGCGCAACGTCAGTTCGGCCAGGCCCGATGCGGAAAGGTACTCGTAAAGAAACAGACGCATGCGGGCGTTCCGGGGTCATTCGTCCGTGAGGGGGCACAGGCCCGTCACGATCTCGACAAGCTTTTCGAGGGCAAACGGCTTTCGCAGATAATCGTCCACGCCCAACATCTCGGCATAGGCGCGGTGGCGGCTGCCTTCGTTGGCGGTAATCATGACCAATTTCGGCGCCGTCGCGCCGGCGGATTTGAGCTTTTCGGTCACCAGGAAGCCGCTCTTTTTCGGCATCATCATGTCCACGATGACCAGATCGGGCTGCTCCCGCACCGCCGCCTCGATGCCTTCTTCGCCGTCGGACGCGGTCGTCACCGTGTAACCTTTGTGTTCCAGGACGGTGCGCAATGAACTCAAGATCTCGGCATCGTCGTCGACCACCAGAATCTTGCGAGATTGCGGCATGAAGGGCGAACTCGTGGGCCGGGTATCCAGGATTCGCAACCGGTCTTTGCGAACGATTTGTTGGGCATAGACCAATAGATGCCCAGCGGGCATTTATGAATTCTACCGAATCGGCCGGTTTACGAGCAGAGGACTTTACCCCATCATGATCGACACTCCCAACGTCCTGGGTTTCCGCATGCCCGCCGAATGGCAACGGCACGAGGCGACCTGGATCGCCTGGCCCCACAACGCCGACGATTGGCCCGGCAAGTTTCAGACCATCCCCTGGGTCTACGCCGACATCGTCAGAAACCTACATGTCGGCGAGATGGTCCATATTCTGGTCAATGATCCGGCGAGCGAAAAGCGCGTCCGCGACATTCTGGGCAAGGTCGGCGTCGATTTGCAGCGCATCCGCTTCTTCCACCTACCCACGGATCGCGTCTGGACGCGGGACTTCGGTCCCATCTTCGTCACGCATCCGGACGGCCGCGTCGGCTCCACCAACTGGCGCTTCAACGGCTGGGCCAAATACGACAACTGGCACAAAGACGACGCCATCCCCGACCAACTCGAAGCCCACTTCAACCTGCTCAACTGGAAACCGGAAGCGCACGGCGTGCGTGTCGTCCTGGAAGGCGGCAGCATCGACGTCAACGGCGCGGGGCTTTTGCTCACTACCGAGGAATGTCTGCTCAGCCCCATCCAACAACGCAACCCGGACCTATCGCGGGAGGACATCGAAAAAGCGTTTGCCGACTACCTCGGCATTCGCAAAGTGCTCTGGCTGGGCAACGGCATCGCCGGCGACGATACCCACGGGCACGTCGACGACCTGACGCGCTTTGTCGCACCCGGCCGGGTAGTCACCGTCGAAGAAAAGAACCCGGCCGACCCGAATCATCAGCCGCTCGAAGACAACTTGCGGCGTTTGAGCGCGATGACCGACCTGGAGGGCAAACCGCTCGAGGTGGTGCGCCTGCCCATGCCGGGGCCCATCGTGTTCCAGAATCAGCGCTTGCCTGTCAGCTACGCCAATTTCTACATCGGCAACGAAACGGTGCTCGTGCCGACGTTCAACGATCCGTCGGACCGAATCGCTCTGGGCATCTTGGCCGAGCAGTTTCCGGAGCGAAAAGTGGTCGGCATCCACTCCCTGGATCTGGTCTGGGGCCTGGGAACGCTCCACTGCATGACGCAGCAACAACCCGCGTGAAGCCATCTCGCCGTTAGCACACGCGTGTTAGCACACATGTGTTAGCACGACGCGCAAGCGAGTGAATTCACTCGCTGACGCGTCGTGCTAACAAGGGGATCGTTCACTTAACGTCTTGCAACCCCAGGGCTCTCCCCAGGATCAAGAACGGCCGCAGATTCTCGTCGTTGAGCGCCGCCGCCCGTTCGCTGATCTGGGGCCCTTTTCCCAAGCGTGTGTTATGGCGTGCCAGGTGCGACCAGGCCAGCGCGAGCGTGTTCTTGTCTTTATCCGCCTTGGTGTCGATTTCGATGCCGTCCAAAAACTCGAGCGGGATCGGCTCTTTGGCGCGGGCGATCTTGGCGAGCACGCGTTCCAGTTGGGCTCGATTCTGGAAGGCGCCGTCGAGCCGTTTGGCGGCGTCCTTGACTTTTTCGTCCTCGCCAAGCAGATAACCCACGCGAACTAACTGTAGCGTGAGCCAAGGCGACGCCCTGCCCTTCAAATTGTCGTAGGCGGCGAGGGCCTCTTGAAAGTAGCGCTGGGCTTGCCGTGCCTGGTCCTCAGTCGGCTTGAGGAGGAGCAACTGCGCGGCGCCCAGACTCGCTTCCATGCGTTCCGGTCCGGAGATTTGCGACTTGAACCGATAGCCGGCGATCTCCAGCGCCTCGTCGAAGTTGCCCTTGCGGACGTTGGCTTCGGTGTAAGCCAATCTCTCCGCGTACGGCATCGGGCCGCTGATCGTCTTTAGGTTAGGCGGCTGCAGCGAACCCTTCGGCGCCGTCTTGTCGCTGCCTACCAGCTGGGCGATCTGCTGCGCCTGAAGCCGAGGCCCGCTGGCCGCGAGCGCGCTCGCCAGGCTCCAAGCCAATTCCGGTTGCTTCTTATCCATGAGCAAGGTTCCCAGTCGCCGCAGCGCCATGGCCTTGCCCTCCTCGGTTTTCATCGCCTGCAGCGTGCTCGTCAACTCCTGCTGAATCTCCTCGATCCAGCCATAGCGGGAGCCATCGACAACGCTTTTCTCCTCTCCGCCCATCCGCACAATCGACTCACACAATTCACTCAGGAAGAAATCTTGATCCACGGCCGACGTTTGACTCACGTCTCCCAACACGGCCCGGGCTTTGCGGAAGCACTTCATCGCGTCGCGGCGTTTGTTCTTGCCGATGTACAACTCCCCAAGACAGCGATAAACCTCCGCCGTCTGCAAGGGTGCGAGCTTGCTCTTGCCGCCCGATTTGTCCTTCGGATCGACATACGCCATCCCGACCTTGATCGCGTCTTTTTCCAACGTGTCGGAACGCCGCTGTTGGGCGACGATGTAAAGCAAATAGACGCCGCCGCAGACGACGCCGGTCCAAAAAATCCGCTTGATCCAAACGGCCGCGCCGACGGGTTCCGCCCGCTTTTCGGGCAGCGCTCCCGCTTCTTCCAGGGCGACGCCGCTCACGCGAGTCTTTACCTCGGTGCCCCAGGCGTCGTCCAACTGCTCCGGCTGATTGATGAGCGCGGCCGACGGTCCCTTCTTGATCAGGTCGCGCCAATCCTTGGGCTTGCCCTCGTCCGGCAGCGGAATCTTGATGATGCGGCGACATTCGGGGCACTGTGACTTTTTGCCCGCCTCCGCAGCCGGCAGGTGCAACTCCTCATCGCAAAACGGACAAGTGAAATCGACGAACTGGGTCGCAAGCTCCTCGGCCGCTTCCTTCGCCGCCTCCGCCGCGTTTTCCGTCAGCGCCGCCGCCGCCAGCGCTTCCATGTCCACCGGCTCCGGGATCACCAGCGCTTGCTTGCACGCGGGACAGGCGCCCTTCTTGCCCGCCAAATGGTCCTTGACCGCGAGCGACTTTTCACAATGCGGACACTTGAATCGTATTGCCATGGATCCTCAAAGCTCAAACGACATGCTGCCCCTCTTCGGCAATTGCTACTCTAACCGAAATCCGCCACGGGGAAACCCAATTTTCAACCAAACGCCCCCGCGCAACGCCGAGCCTGAGCGCCTAGCGAAGGTCAACACTTCGCCGTTTTCTTCTTCTTGCCGATGGACCCCCGTGCTCTGATTTTCTCGACGTAATCCGGTGCGAACGGCACCTTGCACGCCGTGTCGCCCATGTCGACCGTGACGACGCCGACCTTCGTCGCGACTTCGACGGCGAAGTCCGTCAATGGGGCGACATAGGCGGCCACGCAGATGACGAAGTTGTTCATCGCGCCGCGGACGCGATTGGGTTGGTCGTGGATTGTCTTCTGTACGCGCTGCAAAAGTTTCTTAATCTCGGCGATATCGAGGTCGGCATCCGGCGTGATGGACACGAAATTGCTGTACGTCGCCCAGCCGGCCGAGGCGGTGCTTTCCTTTTTGGCTTCGATCCACTCCAGCGCGAGCGCATGGCCATGCTTGCCGCCGGCCGCGACCCAGGGGACCGTGAATTCGCTGAGCATGTACCAATACGCGCCGTCGACCCAGCGTTTGAGATCTTTTTTCGTCATCTTGGCGTCGTCGGCGATGAGGCCCGCCAAATACATCGCGTCCGAGATGCCGGTCTCATAAAGATCGAGCGCGAGCTGGTAATCCTTCTTGATGCGTTTTTGGATCTTCTTGAGATGCTCGACCTTGACGCCAAAGAACGGCTCCCGCGCGCCGTGCCGCATGAGCGTTCGCTTGGTCGTCTCGCTGCCGAGGGTTTCGAGTTCCTTGATGATTTCTTGAGCGGTCATGGCGCGTCTCCGATGGACAAGGAATGTCACAGGATTATAACCGGTCATTTCGAGGGCACAAGACACGACCTGTGGTGCCGGTATCCTACCGGCACGAGCCTTCTGTAGTCGCTCGTCCCCACGCGCGTGCCGTTCCTCGCACAACAGTTCCTGTCGGGTAATTTTAAGAACTTTTCCCTTGCGTTTGACCGCCAAGTGCGTACACAATACGAACACAGTTCGCCCTCTCCCTCTTTCCACGGGAGGCACGCATGTCTTTGTGCCGTCGGTTCCTGTTTGTAGCGTTCCTGATACCGCTTGTCGGCCGAGCCAATGCCCAAGACGCTCCGCTCGATGTCCTGGTCAAACATCTGCAATCCAAGAACAAAGCCCATCGGCTGGAGGCGCTGAAGCAGCTGGGCAGGCTCGGCACGGCCGCCAAGGAAGCGGCGCCGGCGATTGGCCAAGCCTTGCGCGACGCCGAGGACGTGGACGAAGTGTCGCGCGCGACGGCAACGCTCGCGATGATCGGCCCGGCCGGCGTGCCGGAATTGACGCCGCTCTTCAAAGACGCGCGGGTCGCCCATGCCCGGCATGCGGCAGCGGCGCTCGCGAAGATGGGACCGGCGGGCAAAAAGGCGGCCCCCTATCTGGTCGCCGTGCTCAAGGATCGCGACCCGGTCGTGCGCGGTTTCGCCGCGCAAGCGCTGGGCGAGATCGGCGACTTTTCCGAGGAAGTCATCTTCGCCCTCTTCGGCATGATCGTCGACCCCGTCCCGCAAGTCCGCCAACAAGCGGCACAAGCGATCCTACGCGCCGGACCGAAAGCGGTGCCGGGACTGAAGGAGATAATGAGTCAGGGTGAAGGAGTGGTTCGCGTTGAGGCGGCGAATCTGCTTGGGATGTTGGGGACGGACGGCTTAGGAGCCAAGTCGGACTTAATATCGGGATTGGGCGATCCGATGCCGGAGTTAAGGGCGGCGTCGGCGATCGCGTTAAGCCAAATGGGTAGGCAGGCAAAGGAAGCCTTGCCGGAGTTGTTGCAGGGGCTGGTCAAAGAAAAGATTCCGCCGGTGCAACAGGCGTGCTTCCAGGCAATCCTGCAGATTGGAACGCAGGACATGCCCGACTTGCTCGATCAGCTACGCAAGATCAACCGCGAGGCAAACTGGGCCGGGCCGTTCGTGCTTGCGCACTTGGGGCCGAGACCGGTGGACGCGGTGAAGCCACTGATCCAGTCGCTCGGGGACAAAGATCCGGGGATACGCATGGGGGCGGCGCTGGCGCTGGGGCGAATCGGCCGAGAGGCAACCGGAGCTATCCCGAAATTGCAAATGCTGACAAGGGATTCGCATCCAGGTGTCAGAGGGGCGGCGGCTCAGGCATTGTGGGATTTGGATCCTCGTTATGAGGATATGGCACTCAATCAGCTGAAGGCCGCGTACAACCAGTTCGGTCAAGCCTTTAGGAAATCCGCGGCGACACTGGATGTGGCACTCTTAAAAACGCCAGGCAACCCTTTTGTTCGAAAATCATTCTTGGATCCAAGCTTACAATTGCCGCTACGCCAAGCGATGGAGCTTCACATAATGCATAACTCCATTAAGATGGGAAAACTTAGGTCGGCAGTTGGCGATTTGTCCAGAATAGATCAATTATCTCAGGGAGTTATCGATGCTGCGGGTCCGGCAGCAATCCCTGTCCTTGTCGATGGACTCAATAAAGCCAGCGCCTTCCGTTTGGGATTCTGCTGACCGACCATGCGGCTGCAAGCGCGGCTTAGCTTCCTGGTCAAGGAAAGCAATGATCCATGGGTAGTTTGGTATGTTATTGATAATCTCGATGATAATGTCTACAGCCAGGTTCAGAATTTGAAATTAGAGTATGCAAAGGCCTTGTTTCGTATTTATGGCCAACCCGCCACATTCGTTGGGAAACGGAAATACCTGAAGCAAGCAGAAACCAATATCATCACGCAGTATTTTTTAAAGGGCCAAAAGCAAACGTTGGGTAATGGGGAATCCCAGCAGTCAAAAATCCTCGACAGTTTGTATCGTGAAGCGCGATCTGACGGCACCATCGACCTTATGGTTCGCATGACCGACGAAGAAGCGATGACGCGTTGGATCTCGATCGAAGTCGCCCAGCGCCGTTGGGACAAGACCGAAAGCACGCTCATCACGTTGCTCGAAGACCCCGTCCCCCTCGTCCGCCAAGCCGCCCATCAAGCCCTCGTGAAACTTAGCCGCGGCAACGATTTCGGCCCCGCGGGCGTCAATCCCAATCGGGATGTGGTGCGGGCGGCGCAGAAGCAGTGGCGCGGTTGGCTGGAGTTGCAAGATCGATGACGGGACGTTAGAACGAAGGATAATTCTCCCCGGTACGAGCCGGACGTATGAGCGACAAAAAGCCCGTCGCTCACGCGTTCGGCTCGTAGTGGATTTCCTTCGCCCGAATGAGTACGCCCATGCCACGACTTGCGCCGTTGTTCGTGTTCCTTCTCTCGGTTGGCGCCGCGCACGGCGGCGAGCATTGGCCGGGTTGGCGTGGGCCGACGGGGATGGGCGTCAGCGACGAGAAATACCTGCCCCTGGAGTGGGACGGCAAGACGGGCAAGAACATCCTCTGGAAGGCGCCGCTGTTGCCGTCCGACAAGGTGCATGCCGATCAGAATCAATCCAGCCCCATCGTCTGGGGCGACCGCGTCTTCGTCACCGTCTCCTACTGGCCCCCCGGCGAGCCGGGAGCGTCAGCGACCGGAGGAAAGTCAGCGACCGGAGGAAAAGGCGTCGCCAAGCCCTACCCCGAACACCACGTTCTCTGCTTCCGCGCCAAAGACGGCCAGCAACTGTGGGACCGCGCCGTCGAGCCCGGCCCCTGGAAACTCACCGACCTACGCGGCGGCTATACCGCGCTGACGCCCGCTTGCGACGGCAAACACATCTTCGCGCTCTTCGGCTCCTCCGTGCTCGCCGCCTTCGACATGGACGGCAAACAACTTTGGCGACAAGCGATCACGCCGCATTTCTTCGACGTCGCGCTTGGAACAAGTCCCGTTGTCTTTCGCGACACCGTGATCGTCGTCTGCGATCAGATCGCCGGCAACAAGGCGTCGTGCGTCAAAGCGTTCGACGCCCAGACCGGCGCCCTCCGCTGGGAGCAGAAAAGGCCCAAGGTCGACTGGGCGCACAGCACGCCGACGCTCGCGGAGGTAAACGGCAAGCCGCAACTTTTGGTCGCGACGGCGAACGGGCCGCAGGGGCTGGATCCGTCGAGCGGCGCGGTGATCTGGTCGCTGCCGCATTCGGGGCGCGTCGGCGACACGGTATCGCCGGTCTATCGCGACGGACGACTGTATGTCGACAGCGGCCGCGGCGGAACGGGAATCGCGGTGGACATTCTCGGCAAGCCCGATGGTCCCAAGGCGCAACTCGCGTGGACGGTGAAGGCGGTTCCCTCCGGCTTTTCCTCGCCCGCGCTGGTCGGAGAACGTCTCTATCGGCTGCACAGTCCCGGCACGTTGACGTGTTGGAAATGGGCGACGGGCGAGGAAGTGTTCAAAGAGAGATTGGCGGGCAGCGAATCCGCGGTCAGCCCGTTCACGACGCCCGAGGGCAGGATTTATTTCGCAAGCGCGGGAAAGTCATTTGTGGTGCAAGAGGGGGCGAAGCTAGAGGTGCTCGCCGTCAATGAGTTGAACGATCCGAGCCGAGCATCGCCGGCGGTCGCGGGGGGAAGGATCTATCTGAAGGGCGGGCGATGGCTGTTCTGCGTGGGGAAGAAATGAAAAAACGCAAACGAGTGAATTCACTCGCTTGCGCGTCGTGCTAACGGGAACTGGCCACGAAGCGATGGATACCCCTGCCTGACAGGGACACCGTCAAGAAGTACACCTCTCCCGCCTCGTCCTCGCCGAAGGAGAGGATCGGTATCTTCGGGTCGGCGATGGGTTGATTGGCGACGACCCGGCCTTTCTTGTCGTCGTAGCGGAGGGCCCAAATTTTATCGGAGATGTAGTCGGTGTAGAGATAGGCGCCGTCGAGCATCGGCAGGAGTTTGCCGCGGTAGACGGTTCCGCCGGTGATCGACTTGCCCAGGTCGTGGTGGTATTCCCAGATTGGTTCGATGAGGTCTTTGCGCGGTTGCGTGACGCCTTCGGGGAAGAAGGGGTGCATGGCCTCGCGAAGCTTCCAGCCGTAGTTGCCG
>Ga0163144_10007955_pt1 | contig 23065 bp, 23 predicted proteins | sample OliLak19BULKMAT1_FD_123175 | JGI IMG/M metagenome (GOLD analysis project Ga0163144, IMG submission 123175) | Freshwater microbial mat bacterial communities from Lake Vanda, McMurdo Dry Valleys, Antarctica - Oligotrophic Lake LV.19.BULKMAT1 | ecosystem: Environmental > Aquatic > Freshwater >...
CCTGCGCCAGTCCAGCGCCTCGGCGCGCGTTCGGGCGACGACCAGTCCGTTTCGCTTCGCCAAACTCAATCCTTCCAGTGCCGCAGATATGCGGAGCGCCGATCAGGCGGCGGCTTTTAGGCCTGTTCCAGAAGCGGATCAATCGCGCCAGACCGCGCAGGCACCCTCGGGCTTTATCGGTCCTTAACCCACCCGACCGATCTTGCGCCGATGCGCGATTATCTCATCAGCTACCTGAGATTGCTTGGATTCAGCGTCTGCATGCTGGCCGTTGCGCTGTGCATGCGCTTTGGCGCGTCTGCGCACGCCGCAACGCCTAGGCCGGAACCCCGCTCAGCGACCCCGCCGGGAGCCAACATGGCGTCCCTCCCGCTGCTACAGACCGAAGAAGAGCAGGTCGCCAGCCTGGAAGCGACCCTGATAGCGTTATCAGGTGAAATCGCCGATCTCACGCTGGCGCTGGACGTTCTGGGCCCCCTTCCGGATCATCCGGAGCTGTTCATTCCCGTCATGCTCTCCGCATGCGATGACAGCCCGGCCCCGGATACCGCGCGTCGCTTCTCGCCCATCGCCAACTCAGCCAATTCGCACTGCGACATGCCCCTTGCCGGCCTTGGCGTTCTTGCCGGGCTCCAGCGGAGCGCCACGGATATCGGCGGCGCCCCGGCCAGCTATGACGCGCCCCTCCACAATGTCCGGCTGGACTGGGACAATGCCGAGGACGCGACACTTGCCGCCCTGTGCGTGGAACTCTCCGCCATCGCAGGCCCGCCCCGCGTCGTAGCGCCGATCCGGGCCTGGTAGCACGATGGTCGCCACCCTCATGACAGCCGTCAATCCGGGCTCCGATCGGGAAGCGAAGGACCGCAGCCGGCTCGCGCATACCATCGTCGTCGGCAACGAAAAGGGCGGCGCGGGCAAGTCCACCGTGGCGATGCACCTTTCCATCGGCCTCCTGCGTATGGGCATGACGGTTGGCATCATGGACCTCGACGTTCGCCAGCGCTCCCTTGCCCGCTACCTCGAAAACCGCAGCCGCTGGATCCGTAACACTGGCGCGCCCCTGCCGATGCCGGAAATGGTCCGCATCGACGCCAGCCAGGCTCGCGACCTAGACGCCGCCGAGCAGGAAGAGTCCCGCCATTTCGAGGAAAGCCTCAAGCGCCTGTCGGAAAAGTGCAATTTCATCATCATTGACGCACCGGGAGGCGACACATTTCTCTCGCGCACCGCCCATTCCGCAGCCGATACGCTGATCACCCCGCTAAATGACAGTTTCGTCGATTTCGACCTGCTGGGCGATGTCGATCCCCAGACGCTCGAAGTCGCCCGCCCCAGTTTCTACGCCGAACTCGTCTGGGAGTGCCGGAAACAGAAGGCGCAAAGCAGCCGCAAGCCGATCGACTGGATCGTCATGCGCAACCGCATGTCACCCCTCGACGCCCGCAACAAACAGCGCGTGGGCGAGGCTCTTGAAAACCTTTCGCGCCGGATCGGCTTCCGCATTTCGCCCGGCCTGTCCGAGCGCGTGATTTACCGCGAACTCTTCCCCATGGGCCTCAGCCTGCTCGACCTCACCGACGCCGGCTCGAACGTCCCCTTCACCATGAGCCACGTCGCCGCCCGCCAGGAAATCCGCGACCTGATGATCGTGCTGAAACTGCCGGGGCTCGAGGGCAAGGACATCAGCTTCTAGGACTCGGCTTCCACCTGCGCTCCGGATTGATTCTCGGGACAGGCCGAGAATGACCCCGGCGAGTCTTGGGGCCATAGTGCGGGCAGGGACAGGCGACATGCCCGCAGCCCCAAGGTGCCCGCGAACAAGAGTACTCTGGCCAAGGCTGCAAAGCTGGCCAAGCGCATCATACAGACGCTGAACATCAACGCCCCAGACAATACCTGCCCGCGCGCTGCCGAGAGGTAAGAAGCGGCGCGCAAGGCCTTCCTGACAGTGCTGATCAGAACCGGCCCCGGCTTCACACAGCTGGAAATGATGGCGCTGATGAAGCCGGCGCTGCCGGCAAGCGAACGGGGCACGACACAGGGCTGGTGGCCCAAGATGGTAAAGCTGGATGCAGAAGTGCGCGCCGACGTCATTTGCGTTCGCGGCAAGCCGCTTCGGTGGAAATGTCGCAGATAGCTGGTGTCGTCGCGGGGGCGGAACGTTACGGCGCGCTCGGCTGGTTTAGCAGCTCAAGCAACTGGGCCGACGCGCCCGGCGGAACTTCGCTGGTCACAAGGATCGCGTCTTCCGTCACAACAGTGGTAGCCGCCGTTACGACCGGGGACGCCGCAAGTTGGGCTGCAGGAGCGAGGGCAGGCGACGCCTCGATCAGCTCGCCGATCAGGTCATAACCTTCACCGTCGCCCTCGGAGATTTCCTCGAGGAGGCTTTCATCGCCTTCCTCGGTCGTTCCGATTGTGTCGGCGAAAGCATCGCTGTCCAGTTGAGCGACCAGTGCCGCATCCGGCTCCTGCAGCCGGCGCAGCTGCGCCAGCGCCAGATCGTCAGCCGAAACGTTTCCGCGCTCGCCAAATGCGATCCGCGTCCGCAGGTCGTCATTCGAAACAAGGTCGCCGCCGATCTCCAGGAATGCCGCCTCGATCAGATCGCGCACATGCGCATCACGCGACTTGCCAGTCGTGCCGCCCAGCATGATCGCGATCACCCGGCGCCCGCCACGCTCGGCCGAGGCCATCAGGTTGTAGCCGGACGCGTTCGTGAAGCCCGTCTTGATGCCGTCGACGCCGTCGACCTTCCGAAGAAGTTCGTTATGATTCATGTATTTGCGCTTGCCCCACGTGAACGAGGACAGCGAAAAGTAGTTATACCGGGCTTTGTGGTCCATGTAGACCGCCTCGGCCAGCTTCGCCATGTCGCGCGCCGTTGTGACCTGTTTCTTGTCCGGCAGGCCGGAGGCGTTGCGGAAGGTCGTGGCGTTCATGCCGAGTTCCTTGGCCTTGGCGTTCATCTTGACGACGAACTTGGCCTCGGATCCACCGCCCAGCTTCTCGGCGATCACCATGGCCACATCATTCGCCGATTTGGTCACCAGCGCGCGAATCGCGTCCTCGACCTTGATGGTCGAGCCGGCCTTCAGGCCCAGCTTGGAAGGTTGGGCGCGCGAGGCGGCCTTTGAGACCGTCAGGCGGTCTGAAAGCTTGAGTTTCCCCGATTCAATGGCGTCGAACACCATGTACAGGGTCATCACTTTGGTAAGCGAGGCGGGGTGGCGCACTTCATCGGCTGCGCGGTCGTGAAGGACCTGCCCGGTCTCCATGTCCACAACGATCGAGGCATATTTGTCGGCCCAAGCCGGGCCCGCCGCACACATAACGGCTACGAGAGCGATCGCCGCTCTGCGAAACCAGGCGATCAGGGGGATCGTCTTCATACGCAACGGAATCCTCTATCAGAAGCACTACAAAGACGAGATTGAGGGTCCACTGGTGACCTTACCCAACCTTTAAGCCCCGTCACCCCTGTTAGTCCGATTGCCCCACTTTTCTCCAGGCATGCCCACGATCGGGTCTGCCACTGTCCAAGAGGAGCGCACTCCGGTTTGACCCTGCATGAACCATGCAAACTTGCCGCAGTGAGCATCCCGCGCTTCGGGAGGAGGGTAACTGTGCCTGCTGAATTTGAATAAACCAAGGCAGCTTCTGCGGATTATTGGTTCACAGGCCTGCCACTTCTCACACGTGTTGGCCCTTTCACTTGGCCGCGAGATCAATATCTAATGGGGGTGAACCGCCGGACCGTCCCAGACCCCACCAGCCCAGACCCCAGCCCAGACCCCAGCCCAGACCCCAGCCCGGACCCCAGCCCGGACCCCAGACAGACAAGCATGACTGACAAGAAGCAAACCCCAGGAACGGCCAAGGATCTCGGTGTCGCTACGCGCACCAAGCCCAAGCCCAAGAAGCCGTCCCTGTATCGGGTCCTGCTGCTGAATGACGACTATACCCCGATGGAGTTCGTGGTCCTCGTCCTGGAGCACTTCTTCAACAAGTCACGCGAGGAGGCCACCCGGATCATGCTGCACGTCCATAACTATGGCGTCGGCGTCTGCGGGGTGTTCCCGATCGAAGTCGCCGAAACGAAAGTGGCCCAGGTGATGGACCTGGCCCGCGAGCACCAGCATCCTCTCCAATGCACGAAAGAACGCGAGGACTAGAAAGCCCTAGATGCCGTCATTGACCCCAAGTCTCGAGAGAGCCCTCGAACGCGCCCTGAACCTGGCCGCCGAGAGGAAGCATGAGTACGCCACGTTGGAGCACTTGCTCCTCGCTCTTACAGAGGACGAGGACGCCGCAGAGGTGATGACGGCATGCAAGCTCGATATCGAGAAGCTCCGCCGCGACCTTGCCAACTATCTCGACAACGACTGCGCCTCCTTCGTCGTTGAGGATGGCGGGCAGGTGCACCCCACCGCCGCCTTCCAGCGCGTTGTCCAGCGCGCGGTCCTCCACGTCGAATCTTCGTCGCGCGACGAAGTCTCCGGGGCCAACGTGCTCGTCTCCATTTTCGCCGAGCGCGATAGCCACGCCGCCTACTTCCTGCAGGAGCAGGACATGACGCGCTACGACGCCGTCAACTACATCAGCCACGGCGTCGCCAAGAAGCCTGGTATGTCGAAGGCAAAGCCCGTCGAAGGCGCGGCCGAGAAGGAAGAAGACCAGACCAAGCCCGTGGGCGAGGCTCTCGGCGCGTATTGCGTCGACCTCAACCAGCGCGCCCGCGAGGGCAAGACCGATCCGCTGATCGGCCGTCATGCCGAAGTTGAGCGCGCAATCCAGATCCTTTGCCGCCGCCGCAAGAACAACCCGCTGCTCGTGGGCGACCCCGGCGTCGGCAAGACTGCCATCGCAGAAGGGCTTGCCAAGAAGATCGTCGACGGTGAGGCGCCCGCCATTCTCGCCGACGCCGTCATATATTCGCTCGACATGGGCGCGCTGCTTGCCGGCACGCGCTATCGCGGCGATTTCGAGGAACGCCTAAAGGCCGTCGTGAAGGAACTTGAAGAGCAGCCGAAGGCCGTCCTCTTCATCGACGAGATCCACACCGTCATCGGTGCCGGCGCCACGTCCGGCGGCGCGATGGATGCGTCCAACCTGCTGAAGCCCGCGCTGCAGAATGGCGCGCTGCGCTGCATGGGCTCGACCACATACAAGGAATACCGTCAGCACTTCGAGAAGGACCGCGCGCTCGCGCGGCGCTTCCAGAAGATCGATGTGGTGGAGCCGTCCGTCGAAGACACGATCAAGATCGTGATGGGCCTCAAGCCCTATTTCGAAGAATTCCACGGCCTCAAATACACCAACGACGCCATCAAGACGGCGGTGGAGCTGTCGGCCAAATACATGACTGACCGCAAGCTGCCGGACAAGGCGATCGACGTCATCGATGAAGCCGGCGCCGCGCAATGGCTGTTGCCGGAAGGCAAGCGCCGCAAGCAGATCGGCACGAAGGAAGTCGAAGTTGTTATCTCCAAGATGGCCCGCATTCCCGCCAAGCAGGTGTCGAAATCCGATAGCGAACAACTCCGTACGCTCGAGAACGATCTCAAGCGCGTGGTGTTCGGCCAGGACAACGCCATCAAGGCCCTCTCGACCGCAATCAAGCTCGCCCGGGCGGGCTTGCGTGAACCGAACAAGCCCATCGGCTGCTACCTGTTCTCGGGCCCGACCGGCGTCGGCAAGACGGAAGTCGCGAAACAGCTCTCGTCCATTCTCGGCGTCGAGATGCTGCGTTTCGATATGTCGGAATACATGGAGCGGCACACTGTCTCCCGTCTCATCGGCGCTCCTCCCGGCTACGTCGGCTTCGACCAGGGCGGACTGCTCACCGACGGCGTCGACCAGCATCCGCACAGCGTCCTCTTGCTGGACGAGATCGAGAAGGCGCACCCCGACCTGTTCAACATCCTCCTGCAGGTGATGGACAACGGCACGCTGACCGACTCGAACGGCAAGAAGGTCGACTTCAGGAACGTGATTCTCATCATGACCACGAACGCCGGCGCGTCGGATGCCGCCAAGGAATCCATCGGCTTCGGTCGCGGCAAGCGTGAGGACGAGAATGAAGAGGCGATCAAGCGCCTGTTCACGCCCGAATTCCGCAACCGCCTCGACGCGACGATCCCCTTCGCTGGCCTGAGCCAGGAGATCATCGAGATGGTCGTCGACAAGTTCATCCTCCAGCTCGAAGCCCAGCTGGCGGACCGGAACGTCACGATCGCGCTCACGGCCAAGGCAAGGAAATGGCTCGCCGTTCGCGGCTACGACGAGGCCTTCGGTGCCCGCCCGCTCGGCAGGCTCATCCAGGAGCACGTCAAGAAACCGATGGCCGACGAACTCCTCTTCGGTTCGCTCCAGAAGGGCGGCGGCGTGAAGATCGACGTGGACAAGACCGACCCCGACAAGCTGTCGTTCAAATTCATCGCCGACCCCAAGCCGACGACGAAGGAAAAGAACGAACCGCAGGCCGTCGAATAGGCTTCACTCAGTCCAACCAACGGGCGGCTCGCAAGGGCCGCCCTTTTTTTCCGGACTATCAATGCTGAACCATCCGCACTTCGCGGGGCGCCTTCCTTCACGCTGCGCGTACCATCTTTCCCAACTTTGCAGGGGCACGACTTCCCCTCACGAGGGCGGGAAGTCCTCCCTCGCACGAAGCGCGGGGGAGGTGCACGCGAATCGGACGAAGGGGGCTGCCAGCGCAGCCGGCGGATGCCCGCGTTCGGGGAAAAACCGTTGTTCGCGTTCGAGGGATACAGACAAATCTTCGCCCGCGATTTCAGTGACTTTCGCCAAACATTTTGGGGCGGCAGCGGCACCAGATCGGCCGACGATGTGCGGGCGTACAATCGCGCCCATGAAGCGAAGGACTTATCCCTTGTGGCTCTTGCGCGATCACCGGCATTGATCTGCATCGCATGGAGCTTCTGGCCGATGGTGATCATGGTGCTCGCCAACGGTCGCAAAGCCATGCCTGGAGAGCAGATCGCACCAGCAGTCTACGAGCACCCGATGCTCACGCTCGCCGAAGGAAAACTCCGCCTTGCGCTTTACAGCCAGGCCTTCCGTGCCTTCGGCTGGACTGTGCGCCGCGTCCTGCACGAACAACTCCCCCTGTCGCATACTGGTCCGACTTCATGCCGCGCTTCAAGGCCAGCCGCCTCGCCATGATGAACTGCGCGCGTCCTCCCAGACCTTCACCGACATGCAGCGTAAGCACCACCGCATCCGCACCTGCGTCGATGCCAACACCGTGTGTGCAGCAAATGGACGAGCCGCACTGCGCACTGCTCACCTTGCGGCGGTGGGTGTCTCGTCGACTTCAAACTGCTCTGGAGCCCATATCCTGAGGAGGCCGAAGGACGTCTCCAAGGACGAGCGCGTGCTCACCTATGCTCGCAGCCCCCTACAATCTTCCCCCGACCGCCAACCCGCGCGCCCCTCGCTTTCCTACGCCAGCGAGAACGCTTCCTCATGCCCGAAACGAAAAAGGCCGCCCCATCCGGAGCGGCCTTTTCGATTCAGATCCGGCAAAGCTCGATCAGCTCGTCGCCCCGCCCGGAGGCGGTTCGGCCATCGGGTCCTGCGCGTGTTTCACGGCGCCTTCGAAGATCGCGTTCGGCTCGATCGCCAGCGAAGCGTGGAAGATATCGCCGCGTACCTTGGCACCCGAGCAGAGTTGGACCTTGCGGGCGCGGATGCGGCCCTCGACCGTACCGCGCACGACGACAGACTCGGCGACCACCTCGCCCTTGATCGCGCCGGTCTCGCCGACGGTCAGGGCCGAGGCGCGGACATCGCCCTCGATCTGGCCGTTGATGTCGAGTTCGCCGGTCGAGATCAGCTTGCCGACCATCTTGACGTCAGCCGAGATGATCGACGGCCCCGAGCGGGCCACAGGTGCGCGTTTCGGCGTTACGTCGGGAAGCGCAGGCTTCGGCGCCAGTTGCGGCGGAGCAGGCGGCTCCGGTGTCTTGCCCTTAGTGAACATGCTTGCCAGCCCTCAGGAATTTCAGCGGATCATATGATTTGCCGCGAAAGTATATCTCGTAATGCAGATGCGGTCCCGTGCTTCTGCCAGTGGAGCCCATCGTGCCCATTTTCTGGCCAATTGCCACTTCCTGGCCTACCTTCACGGATATCGAGTTCATGTGGCCATAGCGTGTCTTGAATCCGGCCCCGTGGTCGATTTCGACCGTCCGTCCGTAGGCCCCCTTGACCCCCGCGTGGATGACCTTCCCCGGAGCGGGTGCAATGATCGGCGCGCCGGTGAATGCTGCAAGGTCCGTGCCTTCATGGAATGTCGCGCGGCGGGTGAACGGGTCAGAGCGGTAACCGAAGCCGGATGTTTCACGGTAGGCGCCTTGCACCGGCAGGCCAAGTGGCAGCGAGCGCATCGCCCGCTCATATTCTTGCGCCTCACGCAGCCGCGCCTCGACCTCATAGATGCGCTGCTCGAAAGGGTCGGCCTCAGCGCCGGGTCCGGAAACGGTGAAGTTGATCGGAATCAGTGGTCCGCCCATACCGTTCTGCTCCAGGACGCGAGACGCCGGAACGCCGGTCAGCCGGATCACGCCGCGAGCGCTCTCGGCCTTCTGCACGGCCTCCTCCTCGAGCATGTCGAGGAAGCTGGCTTGGTCATCAATCAGTTTGTCGGTCCGTGCGCGAAAGGATGAACTGCCTCCAGGATTGGCCCCGGCGCCTTCCGGGCGGGCCTGGCGCGGGTCGCCTTCCTCGATCGTCGAGTCGATCAGCACTTCGGACTTGCCGCTGAGGGCGATGGCCGACGCAGAGTCCTGGCCCTGCAGGCTGGACATCAGACGCTTCAGCACATCGTGCCGGTTCTCCGCCTCCTGAATCGCCTGGTTGAAGTCGGTCGTGCGGGTTTCCAGAAGGGTGAGGGCAGTTTGTTCGGCAGCCTTTGCCTGGCGCAGCTCGCGCTCGAGACGCGCGGACTTGCGATCGGACCCGCCGCCCTGAATCTCGACCCCCGGGCCTTTCAGCAGAACTGCAGCCGTCGCGAACAGGCACCAGCCGACGATCAGCGTCGCGAGGCCGGCCATCATCGCCTGGCGCCACGGTGAAATGGAGACGTAGCGCACCGAGCCGCCGCTGCGGTGGTAGATCTGACGTTCTGGAAAAGCCTTCTCGAAGAAGGCTCTTGTTTTGGCCTTCAGGTGCTTGACCGCCATTTAGTGTGCCCGATCAACTGCTCTACGCGCCAAGCCCCGCTCCGCCCGCTTGTAGTGCCCGGCAAGGGCCATGGATAACTCAGAAATCCGGAGACGCGAACCCCCGTCTCCAGCTTTTTCACCACACTCGACTGCGGCGATTAATCTCTGATTAACGGTGATTCTTGCGCGGATTCGCTCTCAGGTCGATCCGTCCAATTCAGCAAGGACCGCATCTGCATGATCCGGAACGCGAACGTTTCGCCAGACGCGCCGAATCGTCCCGTCCGGATCGATCAGGAAAGTCGATCGTACGATGCCCATGTAGCGACGCCCATAAAGCTGCTTTTCGGCCCACACGCCGTAGGCGTTGCAGACCGTCCCATCCCCGTCTGACCCCAGCTGTACCGTAAGGGAATGCTTCCTGATGAAGGCCTTGTGAGCTTCAACACTGTCGCGTGAGATGCCGAGCAGATCACACTTTCTGCGCGTGAATCGCGACCGCATGCCGCTGAACGCGACTGCCTCCCGGGTGCACACCTCGGTGTCGTCCTGGGGGTAGAAGAAAAGCACGAGAAACCTGCCAGAATAGCCGAAAAGTCGCGCGGGGCCGCCTTTGGCTGTCGGCAGTTCGAATGCAGGGGCCGGGTCGCCGGCTTGGAGTGGCTGTGACACAATCGGTCCATAATGTTCTGATGCTATGAGGATCGAGTGTACCGCCCTGAAGCTGAACTCGTGAAGCATGGTCCTTCGGGATCACTAGCCGCGCCGGCTGGCGCGCGCGCGGGGGCGGCGCATTGAAATTTTCGGTCCGGCGCCTCCTCATCGAAGTTCTCGCCTTCACAGCGTTCGTTGTCTTCGTCTCCGCGGGCGTGCTTGCGTGGCGCCTGTCCCAAGGCCCGATCGATCTCGAAATGTTCCGCGGGCAGGTCGAGCGCTCCATTCAGGATGCGCGCGGCGGTCAGCCGGTGAAAATCGACCGGCTCGCCCTCGAATGGGTGCGGGACCGTGGCCGGGTCGAAGCCGTCGCCCGCGGTTTCACCGCCATGGACAGGGACAGCGAAGTCACTTTTCGGGCGAACCGCGCCATGATCGCGCTGGACGCCGGCGCGCTGTTCACCATGAAGTTCAAGACCCAGCAGCTGCGGCTCGAGAACGGTGCCGCAACCGTGGTCCGCTCCGCCGATGGCATCTGGACTCTGGCCGACATGGTCATCGCGAAGGAGCCCGATCCCTCGGACAAGCCCTTCGACCCGATCCGGGACATCAACTGGACAACGCTGGCCACGCCGATTCGCGCGCTGATCTCGGCTGGGTCGTTCGAACAGGTCGAGCTTTCGAACTTCCGGCTCGACGTCGATGACCGGAAATCGAACAACACCTGGAGCGCCAACCCCGTCGCCGGAATCTGGAAGGCCAATCGCGAGGGCGTCTCGCTCACTCTCAACATCACGCTCGCCGACGCCATCCCCGGCGAACCCAACCGCATCAGCATCGCGCTAGCTTCCGACGGTGAAGTCGAACGCGCCGCGGCCACCGTGAAGCTTGAAGGTGTCGATCCTCTCTCGATTGCCGGCATGTTCGGCTACACGGGCGACGCGTTCACGTCGGGCCGCCCCGCCAGCGCCGCCTTCTCTGTTAGCGCCACCGAACGCGCCGGCCTGCTCAGCACCAGTCTCTCACTCTCCGGCGTAACGGGCAGCGTGAAGATCGCTGATCAGGATGTGGCGGTGAAGCACCTCGCCTTCGACGCGTCGTATGATCCATCGAGCAAGAAGGTCACGCTGAAATCGCTCGCGCTCGACAGCGACTGGCTGAGCGGCCAGTTCACCGGCGAGCTGGATGCCGCCGCCATCATGAGGGGTGAGGCGGCGCCCACCCCTTTCACGCTCGCTGGCCTCGGCGTCACAATCAACGCGCAGCCAGTGTTCGAAAACCCATGGCAGTTCGAGCAGGCCAGCCTGCAGGGCGCGCTCTGGATTGATCGGCAGCGCCTAGTGGTGACCCGTCTCGACGCCATCACCGGTGGCCTCACCGCAAATGGCGAAGGTGAAGTGTGGCTCGATATCACCGGCAAGGCGCCTGGGGTCGGCGTCAAGGGCAATGCAACTGGCGCCGGCACGATCACGACCCAGCAGGTTCTCGACTTCTGGCCGCAGGACCTCAGCCCGCAGGCCCGCCAGTGGGTTGGCGAGCGCATCACCAAAGGCACGGCCAACAAGGCAATTTTCAGTGTCGACTGGCCCCCTGGCGCGGACGCGAACGGCTTCCTGCCGGACGAACATCTCGCGCTGGAGTTCCACGTTCAGGACGCCACGGTGCGTTTCGTCAGCGATCTGCCTGAAGTGTCGGGCATCAACGGCATTGGCCGCCTCAAGGGCAACAGCCTGACCTTCGACGCTGTCTCCGGCGCGATGGGCGCATGGCGGCTGGGCGAGGCGAAAATCACCCTCCCGCAATTTTTCCCCGGCGGCGCGATGATGGAGATCTCGGCTTCTGGAACCGGGCAGCTTGGAGACTTGCTGCGCGCGGTCGACCAGAGCCAGTTCGGCTTCGGCTCCCGCTACGCGATCGACATTGCCCGCATCGGTGGCTCCGGCGCGATCGACGTTACCGTGAAACAGCCCATGGTCGACATCGTCAAGCCGGAGGACGTCATCTACGACATTCGCGGACGCTTCCAGCAGGTGGTCATGCCTGATCTGCTCGGCGAGTTCGGCCTGGCCGATGCGAACCTCTCGTTCGAGTTGAACCCGCGGGGCATGAGCGCCAGCGGCAGCGGCGAATTCGGTCCTGCACCCGTCACCTTCGAATGGCGCGAGCGCTTCGCGCCGGATGGCGAGGGTGGCGTCGAGCTGATCGCCAACGCGCGCGCAACACCGGACCTGCTCAATTCGCTCGGCCTGGCCGCGCGCAACTTCATGCAGGGCGAAGCCACCGTCGAATTGCGTGCAACAGGACCCGACGGAGCCAATTTCGATGCCATCTCCGCCAGCGTCGATCTCACCCACGCCGAGCTTGAGGTCGCCCAATTCGGCTGGCGCAAGAAATTTGACGAGCCCGCCCGCGGAACCTTCCGCTATGGGGCCGATGCAGCAGGAGCCATCGTCACCGGCGACATCCGCGCAGACGGGCTCGAACTGGTCGGCGAGGCGCGGTTGGACAAGGACAGCGCTGTGACGGGCGTCGATATTGAGCGCATGTATTCGCGGGGAACCGTCGATCTTCGCGGCACCGCGACGCAGAAGCAGGATGGCGGCTACCGGGTCGCGCTGACTGGGCCCTTCTTCGACGCCAGCCCATGGATGGATGGCATTCTCGACGTGTCGGGCGGGCAGGGCACCAGTGATGCAGTCGACGGGCCAGGCGATAGAGGGCCGCTGTTCGACGTGCAGGTCAATGCAGACCGCCTGAAGCTGCGTGAAGATGCCGACATCCGCAACACCAGGATAGTGCTTGCACTCGATGCCGAGGGGCCGCGCTCCGGGACGATCGCCGGAGACATCGAGGAGGGCAAGACTCTCAGCGTGACGATCGGCTCTGCCGACGGCGTGCGCACGATAGGGCTCAGGTCCGACGATGCAGGCTTTGCCGCGCGCGTTCTACTGAAGGCGGACTACCTGCTCGGGGGCAAGCTCGCCTTCGATGGCAAATTCGAAGGCGCCGACGGGCAGGCGCTCGTGACCATGTCGAATGTCCGGCTGAAGGACGCGCCACTGGTCGCCCAGCTTTTCTCGCTCGCTTCGCTGCAGGGGCTGGCCGACGTGCTGAACGGCGAGGGCGTGATGTTCACCGACGTGCACGCGCCGGTGAGGTTCGTCGGCGGTCGCATCGATTTTCCGGGCATGCGCGCTACCGGCCCTGCCATGGGACTCACCGCCCGCGGCTGGATCGCGCCTGAGTCAGGCGAACTGTCGCTCGATGGTGTGTTAGCGCCCTCGATCGTCGGCGCTAACGCAGTGCTCGGCGCGCTGCCGGTCATTGGCGACCTGTTCGTCTCGCGGCAGGGCGAGGGCATGTTCGCGCCGACCTACTCCGTGCGCGGCACGTTCGCGCGCGCGAACATCTCGATCAACCCGATCGCCGCTCTTACACCCGGCGTCCTCCGCCGCATCTTCGAAAACCCGGCCGAGCCGCCGCCCTTGGAAGCGACCGCGTCGGCGGACTGACCTGCAGAAAGCAAACGGCCCGGCTGGGAAGCCGGGCCGCTAACTTCACAAGACAGCTGGATCAGCCTTCGGCCATCTTCTTCATGTTCACCAGCGCCGCTTCGAACTGCGTGCGGCGGCGTTTCACGTCGGCGTCCTTGGCCGCCTGATCGGCAAGGTTCGAGACGTCATAGATCAGGGTGTAGAGAATTTTCGAGGACTTCGCATCGACCGGTCTTGCTTCCATGAAGCCATGATACAGGTCGTAGAACTTCCCGTCCTTCGCCGGTTGCGTGTAGCCGTAGGAGAGGTCAGTCTTGGCCGTCAGCACTTCGATTACCGCACCATTTGCGATCGAGCGCACCGAGCCGATGCCGCCATCGCCCTTGGTCACTGCGCATGGCACTTCGCGCCCAGCAGCGATCCACTTGCTCAGCATGCAATAGTCGGCGCCCACCTTGGCCCACACTTCAGCCGCAGGCTTCGCCACGCTGATCTCCATCGCGATCGTCACATACTGGGGGTTTGCCGGCGCGATCGGCGCGGGCGCCGCGACCGGAGCAACCACCGGCGCAGGCGGCGCCGGAGGAGTGGGCACCATTGCGGGCGCCGAACTCATCGCAGGTGCAGCCGGCATCGCAGGCGTATCGGCAGCCATGTGCGTGCAGCCTGCCATCAAGGCGACGGCCGCCACGCCGGTGAGTTTCGAAATCAGGTTCATGAGCGTCTCTCCTCCACACCGCATTCGCGGTTTTGGCGAAATTGCGCTTACGGACGCGGAAAGCGCCAGAGGTTTTTTTTGAGTAGGGGCAAACACAGCGCCAGCCGCGAAAAAAGCGACGCCAGATAACGCCACGGCAATCGCCGAAACGTCCGATTGCACATTTATGGGGCTGGAGCGGATGGGGCTGGAGCGGGTAGAGGGAATCGAACCCTCGTATTCAGCTTGGAAGGCTGCTGCTCTACCATTGAGCTATACCCGCGAGCCGGGCCGCAGATAGTGGAAAACGCGGGGGAAGTCTACCGGCCCTCAGCCATCCAGATCCTCCCGAATGGCGTCAAACACATCGTGGAACATCCGCTCGGTGAGCCGCCCGGTGTTCGTGTTGTACCGGCTGCAATGATAGCTGTCGTGCAGCACGACCGGACCTTGCGGCCCCTCCAGCTCATGCCGCTTCGCATGTCCAAAAACCGTTGAACTCGGCTTGGCACCCAGCGCCCGTACGGTCGAGTCATGGGCGATCCGGCCCAGCGCCATGATCACCTGCATCTTCGGCAGCTGGCTGAGGCGGGAGATCAGGAACTGACGGCAGGTCAGGATTTCCGCGCCCGTCGGCTTGTTCTCGGGCGGGACGCAGCGCACCGCGTTGGTGATCATCGCGTCCTTCAGCCATAGCCCGTCATCTGGGCGCGCCTTGAACTCTCCCACCGAAAACCCGTACTTCGCCAGAGAGGCATAGAGCAGGTCACCCGCATAATCCCCGGTGAACGGCCGCCCGGTCTTGTTCGCCCCCTGCAGCCCGGGGGCGAGCCCCACGATAACCAGACGCCCCGAAACGTCCCCGAACGAGGGGACCGCGCCATTGAACCACTGGGGATGGGCTTGGCTGTTGGTGGCCCGGAACGCGACCAGCCGGGGGCAGAGCGGGCAGTCCGGAGGCGCTTCCGGCGATGCGGCGGTGCTCCCCTTCGGCATGCTGTCTCCCTTGGCCAGCCCCCTCCTGCACCGGGGCCCAGCCCTGGGTCAAACCCGCTCGGCCCGGTTACCGCATTGAAATACGGGGATTGCTGGCAAAATGACCCGATCAGCCTTATGTTGCGCACGCGAACCGCTTCCTGTAGAGGGATCGGCCCCGCAAAGGAGACTCGCATGGCCCGCGTGACGGTTGAAGACTGCGTTGAAAAGGTGCCGAACCGGTTCAACCTGGTCCTGCTCGCCGCCCACCGTGCCCGCGTGATCCGCGAGGGCGCCCCCATCACCATCGACCGCGATAACGACAAGGACCCGGTTGTGGCCCTTCGTGAAATCGCAGCCGAGACGGTTGATCTCGAAACCATCCGGGACAGCCTTGTGGCCGAGCTGCAGGAAGTTCGCCCTGGCGAGGAAGCCGAGAAGGAAGCCGACAAGCGCGCCCTGGCTGCCGCCCCGGTCTCGTCCGAGGAGGAAGTTCTCAAGGCTTATCAGGTCGAGCTTGAGTCAGCGCGCGAAGAGCGCTTCTGAGGTCGTGATGCATGGGGCAACCTTCTAACGTAGCCCCCTTCAAGAAACCGGACACGGCTCCTGCCGCCGCTGCGAAGCCGCGCGGCCGGAAATTCCTGCGTCAGGCCGAACTCGTCGATCGCGTGCAGGCCTATCAGCCCGACGCGTCCGACGACGAACTCAACAAGGCCTACGTCTTCGCCGTCATGAAGCACGGCCAGCAGCTTCGCCATTCGGGCGATCCTTACTTCGCGCACCCGGTCGCCGTCGCCGGCCTGCTGACCGACCTCAAGATGGACCAATCGACCATCATCGCTGGCCTGCTGCACGACGTGGTCGAAGATTGCGACGTCTCGGTCGACGATATCCGTGGCCTTTTCGGCAAGGACGTGGCCGAACTGGTGGACGGCGTCACCAAGCTTCCGAAGGTCACGGGCAGCAACAGCCCGCGTGCACTTATCCAGGCGGAAAACTTCCAGAAGTTCATCCTGGCCACGACGAAAGACATCCGCGTACTCCTCGTGAAGCTCGCGGATCGCCTTCACAACATGCGCACGATTGAGTTCATGCCGACCGAGGAGTCGCGCCTGCGCATTTCACGAGAAACGCTCGACATCTATGCGCCTCTCGCACGCCGCGTGGGCCTGTCGATATTTGCCGGCGAGCTTGAAGACCTTGCCTTCCGGCAGGTGAATCCCGTGGCCTACGCGGCGATTTCCAAGCGTCTCGAAGAGCTGACCACCGACGACACCTCGATCCTGGACCGCATCCGCTCAGACATCGAAACTGTCATGCTGGCGCGCGGCATCCGCGGCGAGCTGAAAGGGCGGATGAAGCGTCCGTATTCGATCTGGCGGAAGCTCGAGAACAAGTCGATTTCGTTCAAGGATCTCGGTGATGTGTTCGCCTATCGCCTGATCGTCCCCACGACGGACGATTGCTACAAGGCGATGGGCGCGGCCCACCAGCAATGGGCCGCGCTGTCCGAAAAATTCGCGGACTACATTTCAGTCCCCAAGCCGAATGGGTACCGGTCGCTGCACACCACCTTCCTCGGCCCCGGCAATCGACGCGTCGAACTCCAGATCCGCACCACCGACATGGAGGCTGTAGCCGAGCGCGGCGTGGCGGCGCACTGGAAGTACAAGAATTCGCAATACGGCTTCGACGCCGAGTCTGCCCGCGAAGCCGGTCTAGATGCCGAAGGTGAGCTGATCGAATTTGCCGACATGCTGAAGCACGGCGGCTCGCCCGAGGAATTCCTCGAACACGCCAAGCTGCAGATGTACCGCGACAGCGTGTTCGTCTTCACGCCGAAGGGCCAGCTCGTGCGCTTGCCCGCAGGTGCAACGCCGCTCGACTTCGCCTATGCCGTCCATACCGAGATCGGCGACACCACGATCGGCGCCCGCATCAACGGACAGGAACGCCCGCTGCGCACCGCCCTGGAAAACGGCGACACCGTGGAAATCCAGCGCGGACCCAAGCCCGCCGCCCAACCACACTGGGAAAACCTCGCCGTTACGGGCCGTGCCCGCTCCGCCATCCGTCGCCTCACCCGCGTCGCCGAGCGCGGCGAATTTATCGCCATCGGTCGGCGCCTGATCGAACACGCCCTGCGCCGAATCGGCCTCGACCCCGCCGAAGTCGATCAGGCCGAGATGACGGAACGCGCCGGCTTCGACAAGGCCGACGCGCTGGCTGAAGCGATCGGCCGCGGCCGCCTCTCGACGGCGGACACGCTGGAGAAAGCCTTCCCCGGCCTCGACGATCCTGGCAGGCAGGCCAGCGCCTCGCGCGACCAGGACGGCCCCAGCCTCGTCGCCGGCGGCGAGATGACCGCGGGCGTCACCATGCATCTCGCCGAATGTTGCTCACCCCTGCCGGGCGACCGCATCATCGGCGTGCTGATCCCCGAGAAGGGCATCGAAGTCCACGTCATCGACTGCGCCCGCCTCGCCGACTATGAAGGTCAGGCCGACCACTGGCTCGACCTGCGCTGGAAACCGAAAGGCGACGCAGACGCGCTCGCCGTGGGCCGCATCCACGTCACCACTGCCAACCGCCGCGGTGCCCTGGCCCTGCTGGCCAAGACGGTGTCGGACGCACAGGGCAACATCATCAACGTGAAAACACTCAAACGCTCGCCCGACTTCTTCGATTTCGAGTTCGACGTGGAAGTCGAGGACAGCAAACGCCTGACCCAGATCGTCGCGGCGCTAAGGGCGCTGGCGGTCGTCGACTCGGCCGAGCGGGTGAAGGGATGAGACACGGCCTGCTCGCGGCCGGACTTTTGGCGCTATGTTTCGCTTGCTCGCCTGATGCCCAAACACAGGTGGATGAAGAGATTCTAGTTCCGCTGACGCCGGTTGCGCTCACCGACGATCGAAGCCGTGTCCTCAAGCTGTTTGCGTCATATTATGGCGAGGAATCCCAACCTTGGTTTGAGGAGAGTTGTATCGAAGCCAAAGGTGAGATTGCGCCAGCCTATGAGTTGGCAGGTTCCTTGACGCGCGAGCCTCGTGAGGGCGCAAAGGTGCTGAGTCGTTGCTGGCTTCCGACGCTACCGCCCGGGCCAATAGCGGATGGCGGAAAGCCATGCGCAGGCCAATCAGATTGTCTGGCCAACTGCCTTTCCGAGCGCCAATCCGATGGGACTTACTCGGCACCGACTTGCCAAAGCAGCCGATCCACCCCCCCTTGTGACGCCTACGTCTACGAGGGTGGAGAATACCATGGAAGAGGGCGTCTAGATTGCCCCATTCCTTGAGCCTTTGCGTCATTGAAGCTAAAGCGGCGCCATGAACACGCAAGACGTCCTCAACGAATTCAAGAAAGTTGGCGCCCTTCTCGAAGGGCACTTCATCCTGTCGTCCGGCCGGCGCAGCCCTGTCTTCCTGCAGAAGGCGCTGGTCTTCTCGCACCCGCCGACGACAGAGCGCCTGTGCGCCGCGCTCGCTCGCAAGCTGGAGGCTGAGTTCGGCAAGATCGAGGTCGTCGTCGGCCCGGCCGTCGGCGGTCTGATCCCGGGCTATGAGACCGCCCGCGCCCTCGGCTGCCGATCGATCTACACCGAGCGCGAAGGCGGCGTGATGAGCCTTCGTCGCGGCTTCACCATTGCCCCCGAAGAGCGCGTGATCATCGTCGAGGACATTGTCACCACCGGCATCTCGATGCGCGAAACGCTGGAGGCGCTGAAAGGCGCGGGGGCCAATGTCATCGGCGCGGCCTGCATCGTCGACCGCTCGAACGGCAAGGCCGATGTGGGCGGCCTGAAATTCGTCTCGCTCGCCGCCGTCGATTTTCCCGACTACGACGCCAACGACCTGCCGCCGGAACTCGCAATGCTGCCAGCCATCAAGCCTGGCAGCCGGGGCCTCAAATGAAGCTTGAGCGCGCCCGTCTCGGCGTAAACATCGATCACATCGCCACCATCCGCAACGCGCGTGGTGGCGTGCATCCCGATCCCGCCAGGGCCGCCGCCATCGCACAGGCCGCCGGCGCCGACGGCATAACCATCCATCTTCGCGAAGACCGCCGCCACATCCGCGACGCCGATCTCGATGCCGTGCGGGGCGCGGTGAACCTGCCGATTAATCTCGAAATGGCGACAACCGACGAGATGCTCGCCATCGCGCTCGCCTACAAACCGCACGCCGCCTGCCTTGTGCCGGAGCGGCGTGAAGAGCGCACCACAGAAGGCGGCCTCGACGTCGCTCGCCTGCACAACCAGGTCGAGCCATTCGTGCGTGTGCTCCGCGAAGGCGGCAGCCGCGTTTCACTGTTCATAGAGCCCAGCAAGGTCCAGATCGCCGTTGCCGAAGCGATGGGCGCGGCTGTCGTGGAGTTGCACACCGGCAAGTATGTCGAACTCGTCTTCGCTGGCGATCGTGCAGGCGCAAACGAGGAACTGAACCGCCTGCGCGAAGCCGCCGCCTACGGCCACGAAAAGGGCATCGAAATCCACGTCGGCCACGGCCTGACCTACGACACGGTGCGGCCGGTCGCCGCCATTCCCGAAGTTCGCGAACTCAACATCGGCCACTTCATCATGGGCGAAGCGCTGTTCGTTGGGCTTGATGCGGCGGTGCGGCGGATGCGTCAGGAAATCGACGAGGCGCGGGGCTTCGCATGAGCAACGAAGTTTATCGGCACATGCTGCGCGACGTTGTTTTTGAGCTTGCGGCTAAGGCCAGGGGGACGATGGCAGTGCGTGGCGATGAGTTCGCCGCGGGTCGGCAGATGGGTCTATGTGAGGCTGTCTCGCTTATCGAGCAACTGGCGACCGGTTTCCAGATCGATCTCAGCACGATCGGGTTCGAGGGCTTCACGGCTGAAGATTTGCTGGTAGCCCCAAAATGATCATCGGCATCGGTCAGGATATCTGCGACATCCGGCGCATCGAGAAGACGCTGGAAAAGTTCGGCGACCGCTTCACGCATCGCGTGTTCACAGAAGTCGAGCGCCGCACCGCTGACCGCCGCCGCCAACGCGCCCCGACCTACGCGAAACGCTTCGCCGCCAAAGAGGCATGCGCCAAAGCGCTTGGCACCGGCGTGCCGCGTCGGGGCGTCCACTGGCAGCACATGGGCGTCGTCAATCTGCCCACCGGCGCGCCGACCATGACGCTGCTCGGCGGTGCCGCCGAGCGTCTCGCGAAGCTCACGCCGCCGGGGATGACCTGCGTCATCCATGTAACCATCACCGACGAATACCCGTATGCGCAGGCGCAGGTGATCATCGAAGCGCGCCCTGCGGAGCCGGGCGCTTGACCCGCCCCAACTCCAGCAACACCGGAAAGCGCCGCCGCAACCGTGCCCGTGCAGACGGCCCGCCCGGCCTGACGCCCGAACAGCGCGACGCCTGCCAGGAATCCATCGGCTACCGCTTCAAGGACCCGGATCTGCTCGACCGCGCGATGACCCACCGCAGCGCAACGCAGGGCAAGACGGCCGAGTGGAGCAATGAACGGCTCGAATTCCTCGGCGACCGCGTTCTCGGTCTGGTCATGGTCGAGACGCTCATGGAACGGTTCCCGAAACTCCGCGAGGGTGAGCTTGCCCCCCGCCTCAACACGCTGGTCAGTCGCAAAGCCTGCGCCGTCATCGGCGCGGAGCTCGGCCTTGGCCGCTTCATCATCGTCGATCAGTCCGAGCGCAGCACGGGCGGCGCCGACAAGCCCTCGCTGCTTGCCAACGCCATCGAGGCGATCATCGGTGCCATCTACACCGACGCCGGGCTCGACAGGGTGCGCAAGGTTACGCTGAAGCACTGGCAGAGACTGCTCGGCGAAACCACAGAAACGCCGCGCGATCCCAAGTCTGCGCTACAGGAATGGGCGCAGGGTGCTGGCCTGCCTGCGCCAGCCTATCACCAGATCGCGCGCGAAGGCCCAGACCATGCGCCGGTGTTCACCGTGACGGTTCTGATCGACGGACGCAAACCCCTGCCGGGTGTCGGCAGTTCGAAACAGCTGGCGGAGCGCGAGGCTGCGCGCGCCATGCTCACCGCGATTGGAGGACCGGCATGACCGGACAGACACGCGCCGGATTTGCCGCCATCATCGGCGCGCCAAATGCGGGCAAGTCCACCCTGGTGAACCAGCTGGTGGGCACAAAGATCACCATCGTCACCCACAAGGTGCAAACCACGCGCTTCCCGGTGCGCGGCGTGATGATGCATGGCAGTTCACAGGTCGTGCTCGTGGATACGCCCGGCATCTTCGCACCAAAACGCAGGCTGGACCGGGCCATGGTGAAGTCCGCATGGGAAGGGGCGGGCGACGCCGACGCCATCGTCCATCTCATCGACGCCCGCCACTGGACAGGACAGGGCGACCGCGCCGAAGACGAAGCGATCATCGACCGCCTCAAGGTGATCGGGGCAAAGGCCATACTTGCGATCAACAAGATCGATCTGGTGGAAAGGTCGTTGTTGCTGGGCGCTACCAAGGCGCTGTTTGACACCGGCGTCTATTCCGATGTGCTGATGGTCTCCGGCCTGAAAGGCGACGGCATCGACGAACTGGCTGACATGCTCGCCGCCCGCATGCCCGAAGGCCCCTTCCTGTTCCCGGAGGACCAGGCGGCCGACATGCCGAGCCGCCTGATCGCAGCAGAGGTCACGCGCGAAAAACTGATGCTCCGTCTGCACCAGGAAATCCCCTACCAGCTCACCGTCGAAACCGAGAACTGGACCCAGCACGACGACGGCGCCGTCCGCATCGACCAGATGATCCATGTCAGCCGCGATGGCCACAAGTCGATCGTACTGGGCAAGGGTGGCCAGACGATCAGGGACATCGGCATGGCCGCCCGCAAGGAGTTGACCGAAATCCTCGGCCGCCCCGTCCACCTGTTCTTGCGCGTAAAGGTCTCCGAACGCTGGCAGGATAATCGCGAGCGTTTCTCGGCAATCGGGCTGGATTTCGACGCCTGATTCACACGATCGATCAAATTTCAACGATCAAGTATGCGATGTTTTTGCGGGCCTCCGCGTATGTTGGACCGTCTCACGTCCGAGGGGGTCAACATGCAACGCGCGTCGAAAGCCTTCGGGGCCAACAGTCCGACGCGTATCACCGACCTGCGAGCGAGCCTTCGGCAACAGCCAGCGGCTGAAGCCAAATTGGCCAGGCCCCCCAAGCCTCGCAAAGGCGTCATCCGCGAGAGCGAGGAAGAGCGCGCGCTGAAGGCCGAGAAGCAGGCCCTGGCCCAGCACACCACATCGCTTCTCAAAGGCGGCAAGCCCGCCGGCAAGAACTACAGGCGGCCCGGCGAACGCAACGAGCATAGAGGCACGGTGACTGGCTTCGTGTTCCAGCTCATTTTCGTCCTCTGCATCGCAGGCGGCGTCGCCTACGCCCTCGACCCAACCATTCTCCCAGAGGAATGGAAGGCCAAGGCGCTCGAGTTTGTTTCGCAGTACGTCAAGGTCTGACGCAACCCATGGCGCGTCTCGAGGGACCCAACCACGAGCAGCGGCTTGCGAGGGCGAGACGAGGCTTCAAACCTTCAGGCTTCGGATCCAGCAGGTTCATCAAGCCCCGAACCCTGAGAAAGTCTGCGGGACCTTTTGGCCTGCTGGCGCTCGGCGCTGGTATCGGCGCGAGCGCGCTGATCCTCCTGGACGGAGGCCAGCAGTCAGACCAGGCAAACAGAGAGGGTTCGTTCGAGGAAGGTCGAGCTTACTATCGCAATTGTCGCGATGCCTTCCAGGATGGTCACGCGAACATCCTTCGTGGCGAGCCGGGCTATCGTGAAGCCCTTGATGCTGACGGCGATCGCAAGGCCTGCGAACCCTACCGACCTTCGAAGCGCTAGAGCCTTTCTGCCTTTGAAGGAATCGGAAGGATTCCCATTCGTATCGAACTCTGATTCAGTTTCCGCTCTGGATCAGGAGGCGGATGCGGATTCCGCTCTGAAGGCGCCCACCATTCCGGGGAATAGGCGCCCGGGCATTCCGATTAATTGACGCCCACCCATTCCGATAAATTGGCGCCCCCCCTGATTTTGGGGTCTGGGCCG
>Ga0163144_10007956_pt1 | contig 23064 bp, 14 predicted proteins | sample OliLak19BULKMAT1_FD_123175 | JGI IMG/M metagenome (GOLD analysis project Ga0163144, IMG submission 123175) | Freshwater microbial mat bacterial communities from Lake Vanda, McMurdo Dry Valleys, Antarctica - Oligotrophic Lake LV.19.BULKMAT1 | ecosystem: Environmental > Aquatic > Freshwater >...
CGTTCCGCTACCCATCCGCTCATCTTTCGTAGCGGAGCCGCTTCGGCTCCGTCACGGAACGGAAAGCCGTTCCGCTACCCATCCGCTCATCTTTCGTAGCGGAGCCGCTTCGGCTCCGTCACGGAACGGAAAGCCGTTCCGCTACCCATCCGCTCATCTTTCGTAGCGGAGCCGCTTTGGCTCCGTCACGGAACGGAAAGCCGTTCCGCTACCCATCAGCCCATCTTCAAAGCGATCTGGAAATAATCAGCGTCCATCGGCGCGCCTCGGCGACTCCCCTTCCGTCAATCAGTCCGTGGATACTTCGATTCCGCGTGTAAGCTTTTGCCGCAAACTGCTTCTAACTCTGCAGCACACGTCATGGACACCAACGCCCAGGAGGAACGTTTCACGAGCTGGATGCGCGATCACCTCGCCCTCCTCTATCGCATCGTGAACGCGTTTGCCACGGGCGATGACCGCAGCGATCTCATGCAGGAGGTCATGCTCGCGCTCTGGCGGGCGGCGCCGGCGTTTCTCGGCGAATGCCGGCCTTCCACCTTCATCTACCGCGTCGCCCACAACGCCGCGCTCACCTGGCTCCGCACCGAACGCCAGCACCGGCGCCGCGTCGCCGCGGCGGGAGAAATCGACTGGATGACTCAGCCCGACCTCGGGCGCAGCCGCGCCGATACGCCCCCGCGCCTCGCCGCGCTCCATCGCCGCCTCCTCCGTGGCGCCGCTCGCCAGCCGGCGCTCCTCTTCCGCCAGCATCGCCGCGCAGATCTCCGCGATCTCGTCGAGCAGCGGGCTCGTCGGCTTGAAGCGGATCGACACGTAGCCGCCCGGCACCGGCGCAAAGAGCGCCACCACCCAGTCGAAGCAGCCGGCGCGCGCGAGATTCTTCACCATCGCCGCCGTGCGCCGCGACTGCCCCAGCGTCCGGGGTTTTCAAAGAGGGTCCGTCCAACTTATTCGTCTCCGCCGCCCGACCGATTGAGCGGAATCACTGCGCACCTCTTGGCCGCCACAAGCGGAACGCGACGGCGATCGAGCCGAGCTGGAAACGGGACCACGCAGCCCGTCGCCCTGCGCCTCCCGCACCCGCCGGCCTCCCGCCTCGCCGGCCGCGCGGCGCGGCCGAGGCGGGGCGGCCCGCAGGTCGGCCAAGAGATGCGCAGGATTGGGCCTTGTTCACGGCGCCGACCGGGGGCGGCATGGAGCGCCGGCGGACATTTCTCCTCGTGGCGAAACGCCGCCGCCCATCCACCATGCCAGCTTACCGGAGACTATCGCGTCGCAGCTTCCTGCTCGTCACGGCGGGCACCGTCCTGGCCGAGGGCGCCCGCCGGGCACCCGCGCGTGAACCGGCGCCCGCGCCGCTCGACCCTGCGACCGGCCTGCCGCTGATCGACCACCATGTGCACCTGGATGAACTCGGCCTCGTCGGCGTATCCGACCTCGCCCGACAGCGCGGCATCAAAGTCGGCGTGGTCGAGCACGCGGGGAAGCGAGGCCATCCCTACCCCGTCGTGCTGAGTTCCGACACCGACCTGCAGCGCTGGCTGGACCAACTGGCGGGCGCCGACGTCTACCACGGCATCCAGGCCGAGGGGCTCGACTGGGCAGCTTGCTTCTCGCGGGCAAAGCTGGCCGAGCTCGATTTCGTGCTGACGGACGCCATGACGTTCGTCGAACGCGACGGCCGCCTCGTTCATCTCTGGAAGAAGGCCGAAGTGCAGATTCCCGACGCGGAGGATTTCATGGAGCGCTACGTCGCGCATCACGAAGCGACGATGGCGGCGGGCCCCGTCAACATCCTGGCCGCCCCAACGTATCTGCCCGACGTGCTCCAGCCCCGCCGGGACGAATTGTGGACGACCGCGCGGATGCAGCGCGTGATCGCCGCGGCGGTGAAACACCGCGTGGCGCTCGAGATCACGGCCTCCCGGCAGTTGCCGACTCTGCCGTTCCTGCGGCTCGCCCGCGCCGCCGGGGCGAAATTCACGTTCGGCACCAACGGCCGCACCGCTGCGACGATCGGCCAGCTCGACTACAGCCTGGCGATGGCGCGCGAGCTGCGCCTGACGGCGGCGGACCTGTTCATCCCGCGTTCCGTCGCGCTCTGACGCATCAGCGCGCAACTTCGATCAGGTGGAGGACGACATCCGTGTCGGCCGCGAGGAAGACATCCGCCTCCGACGTGGCGGCGGCGTGCGCCTTGAACAGCGCGATCTGCCACCGGCCGGTGTCGCGGAGCGCGGTCGTGAACGTTTCTCCGCCCAGCGTCGTGGCGAACGCACCCCGCCCCGCGTCGAGATACGTCACCGCCGAAGTGACCGTCCGACCCTGCAGGCTGCGCGCGACGCGCCATCGAGGAGAAAGCCGACCGTGCCGCCCGGTGGCAGCCGCCGCGCCCAGACCCCGAAGCGCTGGTCGGCGGGACCCGCCAGCTTCATGGCCGGCAGCTCGGAGCCGCGTCACCGGGATTTCAATACGGCACGGTCACGAACCGCACCGGAAACGCCGAGGCCGCCGTGGGCATGAATTGCGCCCAGACCGTGGCGCCCGCGCCGGTGTTGTATTTGCCCGCGACGGCCGCCTTGGTGGAATCCGCCAGCATCACCGTGCTGTCGGGCACAAGGAACTTTCCACCCGCGAGCAGCCCCGGCGGCAGCCAGATCGCGCCGCCCCAGCCGCCCGCCCGCGGATTGATCAGGAGGCCGAAGTTGCGGCCGTCGCTGCTCGAGGTCGCGAGGTGCAGCCGGTAGAGCACGCCGTAGTTGCCGGAATTGGTTTCGGCCGTCGGCACCGCCACCGCGTAGTCGTATCCGGTCACGAACGTGTCCGAGTTGCCGCCGAGCGGGAACTGCTGGATGCCGTCCGCCGTGTCGACCACCACGCCCGCCGACGTGTCGTAGGTCTTGTCGCTGTAGATGAACGTGCCGCGCTTGTGCGTGTCGCGCGCCGCCACCGCCAGCGTCGGCCCGACGGTAATCGGATTGTCGCCCGAGTTGAGCGCACAGATCATCACCGTGTGGTCCTGCGTGAAGGTGTAGTCCCAGATTCCGTTCACGACATAACCCTTCGCCACGTCGAGCACGTCGAACACCGCGTCGAGCCGCACCGTTTGTCCGGCCGCCACGGATACACCGGAACCCGAGGCGGAATCCAGCCAGCGCTTGAACGCGAGCTTGCCGACGTAGCCGAAGTTATTGCTCGGGCCGGCGGTGCCGGACTTCGTGACGGTGAGGGTGCCGGGGCCGGTGCCGTTGTTCTTCAGCAGGACGGAGAACCGCATGTAACCCGACGGCTTGTTGTTGAGGTGATAGAGGAATATCCGGTTCGGCACTACGCCGGTGGGGTCGAGGCCCGCGTCCTTATACATCATCCCGCGCGCGGTGGGGCTCTCGGGCGAATCCGAGAGAATGAGCGAGCCGCCGCCCCACGTGCCGGTCATGGCGATCTGGGGCGCGTTGATCGGATTCACGCCCGAGAGGCTGATCACCACGGCCTGCGCGGCGGCGGCGAGATCGCTGGCGAGCGGCGGCGGAGTGGCGACGGCCGCCTGGGCGGCGGCCGCGAGGAATGGAAGCGCGAGGAGCGCTGGACGGAGTTTCATGGGCACGTTGGCGGCCGGCCGGCGGAATTGCCGGCGGGGCCGAACGCGCGATGTTTCTTCCGGCAAAACCGAAGGCAATCGCCTTCGCAGCCGCGCTAGATCGTGGCGGCACCGACCTTCACCGGCACCGGCCGCCCTTTGGCGAGCGCGCTGCGGCTCAACTCCGCCAGGTTGATCGACTTGAGCTGCTGCTTGAGCACTTTGCCCGATTTGAACTTCACCACCGCTCGCGCCGGGATGACGATCTTGACCGTGGGATGGTTGGGATTCCGGCCGACGCGCTGCCGATGCACCTGCACTTGCAGCACGCCAAAGTTGCGCAATTCCGCGCTGCGACCGTCGGCGAGGGCCCGCTGGATGATGTCGATCGTGCGCTGCACGGTGTCGACGACCTGTTTCTGCGGAAAGCCCGACTTGCGGTATATTTCCAGGACGATCTCGCGTTTGGTAAGGTTTTTCATCGGGAGGGCGCGGCCTCGGGCCGCAGGTTGTTTGCGCCTTTGACAGGCAAAACCCCCGATAAGACCGGACAAGATCGCTTCACCGCTCATTTCCCCGTCGCGTTTGCGCCCCGGAGCCAGGGCGATGCTAGCCAGACGCTTAACGCTCTCCCGCCGACGCCCTTTTCCGCGCGAGGGTCAAGGTTGGAATCACTGGGCACCATTCCACCACGAAGGCCGCAGCGATCAACAGCCAGAACTCTTCGCGCACTTTGCAGCCTCGGGGTGAGGCATGTCCAACGCAACGGCAGTGGCCCCCACCCCGCGGGATTGCGTCCTCGCTCGGTGCAGCGGGATAAGGGCACCCGCCTCCTTCACTTCGCCGCAACGGGGCCGTAGCCCTTCACCGGCTGGCCGGAATCGTCGAGTTTCTTGCACGCCCACAGCAGCCCGCGCGTGACGAGATCGAGATAACGCGCATCGGCCACGGTCTCGTTGTTGTGCCCGATGGTCGTGCTGAAAACGCGCGCGCCGCGATAGTCGTTGGTCCAGACGACCGCGAAGTCGTTTTCCTTTTCCTTCACCACCTGCTTGCCGCGCGCGAGCACCTTCGCCGTCGGGTAAACCTGGATGTTGTTATAGAGTTCCTCGTTGCCCGTCGTCCACTCGGCAAAGCCTTTCACGATCGGACTTTTGCCCATCGAGAAATCGATCACGATCGGCAGCTTCGGGCCGTGGCCGCTCGATTGCAGGCCGAGATACTCGAACCACGCCGCGCGCTCGCTGCCCGCTTCGGCCGGCGTCGCCGGCGGTCCGATCCGGTAACTGTGCATCGCGCAGTGGAGGTTCACCCCCGGAATGCCCGCGCGATGCGGCGCGAGCACGGCGGCGATCAGCGCGGGATCCTTGATGTCGGCGCTGCACTCGTCGTGCATCACGACATCGTAGCCTTTCGCGTAATCGGCATTGCCGAGGATCGGCAGCGCCGGCGCCGTGTTCTTGTCGGCGCTGTAGGCGATATCGACCGTGAGGTTGGCCCGTTTTTCGAGGCCGGCCTTTAGGATGTCTTTCTGGGCGGCGTAGTCGTGACAGCAACCGCCGATGACCAGCAGCGCCTTGAGGGGTTTGGGCGGCGTCGCCGCGAACGACCGCGACACGACGAGGGCAAGGGCGAGGGTAATGAGGGTGAGGGTGCGCATAAGAAAAGGGACGAAACCAACCGAACGGTAAAGACGCACGCCGCAGGCAAAGCGACCCAATATTGGTGATCCAACCCGGAGCCGGCGCCTCTGCCGGTTGGCGGTTCCAGCCCCGGCGCGGAGCGGAGTCCGCGCCCTACCTTTTCAAGGATCGCGAGGGGATCGGTAGGGCGGCGAGTCCCTTCGCCGCCGCGGCTTCGTTCAACCGCCAGATGCACCCACCCGGCGCCGGCGCCGCTCAACGGAAGTGTGCAGTCGGGACTTTCTCCATCCTGAATGCACGTGGTCCGAGGTGGAGCGGATTGACCTCAAGCCGCTGGTGCGAAGTTCGTAGCGGAGCGGCTGCCCGCTCCGTCGGAAGCGAAGTGCTTCCGCGACCAAACACCTTGAGACGTCAAGCTGGGTGCAATGCATGACCGACAGCGTGAAGACCACGGCGACGAGACGATTTCCGATGCCGATCGCGGCGCGACCCTGCCCATGACGGGAAACGCGATATCCGTCGTGGGCGCGATTTCCTGGGCCGGAACCGCGGACAGCGTGAAGGTGGCGAGCGCGGCTCAGCGGCCAAGGGAGGTGAAGGACTTCATGAGTTTGACCGGGTCGTCCCACGTCACAGTTCCCGGCCCCACACCGCGAGCAGCGCTCGCGGATCGACGAGGTAGACGCCGCGAAATCCCTCGTGCGTCGAATCGAAGCTGATCCGCCCGTCCCGCAGCCAGCGCGGATGGAGATCGCAGCGCACATCGATCACGCCCACCGGCAGCGCGGCAAACGCCCCCAGCTCGCGCCCACGGCGCCGTTGCAGGTCGTAGACGTAGAGGTGCTGTTTCCTCGCCGCATCCGGATAGCTCTCGTAGAGCATCCACCGGCCGTCGGGGGAAGTGCTGCAATGGCCGTCACGTTTGAAAAACGCCGGATCGATTGCGGCGAACCGCGGCGTCGGCGTGTCCGAGATTTCATAGAGCTGCGGTCCCTGCGGCCCATCGCAGTGAAACACCAGCGTCGTGTCGTCCCGCCAGTAATAGTGCGAGGCATAGCCCGGCGGCACGATCAGCCGCAGATCGCTCCCCTCCCGCGCCGCAGTGAAGACCGCCGTCTGCCAGGCCGGCTGGCCCTTCACCCGCGGGCCCGGTGCGGGAAAATTCCGCAGCAACAGCACAAAGCGCGTCGCCGACGGATTGAACGTCAGGTGATTCACCAGCAGCTTTTGATCCATCAGCGGCGACCTTCCGCGCACGCGCTCGTGCAGCGCGGCCAGACTCAACACGAGCCGGCTCTGTTCCGTGCGCAGATCGCACACCCACACGCCATCGTCCGCCGGCTGCGCCACCGCCGCCCGCGGATCGTCCTGCGCCGCGTAACCGTAGCCCGGCCGAAAGTCGTGCATCCGGTCGAAGTCAACCGCCAGACCCCAGCGGCCGTCGCGCGAGACGTTGGCCAGCGCCCGATCGGTGAACCGCCGCACCCCTGTCTCCACGTCGATCAGCACGCCGCGATAGCCGGCCGCACCTTCGGCCGCCACGTCGTTGTAGAAAACGCGGCCCGTGCCGTCGCCCAGCCATTGCAGCAAAGCCCCCTGCTGGAAATTCCACGCGCGCGTCCGGCCCAGCGGGTGAAACGGGCCGTCGCCTCCGGTCGCGATCCAGCCGATCTCCGCCTCGTCTCCCGCCGCCGGCAGCCGCTCGCGCGATGCGACGCGATGCGCGAGGTGTCGCCGGCCCGCCGCATCGACCGCCGGCAAATCGTAGTATCCAAAAAACACCTGCGCATCCGGCTCGCTCACGCGGATCGCCGCCAGGGGGTCGCCGGCCCCCGCCGCCCCCATCCCCGCCAGAAACAGCGCGACGGTCGCGGCGTGCCGGAACCAAGAAGTGCGAGGCCTCATGGTTCGTGGGTGTTCAGCGCCCCGCCGGGCCGTCCAGATCGAGCGCCACGACGCTCGCGATCGGATCCGGCGCCTGCGCCGGCAACGTCAGCGTCACGGTGTCGCCGCGCTGGCTGGCGGCGACCCTGGCCCCGCCGGCGAGCAGTTTCGCCCCGCGGAGCCGGGTCGCGCTCGGCACGACGAGCTTCCCGTCCGCCGGCCAGTCGAAGACGTGCAGATAGAGTCGCGTGCCGCCATCCGGCAACCGCTTCTGGGTGCAGCGCCCCCACGCCGGCTTGTCGAACGGGCTCGCCTGGGTCGCGTAGATCGCCTCGCCGTTCACCTGCATCCACGCCCCGATCGCGCGCAGCGATTTCACGCTCTCCGCCGGCACGCTGCCGTCGCCCTTCGGGCCGATGTTGAGCAGGTAGTTGCCGCCCTTGCTCGCGATGTCGATCAGGGTGCGGACCAGCGTCTCGTCGCTCTTCCACGCGTGGTCGTGCGCGCTGAAGCCCCAGGTGGTGTTGAGCGTCATGCACGTCTCCCAGTCGACGCCCGGCATGCCCGTCGCCGGGATGTGCTGCTCCGGCGTGACGAAGTCGCCGTAGCGCGGCTCGAGCCGCGGCAGGTAGCCCGAGGTGCCCATCCCCGCCCAGCCCGCCTCCGGCGTCCGGTAAAGCCGGTTGTTCATGATGATCGCCGGCTGCCGCGCGCGCACCAGCGCCATGAGCTCACCGGCCCGCCACGCCGCGTCGCCTTGGAAATCCTGCGCACTGTAATCCCACCACAGGATATCGACCGGTCCGTATCCGGAAACCAACTCCGTCACCTGCCGGTGCAGATAGCCGACATAGGCGGCATGGTCGCGCCCGCCATTCGGATAAGGCAGCCCCTTGAGCGGATGCGGAAGCTGCTTCGACTGCGCGTAGGCATACTGGTCGTGATGCCAGTCGATCACCGAGTGATAGAAACCGATCCGCAGGCCCTGCTGACGCGCCGCCGCGACGATCTCGCGGACCAGATCGCGCTGCAGCCGCGCACCCGCATGGTAGTCACCGGCCTTCGAGTCATGCAGCGCGAAGCCGTCGTGGTGCTTGGTGGTGAAGACGAGATAACGGCAACCCGCCGCCTTCGCCAGCGCGGCCCATTCCTGCGCGAAACCCGGCGTCGGCTGGAACAACGGCAGCGCCGCCTGCGCGTAGGTGCCGGTGTCCGCCTTCACCCGCTGCTGGATCCACTCCATCCCGCCCTTCGTCGCGACCGCCTTGCCTTCCCACGTGCCGGCAAGCCCCGAATAGAGCCCCCAGTGCACGAACATCCCGAAGCGCGCCTCGCGCCACCATTGCATCCGGACATCGCGCTCCGCCGCCGTCTCGGCGCGGGCCGCGGGCCAGCCGGCCGCCAGTCCTAGCCCGGATATTTCATGCTCTACTCGCCAGCGACCCTACACGATGTGCTCGGATCAAGTCTACAGATTCAACCGTTTTGGCTATCCGGGCTAAGTGCAAAACCCCAAGCGGTTTTGCTTTTAGCCCGCATAGGACGCACGTTCACGCAAGCTCACCGCCTGGCCGCCGACCAACGCCGGAAAAAGGACGCAGAAAGCATGAAATAGGCGGGCTAGCAATAAGATTGTGGATACAACGAGACGGAGCGGAGAACGATTCATGGCGGCGGTTTTTTCGCCCCGAGTGAATCGGGCGCGGCGGCCCGAGCCGAGCCCGCGGCGCGGCGCGGCGTCGGGTTGAAGGGCTGGTCGCTGCCCGCATTAGAGGCCCAATGCACCCGGCCTGCCGAAGGACCGCCACCGGGAGTTTTTCGCAAGAAATGCGCAGCCACGCGCCGGACGCTTGCTCTAGAGTGCGAAGCGCCACCGGATCGCGCCGATGCGGACGCAACGGCGTTTCCTCTTGCCGCCATGACACCTTCCCCCCGCCTCCGCTGCGCCGTGCTCGCCGCCCTGCCGCTGCTGCTCGCCCCCCTCGGCGCGCTGGATCTCCATGTAGCCCCCGGCGGCAACGACCGCTGGACCGGCCGGCTCGCCGACGCCAATGCCGCGCGCACCGACGGCCCGTTCGCCACGCTCGAACGCGCTCGCGACGAGCTCCGCCGCCTGCGCGCCGCCCCCGCGCAGTCGGCCGGCGCCGTCACCGTGCACCTCCGCGCCGGCCGTCACACCCTCAGCCGCCCGTTCCAACTCGACGCCCGCGACTCCGGCACCGCCGCCGCGCCGGTGGTCTGGCGCGGCTATCGCGACGAACGCCCGCTGATCGTGGGTGGGCGGCCGATCGCCGGCTTCGTCCCGCACCAGGGAAAGATCCTGAAGGCCGACGTCGGCGCGCAGGGCCTCGCAGGCGTGTATTTCCGGATGCTGCTCTGCGACGGCCGGCAGCAGATCCTCGCGCGCTATCCAAACTTCGATCCGCAGAATCCCTACGGCGGCGGTTTCGCCTACGCGGCCGGCGCGCACGTGGACATCTACAAGGAGATTCCCGGCGAGGATAAACGCACGCTCCGCTTCACCGCCGCCGACGACCGCGCGTGGGCTCGCCCGATGGAAGCCGAGGTCGTCATCTTTCCGCGCTACAACTGGTGGAACAACGTCGTCCGCATCGCCGCACTCGATCGCTCCACCCGCACCATCACGCTCGCCGCCGACTGCTCCTACGCCATCCGCCCCGCTGATCGCTACTACGTGCGCAACGTTCGCGAGGAGCTCGACGCCCCCGGCGAGTGGTATCTCGATCGCGCGTCGTGGACGTTGTATTTCTGGCCGCCCGACGGCGCCGATCTCGACACGGTGTTCGCGCCGACGCTCCGCACGCTCGTCGCCTTGGGCGCGGGCACGGCGCACGTGACCCTGCGCGGCCTCGTCTTCGAGGGCTGCGAGGGCACCGCGATCACGTTCAAGGATACGCAGTCCTGCCGGCTCGTGGCCTCGACCATCCGGCACGTCGGCGACTACCAGGGCCACGGCATCCAGATCGACGGCGGCGCGGACAACGGCGTCATCGGCTGCGATCTGCATCACATCGGCGCCAGCGCCATCGGCCTCAGCGGCGGCGACCAGCGCACGCTTACGGCCGCCGGCAATTTCGCGGAAAACAACTACATCCATCACACCGGCCTCCTTTACAAGCAGGGCGTCGGCATCTCGCTCCGCGGCGTCGGCCAGCGCGCCGCCCACAACCTCATCCACGACACCCCGCGCTTCGCGATTCAGTTCATGGGCAACAATCACGTGATCGAGTTCAACCACGTGCGTCATGTTAATCTGGAGACGGCCGACACCGGCGCGATCTACACGGGCGGCCGCGACTGGCTCGGCGCCCGCGGCTCCGTCATCCGCTTCAACTACTTTCACGACATGCTCGGGTTCGGTTACGAGAAGGGGAAGTGGGTGTCTCCGCACTTCGCGTGGGGCGTGTATCTCGACGACAACACCGGCGGCGTCACTGTCCACGGCAACATCGTCGCCCGCGCCGTCCGCGGTCTCATCCACCTGCACAACGGCCGCGACAACACCGTCGAGAACAACATCTTCATCGAGGGCACCCAGCAGCAGATCCAGCTCAGCGGCTGGACCGACCAGCACCGTTACTGGACCACGCATTCGCCCACGATGATCAAGGCCTACGACTCCGTGATCGACCAGCCCGCCTGGCGCGCCCTGCCGCACATGCGCCTGCACCCGCGCGACGCCGTGCTGCCCGACCGCACCATCATGGCCGGCAACACGTTTTCGAGAAACATCATCTACTGGCGGAAATCCACCGGCAGCTACGTCGCGACGCGCAATTTCTCCACCGCCCACAACGTCATCGATCGAAACCTCCTCTGGCACGCCGGTCAGCCGCTCCGCACCGGCACTGGGCCGAAGAAGCCGGGCGTCGACGAGTGGGTCGCCTGGCAGGCCGCGGGGATGGATCGCCACTCCGTGATCGCGGATCCGAAGTTCGTCGACCCCGATCGCGATGATTATCGCCTCCAGCCCGACTCGCCGGCTTTCGGCCTCGGCTTCAAGCCGATTCCCGTCGAGAAGATTGGCCCCTACGCGAGCGCCGACCGCGCCACCTGGCCCATCATGGAAGCCGAGGGCGCGCGGGAGAAGCCGGCCGCGTTGCACTGAATCCGAATTTCGTCATCGATCCCTCGGCCCGCCGTGGGCGCCGCGGGATTCCGTGATGCCTCCGCCCCGCCGTTTGCACGCCGGGCGACGTCACTCCACCTCCCTCCCTTCGTGAAAGCCTTCCCGCTCCTGGCCTGCGCCGCCTGTATCCTGATTTCACCGACGCCTCGTGCCGCGCCGGCCGCTGCCCCCGGCGCCCCCGGCGCCGTCGGCGCCATCCCCGACCCGCGCCACCTCGCCAACGGCCGCAACATTCCGAGCGAGGGCTACGCCGATCAGCCCTACATCGTGCCGACCGATGACGGCGCCTGGCTCTGCGTCATCACCACGGGCCGCGGCACCGAGGGCGCCACCGGCCAGCACGTCGTCTCGATGCGCAGCACCGACCAGGGGCGCACCTGGGAAAAACCCGTGGACCTTGAACCCGCCGACGGCCCCGAGGCGTCCTACGCCGTGCTGCTCAAGGTGCCCGGCGGCCGCATCTACGCTTTCTACAATCATAACACAGATCGCGTCCCCGAGGTGAAACGCGAGGACGCCGGCGTCTACAAGCGCGTCGATTCCCTCAGCCACTATGTGTTCAAATATTCCGATGACCACGGCCGATCCTGGTCGGCGCAGCGTCACGAGGTCCCCGTGCGCGAGTTCGCCATCGACCGAAACAACATCTACGGCGGCCGGCTCCGCTTCTTCTGGAACGTCGGCAAGCCCCTCATCCTCGGCGACACCGCGCTCGGCGTCCTGCACAAGGTCGGCGCGATGGGCGCCGGCTTCTTCGCCCAATCCGAGGGCGCGTTCCTCCGGAGCACAAACATTCTCACCGAGCGCGACCCCGCCAGGATCACCTTCGCCACACTGCCCGACGGCGACATCGGCCTGCGCACTCCGCCCGGCGGCGGCCGTGTCGCCGAGGAGCAGAGCATCGTCGCGCTCAGCGACGGCTCGCTCTACTGCGTCTACCGCACGGTCGACGGCTGGCCGGTCAGCGCCTACAGCCGCGACGGCGGCCACACCTGGACGCCTCCGGCCTACGCGACCTATGCGCCGGGCGGACGCCGGTTCAAACACCCGCGCGCGGCCAACTTCGCCTGGCGCTGCGCCAACGGGAAATTCCTGTATTGGTTTCACAACCACGGCGGCCCCGCCATCGCCCGCAAGGCCGCCGACCTCAGCGGCCGCTCCGGCAGCCCCTATGACGATCGCAATCCCGCGTGGCTCGTCGCCGGCGAGGAACGCGACAGTCCCGGCGGCCGCGTCCTCCACTGGTCGCAACCCGAGATCCTCCTCTACGACGACGATCCGTTCATCCGGATGAGCTATCCCGATCTGGTCGAGGATGGCGGGAAGTATTTCGTGACCGAAACGCAGAAGAATGTCGGCCGCGTCCACGAGATTTCCGCCACACTCGTCAACGGCCTCTTCCATCAGTTTGAGAACAAGAAAGCCGCCTCGACCAACCTGCTCCTCGATCTCTCCGCTCCGGAGAAGCTGAAGCCCGCGGTCGCGCTGCCAGCGTTGCCGGAATTTCACCTCCGCGACAATCGCCGCCCCGACCACGGCAGCCGCGACACCCGCGCCGGCTTCAGCCTCGATCTCTGGCTGCGCCTCGACTCGCTCGCCCCCGACCAGCCGCTCCTCGATAACCGCGACGCCGCCGGCCGCGGTCTGGTCGTCGCGACAACCACGGCGGGCACGCTGCGTCTCACCCTCAGCGACGGCCGCGAAACATCCGCCTGGGAGTGCGACCGCGGTCTCTTGCGCGCCGGCCAGCTCCACCACGTGGTCATCACGGTGGACGGCGGCCCCAAGATCATCACGTTCGTCGTCGATGGCGTCCTGGCCGACGGCGGCGACGAGCGCCAGTTCGGCTGGGGTCGTTTCAGCCCGACACTCCGCTCGGCCAACGGCGCGCCGACGCTGAAAATCGCCCCGGCGGTGCGCGGACTACGGATCTACTCCCGCGCCTTGCGCACGAGCGAAGCGGTCGGAAATTTCCGCGCCGGCCCCGCTGGCCCGCACCCATAGAGGCCTTCAATGGCCAAAGTTTGACGACAAAAATCAAAGTCTGTCCGAGAGGGCGTCGAGAACGGTTCGGAATGGTAGCGGGCATCGTCCCCAACGGCCATCGCTCCCGAAGGGGCGGTCGGGACGACGACCGCTACCTGTCCGAAGACTCATGCTCTCTCGACGCCCGTCTGAGCCCGAACAAACCATGGGGAACAGGAAGGCCGGGATGTTCGAAAATATAACGCTTCCCGATCTTCCCGTCCTTCCTGTTCAAGCCTCGTCGGGCTGGGGCGAAACCCCGTTGGGATTACTCCGTCGCTCATACCGCCCGTTCCTCCTTCCACCCATGCCGCACTCTTCCCGCCGTTTGCTCCCGCTCCTGATCGGCTGCCTCGTCCTCTTCGGCTGCCAGGTCGCGCCGTCACCCATCGCCGAATCCGCCTCGACCGCGATCCAGTGGCAGCGCTGGGAAGGCGCCTTGACCGCGCAGCGGCCGCCTTCGCAACCCTACGCCGGTGCGTCGATCGACGTGCGGTTCACGGGACCGGGCGGCGCGACGTTCCAAGTGCCGGCCTTCTGGGATGGCGAGCGCGGCTGCCGTTTCCGCGCGGCGTTTCCCGCCGCCGGCCTCTGGCGGTGGCAGACCACCAGTAGTGATACCACCGATACAGGCCTGCACGACCGGACCGGCGCCGTGCGCGTGACGGCCTCCACCGGGGCGAATGCTTTTTACCGGCATGGCGACCTGCGCGTGAGCGACGACCGGCGCCACCTCGCGCATGCCGACGGCACCCCGTTCCTGTGGCTCGGCGACACGGGCTGGAACGCGACGTGGAAAGGGACCGCGGCCGACTGGCAGCACTACGTCGACACGCGCGCGCGGCAGCGCTTCTCCGTATTGCAGATCGTCGTGACCGGCGTCCAGCCGCGCCACAGCACCCCGCAACCGGCCTCCGGCCATCCGCCCTTCCTCGCCGACCGCAGCCCCAATCCCTTTTTTTGGCGCGACCTTGAGGACAAGATCGCCGCCGCCAATGACCGCGGCCTGATCGTGCTGCTCACCGGCGTCGGCAACGCCCCCGCCGGCTTCGGCGAGGCGCAGCGGCCGCCCGCCTTCGCCCGCTACCTCGCCGGCCGGCTCGCGGGCCACCTGGTCATCTTCTCCCCCGGCATGGATCAGCGCTACGACGCCCAGAACGACGAGGCCGGGGCGCGCCTGCGGACGCTCACCACCCATCTCGTGACCCAGCACCCGGGCACGCATTTCGAGACGGCCAAACGGTATCATGATGCCGGTTACGCGGACTTCTGCGGCCTCCAGACCGGCCATCACGGCGGCAACCTGGCCCGCGTCTACAGTGCGGCGCGCGACTGGACGCTGGAATTATGGCAGCGGCCGCCGGTCAAACCGGTGATCAACATCGAGGCGATGTATGACGCACTCGGCGGCGACCGCGGCCCGGCCTGGCGCGAGCAGGATGCGCGCAAGCTCGGCTGGATCACCTGGCTCGCCGGCTCGCGCGGCTACACCTACGGCGCCGGCGACATGCCGCCGAAGGTCCCGGGCGGCGCGGGCGGCGTCTGGCGTTTCAACACGGACCCCGCCGCCTACGACTATTGGCGCAAGGCCCTCGCGTGGCCGAGTGCCGGGCAGATGACGCACCTGCGCGATTTCTTCGCCGCCATCGCCTGGTGGCGGCTCGAACCCGCGCCCGACCTCGTGAAAAACCAGGTCGAAGACGTCACGCGCAAGCTGGCCGCCTCTCGCAGCGCCGCCGGCGATCTGCTGGTCGCTTATCTGCCCGACAACGCGGAGGTCGCCCTCGATCTTCGCGGCATGGCCGCCGGTCTGACCGGCCGCTGGTTCAACCCCGTCACCGGCCTCAGCGTGCCGGTCGCCGAGCCGCTCGTGCCCGGCCCGGATGTGACCTTGCGCCGCCCCGCGGCGTGGGCCGATGCTGTGCTGCTGTTGCGCGCCCCCTGATTCGCCCCCTCTCCACCCCATGCTCCCGTCCCGCCTCGCCGTCCTTTTCTCCGCCGCGTGCGCGGTCGCCGCCGCCGCGGATCGCCCCAACATCCTCTGGATCACCTGCGAGGATACGAGCCCGCACCTCGGCGCCTACGGCGACACGTTCGCCGTCACCCCGCAGCTCGACGCCTTCGCCCGCGAGAGCGTGCGTTACACGCAGGCTTTCGCCTACACCGGCGTCTGCGCCCCGAGCCGCTCGTGCCTCATCACCGGTGTGTATCCACTCCGCTTGGGCAGCCATCACATGCGCTCCACGGCGCCGCTGCCCGCCGAGGTGAAGCCGTTCCCCGCCTACCTGCGCGCGGCCGGCTACTACGCGTCGAACAACGTGAAGGAGGACTACAATTTCACCACGCCCCGTGGCTCGTGGGACGAGTCGTCCAACTCCGCCCACTGGCGGAAACGCGCGCCCGGCCAGCCGTTCTTCTCCGTCTTCAACTTCACTGTCACGCACCAGAGCCAGATCTTCTGCGACGACGCGACCTACGCGAAAAACACCCGCCGGCTCACGCCCGCTCAGCGCCGCGATCCGGCCAAGGTCGCCGTGCCGCCCTTCCATCCCGATACGCCCGAGTTCCGCCGCGAGTGGGCGCGTCACTACGAAAACGTCACCGCCATGGACTATCAGGTCGGCGATGTGCTCGCGGAGCTGGCGCGCGACGGCCTGGCCGAGGATACGATCGTGTTCTTCTTCTCCGATCACGGCACCGGCATGCCAGGCGTGAAGATGTGGGCCTGGGGCCCGAGCCTGCAGGTGCCGTTCATGGTTCGTTTTCCAAAGAAATGGCAGCACCTCGCGCCCGCGGCGCCCGGCGCGACGACCGACCGGCTCGTGAGCTTTGTCGATTTCGCGCCGACAATCCTCAGCCTGACCGGCGTGATGGCGCCCACCTATTTTCAGGGCGCGGCGTTTCTCGGCGCGAAGGCCGGCGCCCCGCGCGACCTCATCTTCGGCGGCAAGGATCGCCAGGGCGAGGCGGTTGACCTCGTGCGCTACGTGCGTGACCGCCGCTTCCAGTATCTGCGCAATTTCCATCCCCACGTCCCGCACGCCCAGTTCATGAGCTACAACTGGCAGCATGCCAGCATGCGCGCCTGGGAGCAGTTGCACCGCGACGGCAAACTCGCGGGGCCGCCCGCGCGTTTCTTCGCCCCGCGCAAGCCGGTCGAGGAACTTTACGACGTGCAGTCCGATCCGTGGCAGGTGCGCAACCTCGCCGCCGACCCGGCCTACGCCGGCGAACTCGCGCGCCTGCGTGCCGCACTCGCCGCCCAGATGCAGTCCGCCGGCGATCTCGGCCTGTTGCCCGAGCGCGAGCTGCACGCCCGATCCGTCCGGTCGACGCCCTACGCCATCGCGACCGACGCCAATCTCAACCCCCTCGCCGAACTGCAACGCGCCGCCGCGCTCGCCAACCGCCTCGATCCACGCGAGATCCCCGGCCTCACCGCCCTCCTCCGCGCCAACGACTCCGCGGTGCGCTGGTGGGGTGCACTCGGCCTGCTCGCGCTCGGCGCCGACGCCGCGCCCGCCCGCGCCGCGCTCCTCACCGCCCTGGGCGACCCGTCGCCCGACGTGCGCCTGCCGGTCGCGGAGACGCTGATGCGGCTCGACGGCGCCGATCGCGCGCTCCCCGTATTGGAGGCGGCCCTACGCAGCGACGATATCTTCGCGCGCTTCGGCGCCCTCAACGCCGCGCATCGCCTCGGCCCGCTCGCCCGGCCCCTCCTGCCCGCCATCCGCGCCGCGAAACTCACGTCTCCGGAAAACAAGGACATGACCGACTACGTGGGCCGCATGGTCGACTATTTGCCGGAGCGCATCGGCGGCTGATTCCAATTCGATTTCAAGCTGAGCCGAATTGTAGCGGAACGGCTTCCCGTTCCGGGCGGGAGCCGAAGCGGCTCCGCTACGAAATCAGTCTCACCTTGAAAGCATTCTGGAATGAGAACCGGCCCGCGTCCGGGTGTAATTGAAAGTGAAGTCAGTGCCCCCGGCCACCGCCGCACCGTCCGGCCGCGACCGTTTGTCACTTATTACGTGACAAACGAGCCCGCCCCCGCTGGGACAGCACGATCGGTTTGTCACGTATTACGTGACAAACCTGCGGGGTGGGTCGGCCGCACCGGCGTGGCCATGGTTGGGCAAGTGACTTCACTTTCATTTGCACCGGCCCGCGTCCACCCCTCCTCTTCATCCTTGATTTCAGCGCGCCCGGTTTCCCGGCCGATCGGCGCGCGGGCCGCGCTCCGCCCGCCGCGTGTTTTTCGCAAAATCCGCGCAGCGCCAGGACAGGACTTCGCGTAGGCTGGGCCAACTCCACCCCGCCGACGAATTCTCTCCGCCCGTTCGCCCTGCTGGCGGCCGCCGTCCTCTCCGTATCCGCGCTTCCCGCACAGACTCCGCCCCGGCTCAAGCGCGCCGACAGCTTCCTCGGCATCCATTTCGATTTCCACGCCGGCGCGACCGACCAGGAGGTCGGCCGGAACACGACCCGCGCGATGATCGAGAACATCATCGACCTCGTGCACCCCGATTATCTCCAGATCGACTGCAAGGGTCACCCGGGCTACTCGAGTTATCCCACCAAGGTCGGCCAGCCCGTGCCCGGGTTCGTCGGCGATCCGCTGCGCTCCTGGCGCGACGTCACCGCGGCACGCGGCGTCGGCCTGTTCATGCACTACTCCGGCGTCTACGACGTCCACGCGATCAAGGCTCCCGGCTGGGGCGCGATCAATGCCGACGGCAAACCCAACGCCCGCGCCACCTCGTTCTGGGGTCCCTACGCCGAGCAACTGCTCATCCCGCAGCTCCGCGAACTGGCCGGCGTCTACGGCGTCGATGGCGTCTGGGTCGACGGCGAATGCTGGGCCGCCGCGCCCGACTACAGCGCGCCGGCGCTCGCGGCGTTTCGCGCCGCGACCGGGATCACCACCGTGCCGCGCAAGGCCGGCGAGCCGCAGTGGTTCGAGTTCCTCGAGTTTCACCGCGAGGCCTTCCGGAAATACCTCCGGCACTATATCGCCGCGGTGAAGAAAACGAATCCCACCTTCCAGATCTGCAGCAACTGGGCCTACACCGATCACATGCCGGAGCCGGTCAATGCCCCGGTGGATTTTCTCTCCGGCGACTACGCACCCGACGACAGCGTGAACTCCGCGCGTCTCTCCGGTCGCTACCTCGCACGTCAGGGCGTGCCGTGGGACCTCATGGCGTGGAGTTTTTCGCGCAAGGCCAGCACGACGCCGGGCCAGAAAACACAGAAGTCCGCCGTGCAGCTCCAGCGCGAGGCGGCCATCGTGCTCGCGCTCGGTGGCGGGTTTCAGGCGTATTTCAAACAGAAGCGCGACGGCTCCATCACCGATGAGGAAATGCTCGTCATGGCCGAAGTCGCTAAGTTCTGCCGTGAGCGCCAGGCCCTCAGCCACCACGCCGAGGCCGTGCCCCAGATCGCCGTGCTGTTTTCCAAGGACGACAATTACCGGCGCAGCAACGGGCTCTTCTCCCGCAATCTCGCCCGCGTGCGCGGCGTCCTCGAGCCGCTGCTCGAGAGCCAGCAGTCCGTCGAAGTCCTCGGCGAGCACCAACTCACCGGCCGCCTCGCGTCCTACCCGCTGATCATCGTGCCGGAGAGCGACTACCTCGCGCCGGCCTTTCGCGACGAACTCGCCGCCTACGCTCGGGCCGGTGGCAATCTCCTCCTCATCGGCCCCGGCTCCGCCAAGCTGTTCGAACGCGAACTCAGCCTTACCCTGTCGGGAAACCTCTCGCCCAACGCCCCGCTCCAGCTCGTCCACGCCGGCTCGGACGTCACCCTCAACGGCCGCGCGCAAAACGTCACGCTCCCGGCGAATGCCCGCGTTTTCGGCGCGCTCCGCAGCGCGAAATTGCCCAACGCCCCGGCGCAACCCGCCGCCTCCATCACGCCCGTCGGCCGCGGCCGGATCGCCGCCGTCTACTTCACCGCCGGCCAGATTTACGCGAAGGATCACCCGCCCGCGCTGCGCGACTTCCTGCACGCCCTCGCCCGCGAGCTCTTCCCGCACCCGCTCGTCACGGTGACGGGCTCACGTGACGTCGACGTCGTCACCGCGCGCAACCACGGCAAGCTGCTCGTCCACCTCGTCAACACCTCCGGCGCTCACGCCACCGCCCCGATCCTGCCAACCATCGCGCCGCTCGGCCCGCTCACCGTCACGATTCGCGCCGCGAAGACGCCCGCCCGCGTCACGCTCGAACCCGGCGCGCGCCCGCTGCCCTTCACCTACGCCAATGGCATGATCGCGCTCACAGTCCTGCAACTGGAGATTCACGACATCATCGCCGTGGAGACCCCGTGAGCCCCTTCGGCCCATGAATCGCCGCACCTTTCTCGCCACCACGGGCGCCCTCGCCGCCACCTCGCCCTTCGCGCCACGCCTGTTCGCCGCGACCACGCCCGCCGGCGCCACCCAATCTTCCGTCCCGCCGAAGGCGCCCGCCGCGTCGCAGCCACCCCGGCTCGCGCCGCGCTTCGGCGACGCTCGCGACTGGTGGTTTGAAAAACGCTTCGGCCTGTTCGTCCACTGGGGACTTTATGCGATCGAGGCGTGGCACGAGCAGGATCAGTGGCGGCGGCGCATTCCGCGCGCCGACTATGTGAAACTCTCCCAGCGCTGGAATCCGCACCAATTCGATCCCAACGCGTGGCTCGATGCGGCGGAGTCCGCGGGCATGAGCTACCTTTGCCTCACCACGAAGCACCACGATGGTTTCTGCCTCTTCGAGTCGAAGCACACGGCGTATCATTCGGTCAACACGCCCTACCGCAAGGATGTCGTGCGCCAGCTCGCCGACGCCTGTCATCGCCGCAAATTTCCGCTTTGTCTCTACTACTCGATCGCCGATTGGCATCATCCCAACTACCCGAACCAGGGTCGCCACCACGAACTCCCGCCGCAGCCGGGCGACGACCCGAGCCTGCCGAAGTATCTCGAGTTTCTCAAAGCGCAGGTCCGCGAGCTATGCACGAACTACGGTGAGATCCACGGCTTCTGGTGGGACATGAACGTCGACCGGCACGTCGACCGCTCGATCAACACCCTCATCCGTCGGCTCCAGCCCAAGGCCGTGATCAACGACCGCGGCTTCGACGAGGGCGACTTCGGCACGCCCGAACGCGACTACACCAAAGAGGGCACGCTCAGCCTTTCGTTTGAGAAACGCACCGAGGCCTGCCAGTCGATCGGCATGGAGAGCTGGGGCTGGCGCTCGAACGAGGACTACTACACCGATCGCCATCTCTTCCGGAGCATCGCGCGCTACCTCGCTCGCGACGCCAACTACCTCCTCAACGTCGGCCCGCGCGCCGACGGCACCTTCCCGCCCGAGGCGCTCGGTTTCCTGTCGCGCACCGGCGCGTGGTATCGCCGCGTGCGCGAGGCGCTCGAGGGCGCCGTGCCCGCGTCGCACCTCACCGCGAACCGCGACGTGCTGCTCACGCGCCGCGGCCACACGCTCTACGTCATCCTCCACGCCGATCCGCGCGGCGAGGCCGTAAAGCTCAAGCCCCTCGCGCAGCTCCCCCGGCGTGCCACCTTGTTGAATACAGGCGGGCCCGTCGCGTGTTCGCTGGATTTCGTGCCCAGCGAACACGGCGACCAGGGCCGCTACCTCCGCCTGATCAAGCTCCCCGTCAACGAGCACGCCCACACCGTGCTCGTCGCCAAGCTCGAGTTCGATCATCTCACGGAGATCATCGGCGCCGCCAGGGACTCCGGCGCCTCGGTCTTGTCGGCGCCGCCCGTCGGATCCCGCGGTCGGCCCTCTGGATCGGCTGCAACTGAAAGTGAAGTCACTTGCCCAACCAAGGCCACGTCGGTGCGGCCGACCCACCCCGCAGGTTTGTCACGTAATACGTGACAAACCTATCGTTCTGTCCCAGCGGGGGCGGGCTCGTTTGTCACTTAATAAGTGACAAGCAGTCGCGGCCGGACGGTGCGGCGGTGGCCGGGGCACTGACTTCACTTTCAATTACACCCCTCCGGATCGGGCGCATCTGTCAGTTCGAGTCGTGTGGCGGCTGCTGCGCCACACAACTCTCCGAGTTGGCGGTGATTCAAAAGCCACGCTACCGAGCAACCAATCCGATTTTTGAAACGCGGAGGTCGCGGAGCGCGCGAAGAAATTCCTTGGAGATGGGTGGCTTGGCTCCGCGCTCTCCGCGTTCTCCGCGTTTCAAACTGTTTTGGTTCGGCGAATGCCTTCAGTGCTGCCGCCAACTCGGAGATGCGCCCCTCTGGATCGGGCCGCGGTTTTCGCGATGGACGACCGTGTCCGAGCTGAAATAGCTTCGGATCTCCCTGCCCCCACGGACAGGCTCGCTATGACCCTACCCCACTCCGCGCGGGCCCGACCGGGATCCGCGCTTGTTTTGCCGCCTGCATCGTCCGCGCGTCGGCTCCGGCCCCGCCTCTTCCCGCTGCGATCTCTCGTCTGCGGCGCGGCCCTCGCCGCCGCGGCCCTGCTCCGGGCGGAGGCTGCCGCCGGCGACGTGCCGCACGCGACCGCCGCCGCCACGGGCGCCGTCACCGGGCGCATTCTCGACGCCACGTCGGGCAATTATCTTCGTCACGCCCGCGTGACGATCGAGGGCACCACGCTCGAGGCGCTCACCGACGACCTCGGTGCCTACCGCCTCGACCGTGTTCCCCCGGGGCGGATCGTCCTGCGCGCCAGCTACGCCGGCCTCTCCCCGCAGCGCGAAGAACTGATCCTCGCGGCCGGCGCGAGCCGCACCCAGGACTTCGAGCTCACCGCCAATCGCACCGCGACGGACGGCGCCGTGAAGCTCGGCGCCTTCAAGGTCACCGAGGACCGCGAGATGAACCAAGCCGCGATCGCGCAACAGGAGGAACGACTCGCGGCGAATTTCTCCAACGTGATCTCGACCGAGGAGTTCGGCATCATCCCCGAAGGCAACATCGGAGAGTTCGTGAAATTCCTGCCCGGCGTCGTTGTCGGAGGAGGCCAGGATGCCCGCGAGATTTCCATCGGCGGCGTCCCCGCCGCCTACACGCCGATCAACGTCGACGGCATTCCCCTCGCCAGCGCGGCATCTTCCGGCGCCAGCCGCACCATCGAGCTCGAGCAGGTCACCCTCACGAATCTCGCCCGCGTCGAGGTCGACAAGACCCAGACGCCCGATCAGCGCGCCGACGCCATCGGCGGCCAGGTCAACCTGATCCCCCGCAGCTCCTTCGAACGCCGCAAGCCGATCTACAATTACCGCTTCAGCCTCACCGCGCTCGAAAGCGATATCCACGATCCACTCAAGCTCGGCCGCCGCCCCGGCCCCTACCGCAATCCGCAGAGCGGCGCGCTCCCCGCCTATGAATTCTCCGCGATCGTGCCGCTGCAGAAAGACCGCCTCGGGCTCACGTTCTCCCTCGGCGACTACAACCGGATGACGCGGCTGCACAACGACACCTTCACCTGGTCCAGCCACGGCGCCATCACTGCCGGCTCCATCACCACGACGCCGGACAACCCCTACGCGCGCCTCTACTCCGTCGTCGACGGCGGCTCGCAGACGCGGCAGCGCAGCGGCTCCTTCGGCGTCGATTTCAAGCTCGGGCGCTACGACGTGTTCAAACTCGGCCTCGACTATACCTTTTTCAACGCCACCGCCTCCGACCGTTCCCTCGCGCTCGACCCGGGCCGCGTCGCCGCGTTTACCGCGACGTCCACCACCGGAGCCATCGGCACCGGCGGCATCAACATCACGATCTCCCAGCGCAACAAGACCGGAAC
>Ga0163144_10007958_pt1 | contig 23061 bp, 19 predicted proteins | sample OliLak19BULKMAT1_FD_123175 | JGI IMG/M metagenome (GOLD analysis project Ga0163144, IMG submission 123175) | Freshwater microbial mat bacterial communities from Lake Vanda, McMurdo Dry Valleys, Antarctica - Oligotrophic Lake LV.19.BULKMAT1 | ecosystem: Environmental > Aquatic > Freshwater >...
CGCCAGGACGCCAAGCACGCCAAGTTTAAAATAGTCATGTAAATTAAACGGAGCGCTAAATCAACTGATTCGCCTTCATAGATTCGCCTTTCTTAGCGCTCTTGGCGCCTTGGCGATCTTGGCGTTTTAGTTCAGTTCAGTTCGTTCAGTCCCGCGCCGCCGACTGATTCTCCAGCAAGCTACGCGTGATCACCTCTTTGGCTCGATCAAAATCCGGATGCCATTCGACTCGCGGCGTCAGATCACGCAAACAATTTCTAATTTTCTCGAGCGTGTTTTTGGCCATGTGCGGACACGCGTTGCACGCGCACGCAATGCCGGGAATCGGCAGAAAGGTATGCTGCCGGAACCGCTTCTCAAACTGCCAAAGCATGTTCACCTCCGTCGCCACGAGAAACTCAGTCGGCTCCTTGCGCGCATCGACAAACTTCAGCATCCCCTCGGTGCCGCCGACATAATCGGCCTGCTCCAGCATGTTCTGCGGACACTCCGGATGAGCGATCGTGATCCCCTTCGGATGCTTCTTCTTCAGGCGCAGCAGATCAATCACCGAAAACGCTTCGTGGACGATGCACGATCCCTTCCACAAAATGAACGGCCGCTTCGTCTCCTCCATCAGGTAGCGCCCGAGATGCTCGTCCGGCGTGAACAGAATCTGGTGCTCTTTCGGCACGCGGTCGATGATCTCGCGCGCATTGCCGCTGGTCACGATCCAATCCGAAAGCGCCTTCACCGCCGCCGTCGAATTGATGTACGTCACCGTCTGAAATTTGATATTTTTAACGCGCAGTTCGTCCTGGAATTTTTTCAACGCCGGCGCCGGACAGGAATCCGCCAGGCTGCAGCCCGCCGTGAAATCCGGCAGCAGCACCGTCTTCTCGCGATTCAAAATCTTCGCCGTCTCAGCCATGAAATGCACGCCGCAGAACACAATCACCGGCTTCGTGACCTTCACCGCTTCACGCGCCAGCTTCAGCGAATCTCCGGTGAAGTCCGCGATATCCTGGATCGTCCCATCCTGGTAATAATGCGCGAGAATGACCGCCTGCCGTTTTTCCTTCAGCTCAGCAATCTCTTCATAAATCGCCAGATCCTGCATCAATCCTGCGGACATCCTCTCATCTCCTCACACCGATCCGCACTGAATCGTAGCATGAATCTCGCGCGTGTCATCAGAAGCCCGCGCGTCAGCAAGGGCCCAGCGTCGAATGCAGTCCGCGCTCAAGCCCTCCCTGACGGTCGGGCTTCGGAGCGGTTTACAGCGGAATGTTCCCATGCTTCTTCCGCGGATTGCTGTCCCGTTTCGTGCTCAGCATCCGGAACGCCGCAATCAATTTCGGCCGCGTATCCGCTGCCTCAATCACCTCATCCACATACCCGCGCGCCGCCGCAATGTAGGGGTTGGCGAACTTCTCGCGGAAGATCGCCTCCAGCTCCGCCGTTTTCGCCGCCTTGTCGTCCGCCTCCGATATCGCTTTCTTGTATAGAATTTCAACCGCGCCCTTCGGGCCCATCACCGCCATCTCCGCCGTCGGCCACGCAAAATTCATATCGCCGCGAATGTGCTTCGAATTCAAGACGTCGTACGCGCCGCCGTACGCCTTGCGCGTGATCACCGTGATGCGCGGCACCGTTGCTTCGCAAAACGCATAGAGCAGTTTTGCGCCGTGTTTGATGATCCCGCCATGCTCCTGCCGCACCCCCGGCAAAAATCCCGGCACGTCTTCAAACGTCAGAATGGGGATATTGAAGCAATCGCACGTCCGTACGAACCGCGCGCCCTTCATCGCCGCATCGATATCCAGGCACCCCGCCAGATGCGCCGGCTGGTTCGCCACGATGCCCACTGCTTCGCCGTCCAGATGGATGTAGCCGATCACCAGGTTCATCGCATAGAGCGGCGCGATTTCGAAAAACGCGCCGTCATCCGCCACCGCTTTGATCGCCTCGCGAATGTCGTACGGCTTTTTCGTATCGTCCGGCACGAGCGTATCCAGTGCCGGGCTGCGCCGCGTCGCCGGATCGCTGCTCTCGCGCCGCGGCGCTTTTTCCTGATTGTTCTGCGGTAGAAATCCCAGAAGCTGCCGCGTCATCGCCAGCGCCGCCAGATCGTTCGCGGCCGTCAAATGGGCCACGCCCGATTTCGTCGCGTGCGTTAAAGCGCCGCCAAGCTCTTCAAACGTCACATCCTCGTTGGTCACCGTTTTCACGACGCTGGGCCCGGTCACGAACATGTAGCTGGTCTTCTCGACCATGATGGTGAAATCGGTGATCGCCGGCGAATACACCGCGCCGCCCGCGCACGGCCCCATGATCGTGCTGATCTGCGGAATCACCCCGCTCGCCAGTGTGTTGCGCAGAAAAATATCCGCGTACCCGCCCAGCGACACCACGCCTTCCTGAATGCGCGCCCCGCCCGAATCGTTGAGCCCGATCACCGGCGCGCCCACCTTCATCGCCTGATCCATGATGCGGCAGATTTTCTGCGCGTGCGCTTCGCCCAGCGATCCGCCAAGCACCGTGAAATCCTGGCTGAAAACAAAAACCGTTCTCCCGCCGATGGCGCCGTATCCGGTCACCACGCCGTCGCCCGCCGCCTTCTGCTTATCCAGCCCGAAGTCGGTGCAGCGATGCTCCACCAGCATGCCGATTTCCTGAAACGTATCCGGATCCAGCAGCGCCGCGATACGCTCGCGCGCCGTCAACTTGCCCTTGTCGTGCTGCGCCTTCACGCGCTCCGGCCCACCGCCCGCCAGCGCCGCGCTGCGGTGCCTTTCCAATTCCAGTTTGCGTTTTTCCTGCGGCGTCAGATTCAATGTCGTATCCCTCTTCATCACTTTTTTTACCGCCAAGTTGACTACAATTGCGTGTGCTAAGTGTTGCCACGGGCAGGCTGCCGTTGGCTGCCCATGCGGCCGCCGGACAGATTCTAAGTTCGCTAAAACACGCCCTGTCTCCGTCTCGTTTTTTCCGTTCACCTTGGCGATCTTGGCGTCTTGGAGCGCTTGGCGTTAAAACGAGCGCCGTCTATCCCTGCGACGTCCCGCGCCGGCGCAAAAAAAGATGAACCGCAGCCGCGAGCACAGCAAGCACAACCACGAGCACATAAATTCCGTACGGCGCGCCAAAAACAAATTTCGCTCCGAGCGTCTTTCCTTTGCCCCCGAGCAATTCGCGCAGCCCCACGTCCCAGTAGACCGTGGTGCCGCTCACACGCGTGCCGTTGTGCGACGCGACGCTGCCTGGACCGGTCAGTGAAAACACAATTTTTACATCGTCCCCGAGCGCCGGCAGTTTCTCGTCCGACACTGCCGCAAAGCGCCGCGAAAAGTCCAGCGCATCCGGTCCCAGCGTCACGACCACATTGCTGAACGGCGACTGCTCCGGCCAGATCGTCAATTTGCGCACATCATCGAAAGCGATAATCGTTTTTATTTCTAGCCGCCCGTCCTGCTCCGTCGTCTGGCGCGAAATCGCAATGCCCTGCGGCACCTCGCCGGGGTCCATCCCCCAATCCATTCTCGTTTCAAACGTTTTGACGAGCTCCGGGGGCGTCGCCCCTGGCTTGGGCAGCAGGACGCGCGTCGTCGCGCGCCCCGACCCGTCCGCTTTCAGCTCAAGCGATTCTTCGTACTGGAAACAACCCGTCGTGCTCAGTAGTAAAAGAACCAAAGTTGAGGCTAATAAATGACGCATGTTAGTTCCCAGAGTTGAGCACCATGCTAGTCACACCCCAAAAAAGAACGAGCGCATTCCGCAGTCTCATTTTTTTGCACATGTCCGGCAGCAGAATCTCTGTAATCCCGTCAACTCAAGGTTGCAGGTCGCCATTTGGCGCCTCTCCTTTAATGGGGATCAGCCGGAGTTGCTCATGCGGAGTGCGAAAAACAAACTTCTGGTTCTGGCGGCATTGCTGCTGCTGCCGCCGTGCGTGGCCGGCGACGACCTCCGCGTCGGCGCCCGCACGGAATCAAAAGCGCGCGACTTCATCCCCGAAGTCTACCGCGACGTCAGCCGCCGCCTTGCCAAGCTGCCTCCGCCACATGCCGCCACGGAATCTTTCGGCGCGGCGTGGGAGAAAAACGCGGATGCTCAAGCCTTCATTAAAGATGCCCGCCAAGTGCCTGAACTCTACGCGCGACTGTTGATCCCGCCCGGTTTTCCCAATGCCATCGCCGAATCCAATAAGGAGGTGCGCCTGCGCGCGGCCTCTGCACTAGGCCTCGGTCTCGATCGCCGCGCGCTCGACCCGCTGGTCAACACGAGCGTCTACGATCCCGATGAAACCGTCCGCCAGACCGCCGCCAAAGCGCTGAAACTGCTCGACGAACCGGTCGCCGTTCGGAAACTGGTCGATCTGGCCAGCGCCAAAGACCGCCAGCGCTACCCGTGGCCCGTAAGAAAATCCGCCTGCCAGGCGCTGAAAAACGTGGGCGATAAAGAAGCGATCGAACGCCTTCTTAAAGAACTCTCCTACGAGCTCGCCGCCGGAAACCCGCTCGATAAAAACAACCGCCTGCGCGGCAAAGCCGCCGGAATCGGCACCGAAAACCCGCTGGCAATTCCCGACTCGCCGCCGGACCTGCAGCTCAGTCAGGAAGATTTGTACCCCGTTCTCAGCGCCGTCAAAGAAGTCACCGGCGTCGCCTTCGACAAAGCTGAGAAAGACATGAAAACCTGGTTCGTCTGGTGGAACAAAGAAGGCGCCAAGTTCGCCTTCAAACCCTGAGATTGGATTGACGATTGACGATTGACGATTTACGATTGGCGGTCAGTAGCACGTTCAGAGAAAAATGTGTTACGCCGTCGTTGCCGTTTTTCTCCCCTAGCCTTGCGGGAGGGGGTAGGGGCAGGGGGAGTGGGCGGCGCGTTCCCGCCTACGGATGGTGGGGCAGACATTCCTGTCTGCCGGAGACCGGCGTCGGCCGCGCGGTCCCTGCAACTCTCCCGCAGACAGAAATATCCGCGCCACCAGTGCAGTCAAAAAAGTTTACGTCTGGCCTTTCGCCGTTCTCTGCGTCTCTGCGCCTCTGCGGTGAAAAAAAATCGGAGGACCGTGCAAGCCGTCCGCACGTCACCGGGCGCCTCCTCTCAACCGCCGTTCTCTGCGTCCTCTGTGCGCTCTGTGGAAGATCCGCCGCCGAAGACACGATCACCCTCACCGACGGCAAAACCGTGAAAGGCCAGATTACCAAAGAGGACAACGATCATGTTTACATCGAGAAAGACGGTGAAGCCCGCGCCATCCTCAGAACGCGCATCACCCGCATCGAACGCGTCAGCGTGAAAACAGTCCCCGCCGTCACCGAGATCAAGGAGCCCGTCTCCAAGCTCGGCGAAAAAGACATCAGCATTCTCTATAATGAACTCAAAGACATCGGCGCCTCCGATCCGCTGAAACGCAACGCCGCGCTCGCCATCGCCAGACAGAAGAAAGACGATGCCACGCCAGTCCTGCTCGCCATGCTCAACCCGAAAATGCCGACCGACGAATGGACGCACATCAGCGTGTTTCGCGCGCTGGCCGATCTCGCGCCGCTTCCCGATCAGGCCGTTCAGACTCTCGCCTGGTGCGCCGTCTTCGATCCTTATCCCGAAGCCCGCCGCGAAGCCTGCAACACGATTCGCCGCCTTCAAGACGACCGCGCCATCCGCCAACTGCTGAACTACGGCCTGTCCGAGAATCCTAAACAGAAATTCGCCGCCGCCATCGCGCTCCACGAAATCGACGACAACCGCATTCTCGCCGCGCTTGTTCGCGCCATCCCCATGCCCTCGGTCAACGCCAATCTCGGCGAGCAAGGCACCATCTCAACGCCTACTGTTAATCTGCCCGTCGGCCCCGGCGGAACGCGCATGCCCATCTTCCTTCCGCAGGGCTCCATCTCCGGCATCGCCAACGATGTCTCTTCCCCCGCATCCGATCTCTTGAAGCTGATCTCTGGAAAAGACATCGGCAACATGCCGTTCTCCTGGGCCAACTGGTACCGCGAAAAAAACGGCGAGATCAGCGCCGACGACCGCGATGCCTACAAACACAACCGTTCCGCCCGAGATCGCATGAACGCGCCATGAAATAGTTGGCAGAAAGCGTGAGCAGAAAGCGCTAGGCAGGAAGCGCCGCTAACAATGGTGGCGGGGACACTCCTGTCCCCGGGAGGGAACGGCCAGACCGCAACACCGGGAGATATGTTCCCTCGGCATCTATTCAGGTCTTGGTTCAGCAGAGGTTTTTATGCAGCGATGGAACCTCAACCTTCCCGCCCTCACTATCGCCGCGATGCTCTGTTCCAGCACGCCCACTTTTGCCGGTGACGCCGGTCCGCCCCTGCCCCCCGACGAAGTCCAGATCGGCCTCTCGCCCGAAGCCGCCAAACGCGCCGAACGCTTCGAGCAACTCAATGTCTACCGCCGCGCCGTCGCGGGCGACGCCGCCGCGCGCGCCGAATGGGACGCCAGAAAACCCGAGCCGCGTCATGCCTTGCTCAGCGAACTGGCCGTTACGAAAGAAGGCTCCGCCGCGCGTCAACAGGCACTGCTCGATCTCGCGCGCCTCTCCACTTCAGAAGACGCAACAGGCCAGGGCCTCGTCGCCATCGCCCGCGTCGCCGTCGCCGATGGCGACGGGTCGATGCGCGATCTGGCCCGCAAAGCCCTGATCGTGCGCAACGACGACCGCACGCCCAAGCTGCTCGCCTCCGTTCTGCGCGCCGACGATGCCCTCATGCGCGCCAACGCCGTCGCCGCGATGAAAGCCATTGGGGGCCCGCGGCTTTTCGAAGTCATCATCGAACACTGGAAAGAAGTCTGGGGCGCCGGCCCGCGCAACCACATGGTCGTTGGCGCGCAGCGCAGTTACGTCGCCGACTACGATATCTCCGGCGACTCCTACGATCCCGTCGTGCGCCGCTTTATCACCGGCGTCGTCCTCGATACTAAAGTTCTGAAAGTCGAGAGCGACGTCTACTACGTCACGATCCGCGAAGTCACTCCCTTTGACGTAAACCTCCCCAACAACCCCGCCGCATGGCAAAAGTGGCTGCGGCAGGAACGCCCCAAGCTTGTTCAAGACGCCGCTAAAAAACGCGCCGTCGCCACCGCCGCACTGCACGGCCGCGACGAAGAATAATAAATAACTCATAATGCATAAAAAAAAGAGCCACGCTTTTTAGCATGGCTCTCGTTTTTTATGAACGTGTTATGCGATAGTCTTCTTTACTCTTTCTTTTCCTTCGGCGCGTCTTCCTTCTTTTCTGCCGCGGGGTCCGCCGCTTCGCCTGCCGGCTTTGCTTTCTTGGTCGGCATCTTCGGCGCTTCCGGCTCGGCCGTCGACTTGATTACGCGAAGTCCCGTATTGCGCACTTTTTCCTTCAAGCTCACCACGCGGTTATCGGCCGAGATCGCATAGATGCGCGCTTCGCCTTCCGGCTTCGTCCACGCGCTCGGGAATTCCAGGTATTGCGAAAAGAATCCGCCCGGCACTTCCCACAGCACTTTGCCGCTGCTCTTGTCCACAGCCAGGATTCCCGTGTAGCTGCCCATTTCCTTCGCGCGTCCCGTTCCGAGATACGCCGTGTCCGGGCTCGCGGTGATCGTGCCTTCGGCTTTCACCTGCCACGCCACACTGAATTTCTCAGGGCTTTCCGGCGATCCCTTTTCCACCCGCGCTCGGTCCACTCGCAGCGCGTTCAGCATGCCATTATTCGTGGCGGCATACACATAAGGAGTTGCGGATTCATCAGCATAGATGCTGCCCGTCGCCGTGTAGCCGGCCGGAAACGCCCACTTCTTTTTCAAAGTCAAGCGGTCCAGGCAGTACACGCTGTTGTCGCGCGCACCGATGTAAATGCTGTTCAGCACGCTGTCGGAATTGTTGGCGCTGCGCGGCGATGTCACCGTCAGCCCCGTCGTCGGCACGCCCAGCATGAAGTACGGCTCGCGCTCCGCGCCTTCGCGCGTGACCGCGTACACGTTCTGGTCGTCGGCGGAATAATAGAGCACGTTGTCTTTCAGGATAATGTTGCTGGTGATGATGCCGCGTTCCTTGTGCGTCTTGTGCCACGGGCTGTAAAGATCGAACTCCGGTGCATTGAACTCGTCCGAGACCTGTTTCATGAAGTAACCGACGCGTCCGCGCACCGTCAGCGCGTAGAACCGGCCGTCCCAGCCACCCACGAAGATGTTCTCAAGGTTCTTCCACTGCTTTGTGTATTCTTTCGGATACGCCGCCGGATCGACGATGATCGGCGAGCAGCTCATCACGAAGTTCGGCAGCAGCTTCCAGCGGATGTATCCCGCATTCTTTTCGATGCCGATCAGGTAGTTGCTTACGTTCACCACGATATTGTTGCGCGACACCGCCGGCGTATAGCGAATCGCATCGCTCAGCTCGCAGCGCCATTTCTGAACGCCGTCAGCCCGGTTGATGCAGAGCAGCGATTTCTTGTCCGTCTCCAGCAAAACAATTTCGTCAATCACCCAGCCTTTGATGATCTTGCCGACCGACTTCACGTCGATGTGCGGCGAATACCAATCTGTTTCCAGATCCATTCCCGCGGGCATCGGCACGGCCCGCTGCGCCACTTCGTCTTCAATCTCTTTGGCGAGGTTGCGCTCGCCTTCCTGCTTTTTTAAATACCCCGGCGTCGGCGTGAAAAGGTCCGCCGCGTCCTTGGGCTCAGACTTCAGACGCTCTTTCTCTTTCTTGGCGTCTTCCTTGCCTTCTTTGCTTTTCTTCTTATCTGCTTTGTCCGCAGCGTGGACCGAAAATCCCACTGTCGCCGCCAGCGCGAGTGACAACAACCATGTCAGCTTGTTTGCTTGACCGCTCATTACTCTTATCCTCCGAACCGATTTCAGTCCGCTATCATCCGCGTTGGTGCAGCAACTTCGATAGGTCTACCTGGTGACGCAACTCGTACGATTTCATTCGCTCAATCGCAGCCACATCTCGAGAAATCGTCTGCGACAATTTGTACATATAAGGCTTGTTGTCCAGCCGCGATTGCAAATCCTCAAGAATCCGTTCCCACGATCCCTCGTAAAGCTGATCTTTCAGATCCAGTAGCACCCGTTCGTAAGGTTCAAGTCGTACTATGAAAATGTCCGGCGGCACGTCCAAATACGGATCGCTCCCGGCCGCACCGGTCTCCCCCATCTCCACAGCCCCTCTCGGATCATGTGCTAAAGTAAGGTGCCGATTGTAGTAATGCATTGGCTCCTGTCAATCGAGCAAAAAAAAACCTTCCCGCCAGATTCACGTGTCTCCTAATAGACTCCTATCCCCACCCGTTCCTTACCGCCTTGCATGATTAAAAAAAACCATGCCTCATTTTACCCGCCTTTCTCTGTGTCCTCCGTCCCTCTGTGTTGAAGTCGTGTTCGTTCATGTTAGAACCCCAGTTCCTTTTCGGAATGCCACCTTGCAGATCGCCGTCTTCTTCTTGATCTATTACCTCGCGCAAGGCTGTCTCATTCCGTATCTGCCGCCGTACTACAAATCCCTCGGCCTGAGCGGCTCCGAACTTTCCATGCTCTCCTCTATTGCGCCATTCATCATGATTTTCGCGCCGCCCGTGTGGGGCTTTCTCTCCGACCGCAGCGGCCGTCCCGTGCGCACGCTCCAGATCGCCATGGCCGGCTCCGCCTTGCTCTTTTTGCCCCTGTTCGCGGTTCACTCGGGCGCCGGACTCGCCGCCGTTCTCGCCTGCCAGGCATTGTTCGCGACCGCCATCACGTCGCTGGCCGATACCGTCACGGTCGCGGAAGCACTCCGCCTGAACACCGATTACGGCCGTCTGCGTGTGGCCGGCTCGCTGGGTTACGTGGTGGGCGCCTACGGTTTCGGCGCCGCTCTCGCTGGGGGCTACGGACTGAATCATGTGCTCTGGATAGGCGCGATCGGATTGGCCTTCGCCGCCGTTTCAACCCTGGCGCTTCCCCAGAGCAAACCCGTCACCGCGCATCAAGCGCCCTCATTCCGCGAGGCCGCGCAGCTTCTCCACAATGGCGCGTTCGTCGCTTTCCTGATCACCGGAATGCTGCACTGGGCCGCGCTGCAATCGTATTATCTGCTCTACGCGCTGCGCATCGAAGAACTCAACGTCTCGCCGCAATTCGTGGGCATCGGCATCGCCGCCGGCATCGCGACTGAAGTCGCGCTCATGTGGAGTTTCCGAAATTTGCTCCAGCGTTTACCGCTGCTACCCTTTCTCGCGCTCTCCATTGTAAGCAGTATTCTGCGCTGGTCGCTCACCGCCTGGTTCAGCAGCGGCGCCGCCGTCGCCGCCATGCAAGCTCTTCACGGCCTGACCTTCGGCGTCTTCTATGTCGGCTCCATCGCCTACCTCGAACAATCCATCCCCCCGCCGCTCCGCGCCACCGGCCGCGCCCTGCTGGCCTCCATCTCGCTCGGGTTAGGCGCCGTCTTGGGAAACCTGATCGCCGGCCGCCTCCTGGATTACGGCGGCACCTCCGCCGGCTACTACGGCGCCGCCGGTCTGGACATTCTCGCCCTGATCCCCCTGGCCGCCTGCGCCCTGCTTGCGACATCCAGACGAATCAAAGTTGTTCCGCGTTAACAATTTAACCATCGAAGCGGCCTCTGCGTTCTTGGCGATGGCGTGGTGAGTTACGAGCTCGGGGAGATTTGCGGCAGGAAGCGTTTGTCGGCGTCGGTGGGCGCAAGCCATTTCAGCAGTACATCGATATCGTCCAACAGGTCGATGAATGAGTGCTGCCGGTCCGCCGTGTTGATCGCCATCATGCGTTTGAGTATTCGCGATGTTCCCGCGTTCAATTCCGGCAACAGGTCTCGCGGGTCGGGCCGCGCGCCTTGAATCTGCAACAGCATTACTTCCGTCGCGCTCTCCGCGAAAAACGGCACCGAACCGGTCAGCATGTGGTAGAGCGTGCACCCCAGGCCGTAGATATCGGCGCGCGCATCCAATTCCTTTTTCCCGTACGCCTGTTCGGGCGCCATATAAAGCGGCGTGCCGACTGCTTCTCCGGCGGCGGTCAATTCCGTGAGCACCACCAGCGACTTGGCCAATCCCAGATCGATGATCTTCACGCGCCCATCACTTGAGAGAAGAATATTGTCCGGCTTGATGTCGCGGTGAATAATGCCGTGCGCTTCCGCATGGCCAAGACCGCAAGCCGCTTCGCGAATGATTGCCCACGCGGTGCGCTCGGGAATATTGCCTTCGCGTTCCAGGCGGTGGCCGATGGACACGCCGTCGAGGTATTCCATGGCGATGTACGGACTGTCCTCAGCCGCGCCGCATTCGTAGGTCGTGACGAGATTGGGATGCGTCAAATTCGCCGCAAGGTACATCTCTCGCCGGAAACGTTCGATCCACTGTGAGCCACGCGCGAGGTTGGGCGGCAGCACTTTCAACACCACATCCCGATCTGCCTCTGAATCGTGAGCTTTGTAAACGCGCGTGTATCCTTTTTCGGAGAGCAGCGTCAGAAGATCGAATTTTCCAAAAAACTTCAACGCGGCAACGCGCTGTGAATGCGACAATCCCGCGTGCTCCGTTGCACGAGCATGGCGTAAATCCAATTCGTCGTTCAGCGTTTTATATTGCGCGGGCGTGATCAAGCGCTGCTGCAACAACAGCTGTTCGGGCTTGACAGGCACCTTGCCGCGCGTCACTTGTTTCTGCAAATTGAGCAGCTGGTAAACCTGTGTTTGCGTGAGATAGCCGAGTTCCAGGCAGATCGCCAGAACGTTCGAAGGTGCGATATTCGCAGCCGGCTGAACACTCATCGCCTTGCAGGCCCCCGCCACACCGTGTTGATCTCGTGGTGCAAACTATACAACAGAGCGTGGAGAAAGTCCGCGACGAATTCTCTAAGACGTTATGATCGCAGCGATTGTATTATCGGACAGTCAGCGAAGCACTTCCGCAAGAAAAATTTGCATCACCTTTACCGTTTCCATATAAGCATTGCCAATGTGATCGCGGAAAAATTGTACCGGCATGTCCGGATTTCCGACGAACGGTCGCAGGTCCCAGCCCATCTGCACGCCGATGAACGCGTAAAGAAAAAACCACGCGATGCCCAAACGGCGATGCACCGGATTGCGCGCGATTAGCGGCGCGTAGCACGCCTGCAGCGAGCGCCGCGCATTCCATCCAGCGACCGCGAACATCAGCGTACTCCACGCTTGCGCCGTGCGGTAATCGCCGTGAGTGAGATTCATGAGAAGCGTCACCGGGCAGAATATCTGCTGACGTGAAGAACCGCTGGAACAAACGGAGCGTCACGGATTGTTTTCAGAAGAGTCGGAAATCTAGGCGAGTGGGCTGCTAGATTTTCTCGTCGCGTTCCAACCAGTAGAGGGCGCGCAGCGCGCCGGTGAGGTGCTCGCCCCAATGCGCGCGAAAGTTGAAGCGCCAGTGCCAGACGGCTTCAGCGATCGAACAGGCGGAGTCTTGGTCGTAGGCGGCGAGGCCGGATTTCAGATCGCCGTACATATCCGCGAGATCGTCGCTCAGCATTCCCGTGACCGAGTCCGTCGATTCATACGCGCTGAAGACTTCGTGATAGCGGTCGCAATCACCTATCTTCTGCTGCAGGGCGTGAAACACTTTCTGCCACTTCGGCATTGAAACGGCTGAGCGCAGCGGTTTGGAACTCCCCGTATCCACCGACGGTAAATCAAGCGCGGCGCTATAAAGTTTCGGCAACAGCTCGTGAATGCAGCGCAGAAACGTCTCGTTGGAATCAAGATTTTCGATGAGCTCGCAGTAATTTCGCGAAAGCGCGACGAAGCGTTCAATGCATTTGGCGTTCGTGCCAGAGGAGTTGACGGGCGGCTTTTTCATTCGGGCTTTCATACTGAACCGGCCTGATGCCGCTTAAGACCAGGGAATACATCGTAATGGCGGTCTCGCGTGAAAAGCGCGCATAGATAGGTCTGCGCATGCGCCGCGATAAACACATCGGATGCGGGAACCTTCTTTTTCGCGACCGACTCCAGCCGTCCCAATTCGACCGCTTTCAGCCACACGGCGTCAGAAGCCGCGAGCATGGGAAACGCGCGCATCCGGCTCTGCAGATACTGCCGTTGTCCTTCGTCGCGTGGCCCGATGAGAACCTCGTAGAGAATCGGTCCGGCAAGGCGGATCCGATCCGCCTTGATCAACCGTTCAATCTCTTTCGTGTCCGGATTTCTGCGCAGCGACAGGAATTCGATCCACAAAGGCGAATCAACGACGACGCTTTCGGCTCTTTTTTCCATACTGTTCTTTAATCTCCCGAGCCTCTAAATCGTCGGGCGTCGTCCCGAAGTCGATCTTCATCTTCCCTTCGAGCAGATCTTCGACGGCTCTGCGGCGCACCGCTTCTTCCAGCGCCCAGCACACGGCGTCACGCTTGGTTTTGCAGCCGCTGAAGGATAGCGCCTGATTCAGCAAACTGTCGGGGATGTCGATGGTTGTTCTCATGATCGCTGCGCACCTCGTATGCACTTTAGTAGCATACAAATCATGCACAAAAAAGCCATGCCATTTTTAGAGCCTCTAACAATAAAGGGGTGCGGGGCAAGTTAGGCGGGGCCTTTTCAAATAGGCCGACCGACGCGACCCGTAAGCCGTCCATCATCCATCCTCTGACAACAGCAAGGCGCGCAGGTTCAACACCGCCTCCGCTCCCGGATAGCTTCAGAACTGTTTCATACTCCATTGTGCTGCTTGTTTTTCAATGCAACCCCACGCAGTGGGGATGATCCGGCGCGGGTGCCGCGCCGCGTTCTTCTGGCGCGGCTTTCCCAAGCGCTGCCTTTGCTCGCGAAGCAGAAAACATATATTTTGAAATGGGATGGAACAGGAAAATGCGACGGGTGCCCATCGGCCGCCCGCCTTATTTTCCATAGGTAAAAAAAAGTCTGCTACAGCCCACAGCTCCGCGCGTTGCAAAAATTATGTGCGAAAAGTTCTCTCACAAATTTGACTATTCCTTTTCTTAGTTCGTTTTTTTGAATTAAAAAATTTTAGCGTTTCACCGGCAAACACTGGTGTAGTGAATTCTACGGAATTCAGACTACGCAGTGATTCAGGACTTTAAGCGCGGAGAGTGCGTTATGCCGATCGTAAAATGTGAAGAGTGCGGACGCGGCTTCAACCTTCAGGAAGACCAGTACGGCAAAGTAAAATGCAAGTGCGGCGCGATCCTGCGTGCTCCCAGCGTCGGCGGCGTTGAGGGGCAGAAGGAAACGGCTGGCGCTGCAATGAGCGACATGGATGCGGTGAAGCATTTGAAAGCCGCGTACGAAGCGCTGAAGCAGGAAGTCGCGATGGTGATCGTCGGCCAGGACAAGGTGGTCGAAGAAATCCTCATCGCGGTTTTCTCTAAAGGCCACTGTCTGCTGGAAGGCGTCCCGGGCCTCGCGAAAACGCTGATGATCTCGACGCTGGCCAAGTGTCTCGATCTCTCCTTTAAGCGCATTCAGTTTACGCCCGACTTGATGCCCAGCGACATCACTGGAACGGAAGTCATCCAGGATGACAAAACCACCGGAGAGCGCGTCTTCCGCTTCATCAAGGGGCCGATCTTCTGCAATATTTGTCTGGCCGACGAAATCAATCGAACCCCTCCGAAGACGCAGGCCGCGCTGCTCGAGGCCATGCAGGAAAAGTCGGTCACGGTCGCCGGAACGCAGCACAAGCTCGCGCTGCCGTTCTTCGTACTCGCGACACAGAATCCGCTCGAGCAGGAGGGTACGTATCCGCTGCCTGAAGCGCAGCTCGACCGTTTCCTCTTCAAGATTTTCGTCGATTACCCGAGCGACGCTGAAGAACTTGAAATCATGAAGCGCGTGACCACGCCGAATAAAGTCACGATCAAGCCGGTTCTCAACGGCGAGCAGATCAGCCTGCTGCAGGAAATCGTCATGCGCGTGCCGGTCGCCGACCACGTCTATCACTACGCCAAAAAGATCGTCCGTTCCACGCGCCCCGCGATGGGCGAAGCGCCGGACTTCATCAAGAACTGGATCAACTGGGGCGCCGGTCCCCGCGCCAGCTTGAATCTGATCCTGGCTGGAAAAGCCCGCGCGATTCTCAACGGACAGTTCCACGTCTCCTGTGAAGACATCGAAGCCGTTGCGCCGTCCGTATTGCGCCACCGCATCGCCTGTAACTTCACCGCGCAGGCTGAAGGCATCACCACCGACAAGGTCATCGAGAAGCTGCTGCAGAGCGTGCCGAAGACCGAAAAGCTGTCGGCAGCCGCCGCGGCATCTTGAGCAGTGGACTAATCCATAACGCATAAAAGTTATGCATTATGAATTATGCATTATCTCTTAGGATTGATCCATGTCCCTGATCAGCGCCAATCCAACTCAAAAAGGCGTGAAGCTCTCCCGCTATATCGATCCGAAGATTTTCAATCGGATCGATAAGCTGGAGCTTGCCGCGAAAATGGTGGTCGAAGGCTTCATGGCCGGCTGGCACCGTTCTCCGTATCACGGCTTCTCGGTGGAGTTCGCGCAGCATCGCGAATACACGATGGGCGACGACCCGCGCCATCTCGATTGGAAAATTTACGCCAAAGCCAACCGCTACCACATCAAGCAGTACGAAGTGGAAACTAATTTCGTCGCGCACATTCTTCACGATGCCAGCGAATCGATGCTCTACGGTTCGCCCAAGGCTCCTTTTAATAAGCTCGAATACGCCAATTATATCACCGCCGCGCTGGCCTATCTGGTGGTCAGCCAGACCGACAGCGTCAGCCTCGGCATCTTTAATGAGGGGCTGCGTTCGTACATCGAACCCAAGCAGTCGCGCGCGCACATCCACCGCATCTGTCATGAATTGGAATCGATCACGCCGGCGAAGAAGACGGACGTCGGCGACATCATGCACAACTTTTCAGAGCGCATCAAACGCCGCGGCATCGTGGTGCTGGTCAGCGATCTGCTCGATAAGCCCGAGAAGATCATGGACGGGCTCAATCACCTGCGCTTCGCGCGCCACGAAGTGATCGTGATGCACGTCATGGATCCGTACGAGCTCGACTTTCCGTTTGATGGCAACATCAAGTTCGAAGGCCTCGAAGGCTACGATCCGGTGATGTGCCAGCCGCGCATGCTGCGCAAGAGCTACCTCGAATCCTTGAACAAACATATTCTCGCCGTGAAAACCGCGTGCGAACGAAATAAGGTGGACTACGCGCTTATCAATACGGCGCAGCCACTGGAAATCGCGCTGCAAACGTTTTTGCAGAGCAGAGCATTGAGACGAATGGGACGGTAAAAAAAGTCTGGAGTCTAAAGTCTAAAGTCTGGAGTCAACTGCTCCGGTATCGCGACTCTTGACTCTGGACCCAAGACTCTGGACTTAGGGATCTTAATGTTTCTTAACTCACTACTGATCTATGGGACGATTCTGGGCGCGGTTCCCGTAATCATCCATCTGCTGAACAAGCGGCGCTTCAGGCCGGTGACTTGGGCAGCGATGGAATTTTTGATGAACGCCATTCAGAAGAATGCGCGCCGTCTGCAGCTCCGCGATATTATTCTGATGTTGATCCGCGCCGCCGCGGTGATGTGCCTGGCGATGGCGCTCTCCCGCCCGGCCGTGTCGGCCAAGGGATTCCTTGGCAGCGGCATGAAGACCGGCGCGCTAATCCTTCTCGATAACTCACTTTCGATGGGCTACAACAACGGCCGCGAGATGCGCTTTGAAGGCGCCAAACGCTTGAGCAAGCAGGTGCTTTCGCAACTGGAACCCGGATCGTGGTGCGGGCTGTTCACGTACAGCGACGACGTGAAGATGCCGCTCGGCGAACCCTCGCCCGACCTCAACTATATGGAGCAGGAAGTGGACCGCTCGGTGCTGCTGTCGGACGGCGGCACGAACATCGAGAAGGCGCTGCAGAAGGCCAAGAAAGTCTTCGAGACACACCGTGAATACCAGACGGCCAACCGCGAACTTTACATTATTACCGACATGCAATCACGGCCATGGAACGATACATCCGCCGGATTCAAGGCGCTGCTGAAGGATGTCAGCGCGACGTCGGTGGTCTACCTGATCAACGCGGGCGATGCGGGAAGCGAAAATGTGTCGCTGACTGACTTCAAACCGAATGACACGCTGGCCGGCGTGGACACCGAGATTGAGTTTGTCGCGACGATCAAGAATTTCGGCACGACGGATCTGAAGGGTCTGAGCGTTGACTTCTTCATCGATCCGACCGGAAAGAACGACAAGGCCAATGAACGCGCGACGGTGGATGTCGGTTCGCGCGAGACGGCGAGCATCAACTTCAAAACGAAGTTCACGAAGGGTGGCGATCACAAACTGGAAGTCCGGATCGCGGACGACCGTTTGATGGGGGACAACCGCCGCTTCTGCGTGGTGGAAGTCGTCGAGGACGCACGCATCCTTCTGGTGGACGGCCGGGAAGGGCAGTCTGATGATCTGAGCACCAGCGAAACGCGGTATCTGAAAACAACGCTGTCGCCGGTCGATCCCGAGAATCCCGGAAAACAGGGCGCGGTGACAACTGAAACCGTCGCGCAGCAGCGCTTCAGCGACCGCAATCTTCTGAATTACCAGACAGTGGTTCTGGCCAATGTGAGCAGTCTTCCGCAGTCGGCGCTGACGGTGCTGGAGAAACAGGTTCGCGGCGGAATGGGCTTGATGATTTTTCTCGGCGACCAGACAGAACCGGGCGTGATGAACGGGCTGCTGGGCGAAGCCGGAGCCAAACTTCTACCGGCGAAAATTGGACAGACATGGGGCGAGGTGCCGCTGGCGACGGAAAAAGCGCCGCCCGCGTTCAACTTCGCCAGCGACAAGCTGTCGCATCCGATCATGAGCGAATTCAACAGCTCTGAATATGCAGAAGTCTTGGGATCCACGAAGTTCTACCGCGGCTTCGACCTTGAAGTGGCCAAGGACGACAGTGTGTCCGTGGTAGCCTGGCTAACCAATGGCAAGCCGGCGATTGTGGAACGCAAAGTGGGTGCTGGTTTCGTGCTGATGTTTGCATCGCCGGCGACGACGGCGTGGGGCAATTTTCCGACTCAGTTTACGTTCGTCGTGACGATGGCTCGCGCGGTGAACCGATTGACGCTGGGCAACCGCGCGCCGAAGAACGTGCCGGTGACGGTGCCGATTCACGGCGTGGTGTCGGCGGCGGATCAGAATACGGTGGTGCGCATCACGCCTCCGCAGCCGGCTCAGAAGAAGGAGACGCGCCCCGAGTTGACGACGGACGGACGCGCGGCGTTTGATTTTGCCGATACGGACCGCTCGGGTTTTTACGACATTGTGCTGGATCGCGTGCCGAAAGTGTCGATGACGTACGCTCTGAATCCGAATACGGAAATCGAATCGAATCTGGATCTGATCATGCCAGCGACGCTCAAGACGAATTTCCCGGACTTTGATTTTAATTACGTGGCCAAGACCGAGGATTTTGCGCGGGCGCTGCAGAACGAGCGGCGCGGGATGGAATTGTGGCCATGGCTGCTGGGGTTGGTGTTTGTGTTCCTGGCGCTGGAGTCGGTGCTGGCGAATCGGTGGGCGCCGAGAGATTAAAAAGTTTCTGGCTACGGGTTTCTGGTTGAACGACGGGTAGTGAACTTGAGCGCGGGTTACGAATGTTAGATTTGTTTTTAAAACTTCTGGGTGTGCGGTCGGTTGAGGACGCCAAACTCATCCATCGCGAGATTGTGTTCAGCAATCTTAAAACGCCATTCCAGATTCTCGTGTTTTTGATGGCGGCGGCCGGCGCGCTGTATGTGGTCTGGTGGTTTTACAAACGCGAACCGGATTATTGCTCGCTGAAGAAGCGCAAGCTGATGGCGGCTCTGCGCTATGGCGGCATCGCCATTCTGCTATTCATTCTTGCCGGACCGGTTTTAAAATTGACGCTGCAGAATTCGGTGAAGGGCAAAGTCGTCATTCTCGTGGATTCGTCCAAGTCGATGTCGCGCGTGGACAAGTACACGCGGCCGGAAGACAAGTTCGCCGTGGCGCAGGCCATGGGCAAGATCGCCATGAAGGAGACGGACGTCCGCAAGGTGGATGGGTCGGTGGAACAGGCGATTGCGGGTGCCACACGCATGGAAATTGTGCGCGCGGCGTTCAAGAACGAAGACGTCAAGTTCCTCGAGAATCTGCAGCGCAAGTACGACGTGGAAATGTGGAACTTCTCACGTGCGTCGGACATGAAAGCAATCGATCCGGGTGTTGACAAAAAACTGGACGGCACGGTGCTGGATGCTTTGCAGCCCGATGGCGTCGTGACTGAAGTCGGCGGGGCGATGCGCAGCACGCTGAACCGGCTGAAAGGCCAGGCGTTGTCGGCGATGATCCTGGTGACTGACGGCGGAAACAACAAGGGTGAAGAACCGGCCGTGGTGGCGCAGGACGCACCGGTGCGGATTTTCCCGATTGGCATCGGCGTGCCGGAAGCGCGCGACGTGTCGATCGCGTATGTGTTCATGGAAAATAAGATTTTCGTAAAAGACATGGCGCCGATTTATGTGCGCATCAAGCAGCACGGATTTCCGAACGAAATTGCCGACATCATCGTGACCGCTAATGGGGACGAAGTGGCGCGGCAGGCGGTGACGCTACGCGACACGCCGGAACAGAACGAAGTCATTCGCGTCATTCCAAAGAAGCCGGGCAAGTTTCAATACAAGGTCGAAGTGCGCTTGCAGCAGATGGCGTCCGAAGACAGCGAGCCGGGCAATAATTTCAAAACACGTGAAATCGAAGTCATTGATCAAAAGTTGAAAGTGCTGATCGTCGAAGCCGATCCGCGCTGGGAATACCGGTACCTGAAAAATTCGCTGCTGCGCGAACGCGAGCGCCTGGACGTGAAGATCCTGTTGCGCGTGCCGGACATGGCGGAACTGGCGAAACCGGCGGGATCTCCTTATCTAAAGGAGTTCCCGACGCGCGAGGAACTGTTCAAGTTCCACGTGATCATCTTTGGCAATATGCCTAACGATGGATTCTTTACCGAGCACGACATCGAAAATCTGCGGCGCTTTGTAATTGAAGAAGGCGGCGGCATCTGGTTCATTGCGGGAAAGAACAATCTGCCCGATGCGTACAAGGATTCGAAACTTGAATTGCTGCTGCCGATTGAGTTCGAAAAGAATCAGGACATCACATCCGACGACGAACAGCAGAGTCCGCTGACCGAGCCGTTCCGGGCCGTGCTAACGCCCGAAGGCCGCTCGCACAGCGTAACCCGGCTGGACATTGGATCGTCGGCGGGAAGCAGTGACGATCAGAACGCGGGGCTGTGGGAATTGATGCCGGAGATGTACTGGCACCATCACGCCACACGCGCGAAGCTCGGCGCTTCTACTTTGCTGATGCTGGGCGGCGAAAAAGGCAACCGTGAATCGCGCACCGGGCCGGTGCCGCTGCTGATCACCAGCCAGGTGGGCCGAGGCCGCGTTCTTTACCAGGCATTCGCGGATCTCTGGCGCATGCGTTACCCGGCGGAACTGGGACCGGACGCGCTGGAACGCATGCACGGGCATATCGTTCAGTACTTGGGCTTGGCGAAATTGCTGGGCCGCACGGCGCGCGTGGAGATCAATACGGACAAGGAAGAGTACGCGGTGGGCGACCGGGTAAAAATCACGGCGCGCGTGCTGACCAAAAAGGACTTGGATTATTCGACGGCCGATCATGTCACCGCGGTTTTGACGGACACGGAAACCGAATCGAATCAGATCCAGGTGGAACTGACGCCGGAGCCCGGCCAGCGCGGCGTGTACCGCGGCGAATCGACGGCGGGCGCGGACGGGCGATTCCGCGTGACGCTGAAAGATGAAGACGACGAAGCCGGCGCGCACGCGGACTATTCGGTGATGGTGCCGCAGATCGAAATGGAAACTCCGAATATGAACAAGGAACTGCTTGAGAACATCGCCAAGAGTTCCATCAAGGCCGGGGGGGATGGCGAGACCAAGGCGACGATGTACTACGCCAACCAGATGGGCCAGCTTCTGAAAGATTTAAACCAGGCACAGCGCGTGATTGAAGAACGCAAAGAGAACACGCTGTGGGACGCACCGATTCTGCTGATTCTGTTCACGCTGTTCATGGGCGGCGAGTGGCTGTTGAGAAAACGGAACGATTTGTTGTAAAAAAGTCGAGAGTCTGAAGTCCAGAGTCTGGAGTCATCTTGACTCCGCGACGAAAGACTCCAGACTCCCAGACTCGAGACTCAGGACTATAGAGAATGGCTTCACTGGCTGAACTACAAACGCGAATCGCAGCGGTGCGCAGCAAAGAGCGCACGGTGGTGATTTTGTCAGGACTCTTCCGGACGGTTGTCACGACGATCGTGACGATCCTCGCGTATTTTCTGGTGGACTGGCTCTTCGATTTGCCTTATCCGGCGCGGCTCTTGTTCGCGAGCTTCGGGCTCGGTGTCATCGGCTACGTGGTATTCAAATACCTGATTCTTGAACTTAAGCGCATCCAGGACGACGATGAAATTGCGTTGCGGGTGGAATCGCGCAATGTGGATCTGCGCGGACGCTTGATTTCGACGCTGCAGCTTTCTCGTGAAGGGAAGGCTGGAAAGTACACCGGTTCGTCGGAGCTGCTCGCGGCGCTTGAAGATGAGACGCTGAAGATGTCGGAGCCGCTGGATTTTTTCAAGATCATCAATACGGAAACTGTGATGAAGTTCGGCGTGGCGGCGGCGATGATTGTCGCGATCAAGGCCGCGCTACTGTTCCAATTCCCGGATTATTTTCAGGCGCTGGGCTTCCGGCTGGTGAGCCCGAACGCGCACTTTCCGACCAAGACGCGCATCAAAGAAATTAAGATGCCGCAGCATATCGTGCGCGGCGAAGACATTCCGGTCGAAGTGACGGTTGAAGGGCAGATTCCCGAGCTTCCAGGCACGATTTTCTTCCAGGCGCTGAACAAGGATGTTGTGGTGCCGATCGAGCTGGCATCCACGGGCGGAGCGACGTTTAAAGGTACTCTGACCAAAGCATTGGAAGACATGAAGGTGACCATCTGGATTGGCGATTTCAAGAGCGAGCCGATCCTGCTGCGCGTTGTTCCGCGTCCCGAAGTGGATGTGGTGACGAGCGGAAACAATGTGACGTATAAACTGCCGGCGTATACGAGTGAGAACGCACCGCCGGCGGAGAAGTTCGGTGGGCTGACGGCGCTGGTGGGTTCGACGGCGAGCATCAAATTCGTGACGACAAAACCGCTGGCAACAGCGAGCCTTGACCGCAGCGACGGGCGCACTTTCCCGCTGACCAAACGCATGGAAACACGCGTTGAAGGCACGGGCGAAAAGAAGGTGGAGAAGATTCTGGAGTGGTGGGATCTGAATGAATTCCCGATCGACAAATCCGGCAGCTTCCACGTCAGCCTCGTCGATAAGGATGGCCTAAAAAACAGCCAGCCACCGGTGGAATATCCGATCGATGCGCGGCCCGACAATCAGCCGACAATACGCTTAGTCAAGCCTACGCGCGATTTGACGATCACGCCGCAAGCCAAGCTGAACGTCACGTTCACGGCGCGCGACGACTGGGGCCTGAAGACGATGTGGATCGTTTATCGCGTGCAGCAGGAAATCAATGGAGAGACAGTGATCGGGGAGATCAAACGGATCGAACGCGTGTTTCCGAAAGAGAAGGATGCGGCGCCGAAAGTGATTCCGCCCACGCCGTTCGTCTGGGATATTGCAGCGCTGAATTCAAAGGTGGGCGATCAAATCGTGTTCTGGCTCGAGGCGGATGATGAATGCGGCGGAAACGACAGCATGCCTACGGGCCGCGCGCGGCGCCCGACCGACGCTCCGGTGGATCCGAACGCCAAGTTTTATCCGCGCAGCAACGACGTGAAGCTGACGGTTGTGTCGCGCGAAGACAAGGCGCTGGAACTTCAGGCTGAAGTGGAGCGGCTCTATCAGTTGCTGGTGCAGCAGAAGGAAAACCAGGAAGAGCTGAAAGCCAAGGTTCGCATCCTGCTCGAAGAAATTCAAAAACTGAAACAGCAATAACGAACTGAGAAAAGGGGCCTGAAAAGGCCC